>Ga0315904_10011319_pt1 | contig 11390 bp, 8 predicted proteins | sample LakEriMetagenome_6_FD_203529 | JGI IMG/M metagenome (GOLD analysis project Ga0315904, IMG submission 203529) | Freshwater fungal communities from buoy surface, Lake Erie, Ohio, United States - Buoy 12 MA120 | ecosystem: Environmental > Aquatic > Freshwater > Lake | place: USA: Lake Erie, Ohio... | reverse complement strand
CAGTTTTACTACTTATTTTCATGATTTTCGGCACGGGTTGTAAGCCCAAAAAAGACCGTCATAATCTGGGAAATTATAAACTACAGTATCACGATTTAACAGGCGAACTCTCGGTATATGCCGAAAAAGGAACCTTTACACTGCAGGATTTGGCAAGCCTTAAGAAAAAGCATGGTCGTGTATTTCAGTTATGGTTAAACGAAATTTTGGACTATTCATCCTATGGCTTCACCAATGATACTATGGTACACCTTGCATTGTCTGAGTTTATTGAAAGAAACAAACCCGTGTTTCGTGCCGTAAAAAGGCATTATGCGAAATACCCCGATTTGAACGAACGCATTACCGAAGCCTTCGCCACTTTAGATGAGGTTATTGGTGGGGTGAAGCAACCCATTATTTACAACTACTTTTCTCAGTTTAGTAACTATAATACCTTCATTGACACTGCCAATGGGCGCACAGTAGTGGCCTACAGCTCTGAAATGTTCATGAACGATACATTTGTGTTGTATAAAATCCTCGAAGTACCTGAGTTTTTTAACCGCTATAACAGCACGGATCAAATCCCTGCCATGTTGGTTTGGAATTATCTCAAAGGACGTTTTGAATCGGAGCAATCGGGTAAAAAAATGATTGATGAGGCGGTGTTCCATGGGAAAATATGGTACATCATGGAGCAGGTTTTTGGAGAGGATGAAATATGGAAACAGTTTGGCTACACTGAAGAAGAGTGGCGCATGATGCTGGCAGATGAAGGTCAAATATGGCGCAATTACCTGAATAATGAAACCCTGTTTTCAACCGATTTTAATGAATATAAACGATTCTTTGCCTACGGAAAATACACCTATGGTGGCGGCGTTCCAGAGAATTATCCGCCACTGCTCGGCAATTTTACAGGCTACAGAATTGTAAGTGCCTACATCGAAAAAACCGAAGCGCCCATAGGTACACTTATGAAGTTAAACAATGGCGCTGAATTGCTGCGTCAATCCGCATACAACCCAATAAAATAATGGACAAATTACACCACTATATCGCTTCACGATTAGAGACGAATTATTTCATTTCCCACATGGGATTGACTTTGAGTAAAGTAGCTCCCATGGAGGCCGATATTGATGTGGAGGTTCAGAAACACCATCTGCAACAGAATGGATTTACCCATGGAGGTGTTATTGCCACTTTATGTGACGTAGCTACTGGCATTGCTGCTTATACCGCTGCGCCTGAAGGGAAAAATGTAGTTACTGCTGACCTGAAAATCTCATACTTAAATCCATCAACGGCGCCCTTGGTTCGCGCTAAAGGAAGGGTTAAAAAGGCAGGGAAATTACTATTTTTCTGCGAAGCTGAGGTGTTTGATATCCTAGAAGATGGAGAGAAGTTGGTAGCGACTGCTACCGCAATTATGGTGGCTGTGGATATCCCATTGAGTAAAGACGCCAGCGCGAGATAAACAGCTACAGCACAGGGTTTTGGGTTGTATGTCATAGCATACAGTTCGTGTACAATAATTTTCAGTAAACCCCGAACACGTTGTATTTTTGACAGCTCAATTTGAGGAAAAAATTACTCGCGATATCGTTATTCCTATTCTCAGTATCTGCATTTTCGCAAGTACATAAAATACATGGCCACGTCTATGCTGAAGAAACGCGTGAACCCTTGGCATTTGCAAATATCTACTTCGGTTCTACCGGTCGAGGAATGTACAGCGACTTTGAAGGGGTGTTTGATTTTAATGGAGTTGCATTTCCCAGTGATACACTGATTTTTAATTATGTAGGCTATCAATCGGATACGGTCTATCTGCAAACGGATTCGGCCAATCTGCTCGAGATAGAACTCAAGCGTAAACTGGTGCAAACGGGCGCTGCGGTTATTACCTCAAAAATAAATCCAGCGCATAAATGGATTAAGCTAGCACAGGATAACCGCATACACAACAACCCAGATAAACTGCCTTATTATGAATGCGAAACCTATACCCGCAATACTATTGCGGTAAATAATATTAACGATAAGCTAAAACGCGGGAAATTTGGCGCTGAAATAGGAAGTTTATTTGATACCATTAGTTACATCAGTGATGATAAAACCAAGTCATTATTGCCCGTTTTTATCTCTGAAGTAATTTCAGATTTCTACTTTAATAAAAATCCATACCTCTCTAAAGAAGTGATTAAGGCCAGCCGATTAAAAGGGATTGGCGTGCAAGATGGTACCTTTATTTCCCAAGTGCTGGGCAGCACCTTTGTAAATTATAATTTTTACCAAAACACCCTTGTTGTGGTTGACAAAGGCATTTTAAGTCCCATTGCTGAAGGAGGTATGGCGATATACAACTATAGCTTGGTAAATGTAGATCGCAGTGGACCGCGTCGCGTATTTCAAATCTATTGCGAACCTAAGAATGAGAAAGATTTGGCTTTTAAAGGCTATGTGTGGATTGAGGATACTACGGGTGCTTTGGTTCGTCTTTCCTTGGAATTAAACAATACAGCCAACCTAAACTATATAGAAAAACTAAGGCTTACACAACAATATGTGCCTACAGATAAGGGCGCCTATTTCTGCAATTCTGCCCGTGTAGTGGTTGATGCTGCAGAAGTGAATACAAAAGCCGCGGGAATTGTAGCCACAAGCACCATAACAGCCCGTGATATCAATGTGCATACCGAGCATCCACCAAAATTCTTTGAGAGTAGGGTAACCATGGCCCCAGGTGCATTAGAACACTCCGATAGTTATTGGGAAACACACCGTCATTTGCCAGAATCCGCAGTGGAAAGAAGAATTGCCTCTAAAATTGACACCTTAATTAATCTTCCCCGAATTCGCACTTATGTAGATGTGGTGAATTTTCTTGTAGATGGATATAAGAATTACGGACTTGTTGATTTAGGACCCTATTATAGTCTGGTCAGTTACAATCAAATGGAAGGGGTTCGCTTGCGCCTCGGCTTTAGAACGAGTACAAAGTTGAGCCGCAACTGGATTATTGAAGGCTTTGGTGCGTATGGACTTAAGGACCAGCGCTGGAAATACAGCCTTAAGACAGAGAGAATCTTAAACAGAAAACGTTGGACAAAGTTGGGTGTGCTGTACCGCCAAGACGTGGAACAAATTGGAATTACGGATAACGACAATTACAGCACAGGTTTGTTTACTGCATTTAATTTATTGGGCAGCAATAACCTGAATTTCAACCGGGATATGCGTTTGATGTTCGGCACAGACATACGCAATGGCTTGCGTGTAAATGTAACCTTGGGCAACAGATTGTATCAATTCCAACAGGTGGGCAATTACAATTTTGCATGGTATCCAAGCCTAGCTGATACCACAGTTTACCGTCAAGAATTTACCAACTCTACGATAAATGTCACCTTCCGCTATGCGCCTCGCAACTATTTCTTGCAGAATGACAACCGGCGCGTGAATTTTACAGGCATAGGTCCAGATTGGTATGGTACATGGATCCAAGGGGTTTCAGGCGTATTAAATTCGGATTTCAATTACACCCGTATCATTCTGGGATTGAACTACAACAAGGTATGGGGCACCATTGGTCGTACAGCATTCAACGTAGAAGGCGCGCGTGTTTTTGGTACCTTGCCATACCCACTGCTCAATGTGTATATCGGAAACCAAAGCTTTGTCTACAACACGGGTGCATACAATCAAATGCGCATTTTCGAGTTCATTACAGACAAAAGCATTTCGGGAAGTATGGAACACCATTTTAATGGGTTCTTCTTTAACAGAATTCCTTTGATTAAATGGCTAAAGTGGAGAGAGATTGTAGGCACTAAAGTGATTTATGGTAGTCTAGACCAACGCAATTTCAATCTCATTCCCAATGCCATTGGTGATATGCCTGTAACAGGTTTTAAAACCTTCACAGACAAGCCTTATGCAGAGGTGAGTTTTGGTATTGAAAATGTATTCAAAATCATCAGAATAGACGCAGTGTGGAGGCTTACCTACCGAAACGAACCTAGGGTTCGTAACTTTGGCATCAAGGCCAGTATAGGCTTAGCTCTCTGATGCAGTTTTAACGTCGTTAAACTTATATCCTACGCCACGCATACTTTGGAAATGAACAGGCTTTTTAACGTCGTGTTCAAAATACTTTCTAAACGCAAGAATGAAGTTGTCAATGGTGCGGGTTGATGGATATACATTGTATCCCCATACCGTTTGCAAAATTTTCTCACGGCTTACTACTTGACCTTTATTTTCAATAAGAAGCTTTAACAGCATTGCTTCTTTTTTTGTAAGCATGAAATCGCCAGCGACTCCTTTGGCTTCAAAACTCTCAAAATTGATGAAGTTGTTGCCGAATTTAAATTCTACTAAATTGAATGGGTTTTCACTTTTAGGCGCCGCCCTTCCAATAAGTTTTTGAACGCGCAATAACAGTTCTTCTAAGTTGAAAGGCTTGGTTAGGTAATCATCACCACCTTTTTTCAAACCTGTAATTCTATCTTGGGTGGTGTTTCTGGCTGATAAAAATAGAATTGGAACTTCTGTATTGGTCAGTCGGATGTTTTCAGTAGCGGTTAACCCATCCACGTGGGGCAACATTACATCCATAATTATTAAGTCGAAATTCTCTTCCTTAATGCGTTGAAGGGCATCAACACCGTCACGAGCATGAGATACTTTATAACCTTCATTTTCTAAATTTAATTTCACGAGATCTGCGATGTCGTGTTCATCTTCTACGAGTAAAATTCTGTACTGTTTCATGTGGTGGGGTTGTTAGGGGTTAAACTTTGTTCCTGAATACAATTTTAAACACGGAACCTTTAGGAATATTGTCTTCAACAGAAATTATGGCTTTGTGCTGACGCAAGATTTTGGCTACCAAGTACAAACCGAGTCCAGAACCCGCGCTAGCACGGGTGTTTTCGTCGCCAATTCTATAAAACTTTCTAAAAATTTTACGTTTCTCTGATGCGGGTATACCTTGTCCTTCATCTGCAATACTTATCGCCACTCGGCCATTGCTTATGAAGGTGGTGATATGGATTTTCTCCTCACCGGGTTGGCTGTATTTAATCGCGTTTGATAAAAGATTGCTCACAGCCATGGTCAATTGGTCGCGATCTCCCGTAATGGCCAAGTCTGGCTCAAAGGTGAAGTGAATCTTAACACTCTCAGGGAAACTGCTTTTTAGGTCTTCCACTGTGCTGTGGATCAAATCTTCAAGTTCTATAATTTGCTCAATATGATGCCTATTAATACTCTCTAAACGCGTAATCATAAGCACGTGATCCATCATTTTTCCAAGGCGCATTAAGTTTTTATCCGCCAAAGCAAGGAGTTTTATTTGGTTAGTTTTTTCTGGTGGTAAATCCCGCGCTGCTGTTTCTACAGCCAGCTTTGCGCTTGCTACAGGAGTTTTTAATTCATGCGTTACAGCCAATAAAAAATTGTTTTGCTGTTGGTTTACTTCCAATATTCGATTCAGAAATAAAAACATAGCGACACTGATAACAAGCATAATAATGCCCATGGTAATGCCTTCGCTAATCCAACCTGCCTTTTTTCGTTGAATCTTTACAGCTTCGGCTTTTATTACAGAAGGGCGAATAAATACCCGAAAGCTTTGTTGTAATGTTTGATTCGGACGGAAATTGATATCGTAATTATGGAATTTGGTCAGCACATACGCCTTTAATTTCTGTGTGTCCGCGTGCAAAGTGTCTCCTTGATAGTAAAAAGCAAGAGTAGGGTCTCCTTTGAATCTTCCATGTATCATGTTGTGGCTTGTCTCGCCAGCAGCGTGGATGCTGTCTGTTTGGAGTATTGCCATGCGCAGCTTTTTTTCACTGTTTCCATACTGCACCAATGAGTAGGTCCACCATGCAAATGCCGCAAACATATACAGGGTTACAAAAAGTATGGTAAGATTGAGTTTTGTCTTTGAGGTTAATTTCATGACAGGGCAGACAAATTAACTGAATATTTCGGGGGAAATATAGAATTTTCTTATGGATTTCAGAGAAACATGACCCAATCGTTACAAGCATAGGACTATGGCAACATTTGTTGTTGATGTATTCAAGGAAATGAAGTTATTTCGAAGCTTAGGAATGAGTCAAAAAATAAGCCCTGATTTTATTGCAGCTTTGTCTGGTATTTGCGGTGCTCAGCATGTGCATCAAAGCCAAATTGATAGCTACGGAAGCGACTACACAGAAGATTTCTTTTTCAAGCCGGAAGTAGTGGTGAAGCCAGGCACGGCAGAAGAAATAGCTGCAGTGTTAAAACTATGCAATGAACAAGAAGTTGCTGTGTATACCCGGGGCGCAGGTACTGGACTCTGCGGTGGCAGTTTACCCGTACAAGAAGGCATTGTATTGGCAACAGAAAGACTCAATAAAATCCTAGAAATCGACACCCAAAATTTTCAAGCAACAGTTCAACCCGGGGTGATAAACGAAGTGTTTCGCCAAGCTGTTGAAGCCCAAGGATTGTATTACCCACCTGATCCAGCTTCTAAAGGAAGTTGCTTCCTTGGCGGAAATATCGCCCATGGCAGCGGAGGCCCTAGAGCTGTAAAGTATGGCACGACCCGTGATTATGTGTTAAATCTTCAATTAGCTTTACCTAATGGTGAGCTTATTTGGACCGGTGCAAACACGGTAAAAAATAGCACAGGGTTTAACCTCACCCAATTGATGGTAGGTAGCGAAGGTTTGCTCGGAATTGTTACTTGTATTGTGTTTCGCTTGGTGGCAAGACCCACTGTGAATATGCTCTTGCTGGCTCCGTTTAAAGAAGCTGCTGATGCCGCCAAAGCGGTAAACGCAGTGTTGCTCACGGGTGTAACGCCCTCGGCGCTAGAACTTATGGAAGTTAGCGGGGTTGCGATTGCCGCAGAAGCTACGCAAACCCATTTCCCATTTGTTGAAGGAGCTGCCTTTTACCTTTTGGTAGAACTAGACGGCAATGACCCTGATCGCTTAATGTCAGATGCTGAAATTATTTATCCTGCATTAGACGCTTGTGGTGCTATGGATGTGTTGCATGCCGACGCATCAGAAACCAAAGAACAGTGGTGGAAAGTGCGCCGCAGTATCGGTGAAACCGTAAAAAGCCAGAGTATCTATAAAGAAGAAGATACAGTAGTTCCTAGGGCGTATTTGCCGGAATTACTTACTGGTGTTAAGGAAATAGGAGATAGGTATGGTTTTGTAAGTGTATGCTATGGGCACGCGGGCGACGGAAATCTGCATGTTAACATATTGAAATACGATATGCCCGACCACAAATGGAACCATGAAATTCAACATGGTATCCGGGAAATCTTTAAACTCTGCAAGAAATTGGGAGGCACCATTAGCGGAGAGCACGGCATTGGTTATGTTCAAAAGCAATACCTAGATGTCGTGTTCACAGATACCCATTTTTCATTGATGCGGGGTATCAAACTTGCTTTCGATCCCAAAGGGATTATGAACCCTGGAAAGTGGCTGTAATTCGCTGCAGCGAATAGAAGAAGTCTATTCGCCTATGGTTTGGGTGCCTTTATGGTACTTTGATTGATGAAGCGATCGAATAATTATTCCAATGCTTTGTAAACGATTTCAATTGCTCTTGTCCTGATATTGTTTTCTGAGAGTTTCTTGTTGTTTTCATCAGGATAGGTGCGGTTGCTTAAAAAGATAAATACGATTTGATTTTTGGGATCTGCCCATGCCCAATTGCCCGTAAATCCAGTATGTCCGAATACAGATAAGGGCAGCATTCCTGAGATATTCGCTTGCTCGCCTGCCAATCCATTGGGTTTGTCAAAACCGAGTCCGCGATGTGTTTTCTTGTGGCCCGCCTGGGTGAATTCATGTATGGTACTGCTTCTCAAATAACGAATGCCTTTGTATTCCCCTCCTTGTAACAACATTTGGAAAATGATACCCAATTCAGTGGCATTTGTAAACAAGCCAGCATTTCCTGAAACACCGCCCATCATAGCCGCCGCCGGATCATGAACGTATCCTTGTATGGCTTGCATTCTGAAGTAATTGTCTTTTACGGTTGGGGCAATTTCTGAGTTCTCGTAATACAATGCAGGATTGAACATGGTTCTTCTTAATTGCATTGGTGCATAAAAGAATTTGTCCGCATAACTGGCTACATTCATTCCACTCACCTTCTCAATAATGCGGGCAGCAATAATCATCCCTAAATCGCTGTATTTATAAGTTCCTTTTTTTTCAATAGGACTCATCACAATGGTTCGCCACAGTTTTTCTGTCCACGCCGCAGCCATCCAACAAGAATCAGATACTTGCACAGGATGCAGGCTGTCTTGCTGCCTGCTGAATGTCATGGAATCGAGCAGGGCTTCTTTGTAAAAGGGAATCCAAGATTGCAATCCCGCTTCATGCAACAGCAACTGACGCAATGTGAGTTTTTCTTTATTTGTGCCTTTTAATTCGGGTAAGTATTCATGAATATGCGCATCCAATCTGATTTTACCAGATTCGTACAACTTCATAATGGACAAGGTTGTAGCTGCCACTTTGGTTATGGATGCCACATCATACATGTCCATGTTGTTTACAGGGCGCAAGCTGTCGTAGTAAAAGCTACCCCAAGCAGTATCTAATACTTGGTATCCATTTTTTAATACCAACACTTGGCCACCAGGTGCAGCTCCCATGGCTTTTGCTTCCTGTAACAATTCCATCATTGGCCCTACAAGGTCTTCTGTAAAACCGGCTTCTCTGGGTTTCTTTACCTCATAGCGGTACAAATGATCTTGTGTTCTCAAACCCTGATGCAGGGTATATCCCTCCCAGGCTGTGGCAGGTAAATGTCCTAAAGCGGGTGCGCCACCAAATAGCACTTTTGCTGCGGCTCTTTGATACGCCTCACCGTTTTCATAAGCCATTATCGCACAAGGCAAATTGGGTAGGTTTTTCAGCAAATATACATTTCCGAAAACAAGCACTGCTGAAGGAACCCTATCTGTAATGTAATAGATGTTTTGAACGATTTCCTGCGGAATAAACTGAGACTTTTTACCCCAAAGATTTTGATCATGAAGGCTAATGATGACTTGAGAATAATGACGGCTTAAGCTGTCCGACATAGCTCCGAAAACACCGTATCCACTATCTCTATGGGTGAAGAAAACTTCACAATCTTGATATTCACCAATCGCATTAACTAAGGTTTGTGGCAGCTCTTTTCCTATAGCCCACAATGCAACTTTTGGCTTGATTTTACGGTCAAAAGGCAACCAATGGTTTTTATCAGATGCAATGGTGATGCATTGTGCTGCAGTCTGATCTACTACCGCATTTATGTCTAAAGCACCCAAATCTTGCATAAGATTGCGGGTGTCTATGGGAGAGTAGTGGTGCAGGTTGGCCAGCACTTTGAAGTATAATATTTTACGAACTTTCTCTCTCAATTCGATACTGTCTATGTGTCCTGCGCGTATTTCCGCTTCAATCACTTCTACCGCTTGGGGCACATTGTTTGGATACAACAATATGTCATTTCCCGCTATCAGGGCGCCCGCTTCTGCGTAACCAGAACCGTAATACCGTGTAACGCCTTTCATATTCAAGGCATCGGTGAAAATCAATCCCTTAAAAGCCATTTCTTCTTTTAACAAAGCGGTAACTATGGGTCTAGAAAGTGAACTTGGCCTATTTCTGCTGCTATCGAGGGCAGGAACTTCAAGATGGCCTACCATAGTACTCATTACGCCCTGTCCAAATAGCTCTCTAAAGGGTTGTAATTCAACCTCTTCCAACCTTGTTTTGTCGTGTTCTATAATGGGCAAATCCAAGTGTGAGTCAGACTTTGAATCTCCATGTCCTGGAAAGTGTTTTGCGCAAGCCATGATGCCAGCGTCTTGCATTCCATGCATCACCGCCGCACCCAATTGGGTTACATCTGCAGCGCTTTCACCAAAACTTCGGAATCCGATAATCGGATTGGATGGATTGGTGTTTACATCTACATCCGGAGCAAAATTCACGTGTATGCCCATGCGCCTGCATTGTTGGCCCATCAGGTTTCCGCTTTGGTAGGCGATTGCTTCATTTCCACTGGCGCTTAATGTCATTTGAAATGGCAATTTTTGAACCCCTTGCAATCTCATGGCCAATCCCCATTCTCCATCAATTCCAATCATCAACGGAATGGCACTTTGCTGCTGGTAATAGTTTGTAAGATAGGCTTGCTTAAGCGGACTGCCTTGGAAAAAACAAATACCACCAATATTGTATTTGGCAATAAGATTCTCAATCTCAATAGTATGCAGCTCATCTTTATTGCTCCAAGCAGCCACCATCATGGTTTGGCCAATAAGTTCTCTTAAACTCATGGTTTCCAGTACACTATCACTCCATGGATGGTGATAGGCTCCTGTTTTCCATTGTTGTGCTTGCACTTGAAATGCGGACACAAAAAGAATACTTATGAGAAGGCGCTTTAACATACTATCTGCAAATCAACAATTACATCCTCAATTCACAACGCAAAACCTTTGCCGTAATTGTGGAAAATCCAAAGTGCTTGCTGATTTTAAACATGTTTTTCTCAACATAATCTGTTTTCTATAGGCATCAAGTCCTTTAATAACATTGTCATCTTTCGTTTCAGCGAAAACCCGAATCCAAGGAATCCCGCATTCATTCCATCGTCTTTCTATTTTATTTAAGCCCCATCAAGTAAATTTGCGATAATCAAATGCACGAGCATTCTGTTTGCAGGTACCGCTAAAAAAAAATTCAATAGAAAGCAACGTTTTGAAAACTGAGCTTGTCAATAGAGCAAACCGGCAGATAACGGATGTATTATACTAAACTGAATGACCGAAAGAGAACTGGTAGAGGGCTGTATCAAGGAAGATCGCAAATGCCAGAGATTCCTATGGGACAAATATGCCCCAAAGTTGCTTTCTGTAAGTATTCGGTATTGTAAATCCCGCGAAGATGCTGAAGATGTATTGATGGAATCATTTGTAAAAATATACGACAAAATGCCTGAGTTTCGCTTTCAGAGTAGTCTGGAAACGTGGATGAGGCGTGTTGTGGTGAATATGAGCATCAATAAAATTAGGGCCGCAAGAATGATGGATTCCATCGACAATGAATCGTATGAGGTTCCCTTTGTAGACTTGGGCTTTGATAATTTAAATGCCAAAGAATTATTGGCGTTGTTGGATAAATTGCCTGTAGGCTATCGCACCGTGTTTAACCTCTATGCTATAGAAGGGTACTCTCACAAAGAAATTGGCGAAGTCATGGGAATAGATGAAGGAACAAGTAGGTCTCAATTGGCAAAATCAAGAAAAGCCCTGCAAGAAATGATAGAAAAATTGGAGAAAGTGCGTTTATGAGCTTGGAAAA
>Ga0315904_10011315_pt1 | contig 11391 bp, 17 predicted proteins | sample LakEriMetagenome_6_FD_203529 | JGI IMG/M metagenome (GOLD analysis project Ga0315904, IMG submission 203529) | Freshwater fungal communities from buoy surface, Lake Erie, Ohio, United States - Buoy 12 MA120 | ecosystem: Environmental > Aquatic > Freshwater > Lake | place: USA: Lake Erie, Ohio... | reverse complement strand
TCAATGCGGTTGTTCATGGCGTAGCGCAGGCAGTCCTCTCGGACTGTGCACTTGGCGCAGATGGACTTGGCCTTCTTGACAAAGGTATTGGCGCCACGCTCGGCAAAGAAAATCTTTGAGTCCAAGCCTTGGCAGGCGGCGTGCTTCATGAATTTGTCGTCGGTGTCATCCAACAACCATTCGCTGAATAGTTGCATGTAGTCATACTCCCCACGGCGAGAAGCCGTCGTTGCTGGTTTCTTTGGCGTAGTCATGAATTGCTTTGGCGGCCCGCAGGTTTGTAAGCGGGTCGAATAACTCCTCGCAACCAACGTTAGCCAGAACGCCAATCGTTTGCAAGTACCCATTCGGATACCAGCGAGTCGGCAGGCACCACGACCTGTCGTTCACCTGCGTCAAGCCAATGTCGGTAGAGCCGTCCCTGTTCAGAGTCGTGTTGTGTGCTTCCGGCTGGCATCGGGACTCGCGCCACATGATGTAGTCAAGAGTCTCTAGTTCTTCTTCTTGCCAGCCTGCTTCAAGCGCAAGCACCCACCACTGTCCACACCGTGCCATGGGCGGAATTATGTAAACACTAGTGGTAGTGGTGGGTGCCTGTGTGGTGCTGACCATTACCCCCGTAACGCTTTGCTCAGCACCTCTTGCTTTGGCTGGCTCCTGTGACGGCTCGTCGCCGTAGGAAACTCCGACGAAGAACAACGTCGCAGAAACCGCTGCCAAAATCCTTGGTATCAAATCCATTTTATTCTCCTTTGCTCCTTGAAGGGTTTTGCCCTGACCGGGTGGGAATACCAGCGAACCACCCGGCCAGGGACGATGAGCCCTGAAGGAGGACAGGGACCCTTATTCTCATCGTTTACTTCTCTATCAAAGACACTACCTGACTGAACTCCTCAAGGTCCATAAGCACTATGCCACGGCTGGTCCCGTCTGGCATAGCCACCATAACGAATGGTCTGATGTCACCTATGGCTTTGGCTGCATCGGACTGAGCCTTTGCTGCATTAAACCTGGTGGCAATAGGACTTATCTGAGCGCCGGCCTTTATCTCGCATCTGAAGATTCCTCCCCAGTTCTCCTCATGACGCGTGAGATGACCGCCGAGACCCAACTTCTTACGCGCACGCCGAGCCTTGCTGTCTCCCTTTCGGCGATTGCGTCTGCCTCTAGCAGCAGGGTCTCCACACCCTTTGACACGCCGTTTCCCCTGACGGTCCTCTCTTCCCAGAGTCCCGAACAGACGACATGAATCATTGGTGCACTTGTCGCTATTGCCTTCGCAATATCCTTTTCGTTCATTCACGGTTGGCTCTTGCCTCAAGAGCCTTGATTGCTTTGTTGGCCTCGGCCTTGGTCAGCATGTCCAACTTGTTGATTGGACGGTTGATGATGTCAGCCACGGTCTCAGTCTGCCTTGGGCGCTCACCGATTCCGTTGGCCAGCAGCATCGCACGCAACTTGCCAATCTGTGCACTTGATGCAGGGGAGTTGGGTTCCTTAATCTGTGGCTCTTCTTCCTTGGCCTCAGGGAATACTTCCTTCACCTTGTCAAGCAGTGCCTGCGTGCCATCAACCACTGGTGCTGGCTCCGGCTTGGTCTGCATGCGCTTGAACACATCACGCAACTTGGGCATGGATGCATCGGTCAGTTCGTTCAGGTCAACGCCTGCCTCTTTGGCTACATCCTGCGGGTCAAGCCCAGCCTTAGCGCAAGCAGCACGGAACTTGGTAAGCAAGTCAGCATCTGACTTTGGCTCCTGGCTGCGTGCAACCTTGGTCATTTCCTCACGGCTAGGGCGTGGCGCAGTCTTGGACTGGAACACGTAGTTGGCCAAGGCCCTCCCGATTGCGGAGGTCTCTGCATTTTCCACGTGAGATGTCCGGTTCACTGGGCTGGCATCCCGAATCTCTTCGGCAAAGCCAGTTGCCACTGGGCGTGGGTCGCTGATGTCTTTGTAAATCTCAGCCCTGAACACGACCTTGCTGTCGTCGTAGTGGTGGATAGCAGTGAAGACCTGTCCGTTGGGGTACATCTCCCAGAACTTGGCAAGCCTTGCTTCTACTGTCTCGTAATTATCCAAATTGAATCTCATTGCTGGTCTCCCTTGTTTGCTTTGAATTGCCTGTATGTGGTTTGTTTCTTGTATTTATCGCGGAGGGCTGGATGTTCCTCCTCGAACTTCTTCTGGTCAAACGACTTACGACTGACGTTCTTCCAGGTGCACTGAACGATACCGTTGTGAGTGGCAATCGCAGCATCGCCCATGCGTCGGCAGACTTCTGCCTGCAACTGACCGATGTGTTCTTCCATGGACTTGACAATCTCCTGCGACTTGCGGAGTTGCTCAAGCACTGACATGGTGTCGCCGTCCAGTTCCACAACCTTGTCCTCTGCGTTGGGGTGCAGGGAAGAGATGTTCTGATACGACGGACGCACGTCATCTGGGAACATGCCCATGTCCACGTAGGACAGCAGGCGCCGGCATGCCTCAATGTGGGTGCGCTTCTCGTCGCTGGTGACCTTCTGTGTGTGGAACTTCAGGTCCATGTCCGAGTCAAACACACACCAGACAATCTCGTCGGTGCCCGTGCAGATGGCTTGCTGCACTCCCTGCCAGTACCACATGACTGGCAGTTTGCCGTCAAAGCGCTTCTTACTGGTCTTGATTTCGTGAATTAGACCATCGGGATTGACGGCATCAATCGTGGCGATAAGGCGCACACCGTCCTCTTCGTACACGTACATCTCCTGTGGCTCCTCAAGCGGGTAGCCAAGCAGAGAGGATGACCAGTTACGAACTGGTGCCTCCAGCGTCGTGCCGCGCAGCATCGCTGAGTTCGGGGCTTTCGGCTGCGGTGGTTCGGCAGCGATGAGTTCGCTGACAAGGTCGGCAGTCTTTACATATGGATGAGCGCCGTGAACTGCGGCAGCGACGCTGGCCGAGATTCGGGCTTCGCCGTTTTCGTTCTTCCATCTCACTGCCAGCCATTCGGCTGAGCCGTGCGTTGGTTTGCTGATTTTATTGATTTTCATGGAGCCTCCTTCGCTCGTTTTGGTCAGCGTAGCGCTGAATGTTTCATTCCACAACCCAGTCGGGCTCGTCGAGGATGACGATTTTTTGGACCATGCCAACCGGAATGTGCGTGACCATTCCAGTCGTGTCAAGTTCCGGCTCTTCCATCGGGCACCATGAGCAGGTGACCGACACGTAATCATCAAGCAGGTCGGGCCAGAGCCAGCCCACGCTGATTACATGCTGAGGCTTCGGCTTGTATTCCTTGGTGGAAATCCAACCGTTGCTTGAATCAAAGGCATCAATCCAGTGGACTGCAACCAGGGACCATGGACACTTACTCACCGTCGTACCTCTTGTCGTAAAGCAATGAACAAACATCTGAGGGCTTCAGCAGATATCCCCATGCTGGATTGCTGGAGCGCCGCGCAAAGTCTCGCGTCTCCAGCGTTTCATGGTTGGCTCTGATAAAGCGCTTCAGTCTTTCTACGGAGACGATAATAAAACCGCCGTCCATTGAGAAAATATACACCCACCACTTGGCCTTTGTCACCTGCAATCCGGAAGGAACCCACTTGCCACAGCGGCGTGGATTCTGGCGCATCTCGATGGCCATGTTCCCGTTGCGGTATCTGTCAGCCTTAACCTCAAAGGAACCCTCAACCAGATTCTCCAGCATGTTGCGGATGCGCTTCTCGCCCATCTGCCCGTACTTTAAGTCCTCGTCAAAGTTGAATGTGTTGGACTCAATGTCCCACTTGCTGTTCTTCATTGTGGGTCACGCTGACGTTGTGCTTCGCGAACCATCTGCAAGCACGCAATGTACCCGGCAGCATCAATGATGTTGTCCGGCAAATCCATGTTGGTTTTCAACTCATGCATCAAGCGCGAGAGTTTCACGCAAATCATGAACAGGATGCCGTCTTCTGCGGTCATCAACTGTTCGCCCTTCAGTGCATTGAAGATGGCTACGGTTCTGGAGTAATCGTCAAGCGGATGAGAGTAGGTGTTCTGCCTATCTCGTGTAACTAGTTCATGCGCCTTTAGGAGTATCTCGGCTCCCTCGGTGGCTGGTTTCATTTTCCCCCTTCAGTTGTTGTTCAACTCTTGAAATCAAATTCCACAAGTTGTCTTGCTCGGATACCCCTGGGTACACCTTACGAAGAAACTGCGCTATTGCCTTCAACTCTATCTTGCTGAACTGTTCGCTCATTGTCAAGCATCCCCTTCGCGGCGTGGAACTCTAGGTGGTTCGACAGCCTTTCGTCAACCTGTTGTACCTTGTCCTCCACGCGCTGCTGTGAGCGGTGCACAATCTTGAGCATCCCGACCACTACCTGGTGGTCAATGGCGTTCTCTTTCTTGAACTGCTGGATGATGGCAACGATGATTCCACCGACCGCAGTTACCGCCGCAGCGACAATCAGTGCGGCGTTGGCATCCATTACGACTCAGCGGGCTTGTTTGCCAGCCATTCGCGTACGGCATCGGGTGTGTCATTGCCGGCCACATAGCGCAGGTGCCATGGTTCGCTTTGAACTTCCCATGAAAATCCAAAACGCTGAGCGTTCTTGAGCAACCACTCTAAGCGTTTGCCGCTGGCATTGGCGATGTCAATCGCGATGCCCAGGTTGTGGTTCGACGTACCCGGCACAGCCATTGGGGCTACGCCTTTCTTGAGGTACCAGGCTTTCCCTTTGTAGATGCGCGGGGTTTGCTTGAGGAGTTTCTTGTTCGGCTTGTCGGTGTACCTTTGGTAGAAGCCATACTCCTGGGTTTCGAGCGAACGGTAGGTGTCCGCTTGCGAGGTTGGGGAGAGGTCGATACCTTCGGCGTTGGCTGCTGCGTCCATTGCTTCGTATGCGTCAGCCGCACAATGATGGAGTTTGCCTTTGCCTTCAATTCCGCGAAGAAGCGACGAATCGAGTTCACCTGGTTTGACCCCTTTCAAGTGGTCGCATTGCTTGACCTTGACGACTGGATACTTGTCGGCCATGGCTACTTCTTAAATGCTTCTGCGATTTCTTCCTTGGTCAACTCGCCGTCCGTAGAGGCGGCAGCCAACTTCTGGAGGACGCCAGCCACTGCCATGAAGCCGGCAATCAGGGCCGACTTAACCACGGAGACGCCAATGACCGCACCGCCAGTGATGGCTGGCAAAGCCGTAGCCACAAACAAAGAGAACAGGCGCTGGCCCAGGTCCAGAATCTTGGCAACGGTTTTATTGGCGAGTTCCATGAAGCGTGTCATTCCTAGTCTTCCCCTGTCGTTAAGGTCAACAGCGAGTGTAGCACCAGTGCTACGCCAGTAAGCCATAGGGCTTGACGCAGTGTTGGACCCGACAGGGTAATCAGAACAAGCCCAGTGCCCGCCAGGGTCCAGGTCTGGTCTGCGATATAGGCAAAGAACTTCTTCATCATCTACGAATCCTAGTCGCTGCACCGGCAGCGGTTATGGCGGCCCCGATAGCCACAATAGTGCGTCGCTGCCCAACTGGGATGTTTGACCCCACCGGAACGTAGTCATCCAGCCCCTCTTTGAAGATGTCCACCTGCTCCTCAAATGCCTCTCGGACTTCGGTTGGGGCTTCCTGAACGGCGGCAACCAGGGCCTCTTGCTGCTCGTCGGTCAGGTCTGACACTTCAATCTGAGCGAAGACTTCTGCGGCCTCTTCTGTCGAGATGTCAGAAACTACGGAAATGATTTGTTCTGGGGTGGCATTTGCTATAGCCTCAACGCGTGGCAAAGTGGTTTCTGGTGGCATGGTTGTTGATGGGGCTGGCAGTGTTGTTGCCGGTATCACTGTTGTTGTGGTTACTACGGACGTTGGGGGAAGAGTTGTCTGAGGAACCGTTGTCTGGGGAGGAACCGTCGTGGATGGAACAGTCGTCGGGGCGTAAGTCGGGAGTGATTCTGGCACAGTCGTTGTTGGCTCGGGAACAGTTGTCGTGGGGGGAAGCGTTGGAGGCGGAGGAGCCTCAGTCGTAGTTGTCGTCTCGGGCGGTGGAGCCTGAGTTGTAGTCGTCGTAGTTGTAGTAGTCGTCGTAGTTGTGGTAGTCGTCGTAGTTGTTTCTTCTACGGTGGTAGTTGTTTCCGGCACGGTTGTTTCCGGCACTGTAGTTGTGGTGGTTGGTGCAGTTGGCGTCTGCGTGAACGCTTCGTCAGGGACAATCTCCCAACCAGCATCATCAATGTTCCAAGCAAGCATGTAGCAAGTGCCGCCACCCCACTCAAAGAACCAGCCGTCTAGCGGATACGTGCCAGCCTCAACATCAAGGCTTACTTGCTGGCTCCACGAACAGCCCTTCAAGTTCCATGTGCCGAACTCTGTATCTGCAATCTCAATGGTGCCGCCGTCGTCGGCTGCCACCATGAACTCAATCGTGTCGTGCTCCGGCAGCGTGATGAAGCCCGAGTAGTGAACCATGAAGAAGTCGTAGCCGCAGTCCTGGAACGGCTCGCCATCAAAGTTGCGGTTGATGTTGTTCTCTACCTCGCTGCCGCAAGTTTCGTAGACATCGTCCACGCGCAGCGGAAAACCAGTCGGCTCATAGGTGTAGCCGACAGCGTTTAGTCCAGGTTCAACTTCTGCTTTCGCTGGACTGGTAAGTGAAAGAATTGCTGCTGGAAGAAATATCAGCCAGCGGAGTCGACGGCTACCCACGAAGTAGTATCCTCATCCCAGCGGTAAGTTTCCCCGTCGGTTGGATACGGTGTTGGCGGCTGCCAATCGTGGTTGTTGTCAAGCGACCATGATGCGAACGGTTGCGGTGCAACAAACACGTCAGCAACAGCATCGTAGGTGTAGCCGATGCCTGCGTATTGCTTACGGAAGTTCCCGTTGTATGAGGTTTGTTTCCAGTTCGTGCCCAAGCCAAGTGATTCAAGGAACGCTGCGCCCTGCGCTTCGTTGCTCGGGGCTGGGTCTGGGCAGTCGTTGTTGGACACCGAGAGAACTCGGGTCACCACATTGTTTTCGTCAAGTTGTGCCATGTACGCCATAAATACCTCCTATGAGAGTACCAGAGAACCAGTGTCGTTGAACGTGTGGATTGTGTAGTTGCCGCTGGTGGTCTTTGTGCCGCCAGTAATTGACTTGTAGTAAGCGGCGTCAGCCGTCAAATAGCGCACGATGACAACACCCTTGCCGCCGTTTCCGCCAGAACGGTTTTGTCCTTCTTCCCCACCCGCTCCACCACCACCGCCGCCAGTGTTGGCTGTTGCAGGATTACCGTTTCCTCCACCAGCCCCATTACCACCGCCGCCTGTAGCCGTACCACCTGTGGAGTATGAACCACCGCCACCACCGCCGCCACGGGTGACCGACGTTCCAGTAATGCTGTTCGCTAGACCTGCGCCACCAGCGCCGCCCGCTTCAGGGGAGTTGACGCCCGCACCACCCGCACCACCAGCGCCACCACCGCCGCCAGCGTTATTGGTGTAACTTGAAGCGTCCTCGCCACCGTCGTATCCTTGATTTGCGGTACCAGCACCAGCAGTACTGCCCGAGCCTGCACCACCACCAGCACCGCCGCTGGGAGCAGTTACGGAGTTTTTACCACCGCCGCCACCACCAGTAGAAGTGATTGAATCAAAAACGCTGTTTGAACCGTTTGTTCCATTTGTGGCTGTAGCACCACCAGAACCGCCTGCGCCGACGGTAACCGTGTATGTTCCAAGCGATAAGGAAAGTGCGCTTTCGGCAGTGGCACCGCGACCTGATGTTGCGCCGCTGACGCTTGTTCGGTAACCGCCAGCGCCTCCTCCGCCACCAGAACGGAGGCCGCCAAGGTTGGCTCCAGCACCGCCACCGCCACCGCCTGCGATGACCAGGTATTCCATGGAAAGTGGAACAGATGGTGCTTCCTCTAGTACTGGGTATCGAACGATAACTACACCCTTACCACCAGCACCACCATTCAAATCCGTGCCGTCATAACCACCACCACCACCGCCACCGCCAGTGTTTGCAACCCCATTGACACCAACAACATTTTGACCACTAGCGCCACCGCCACCAGAACCACCAGCGGCAGAAGAAGAACCAGAATACGCTGCACCACCACCACCACCGCCACGAGCAGTTGAGGTTCCAGTTATCGACGAAGAAACACCTGCGCCACCTACACGCGTACCGCTACCAGCAGCACCAACAGCCCCAGCGCCACCGCCACCACCGCCAGCAGTTTCATTTGCGCCAGTACCACCCGCATAACCTTCACTGGTCGTTCCAGCGCCACCAGCATTGCCAGTGTTTGCTCCAGAGCCACCACCCGAACCGCCAGAGTTACCTGCACCACCAACAAACCCAGAACCACCACCACCGCCAGTGGTTGAAATTGTCGTCAATCCAGTTCCAGCAATAGAACTGCTAGACCCGTTGGCGCCCTTGGTGCTGCGGCTAGTACCACCAGTACCACCAGCACCAACAGTAATTGTGTAAGCGGTTCCGGCAGTCAATGACACTTTTGATTCTGCCGATGCTCCACCGCCAGAGTTCTCACCAATCACCGATGAACGATAACCACCTGCTCCTCCACCACCACCAAGAGTATTGCCACCGCCGCCACCACCAGCAACAACCAGATACTCCACCGACATGTTTTCCTGTGGCGTAAAAGTCCCAGTGTCATTGAAGATGTGAACAGCCTGCAACTTACCCTGTGCATAAACATAGGTGACGTCACCGCCAGACGCTTTTGAGACGACGCCTTTGGCGCCGCCCATCTGATTCACATACTGAGAAACACGGGAACGTTGAGCGCGACTCATCCGATTACCAAACTAGCCGTGTCATTGAACGTATGAACCGTGTACACACCATCCGTCGTAATCGTCCCACCAGACACGCTGCGATTTTTCGCCGCACTCGTCCGATAACGAACAATCACGACACCCTTGCCGCCCGCACCACCATTGTTGTGACCGCCACCACCACCGCCACCAGTATTAGCGGTACCAGTACCACCAGTATCTGTGCTGCCGTTACCGCCACCACCCGTACCACCGCTGGCTGGGGTGCCAGCAGACGTTCCGCCACCGCCACCGCCAGCGCGGGTTGTGGCTGAACCAGTAATTGAAGAAGAAACACCGTTACCGCCAGCACCAGCAACGTTCGTCCCAGAGTTGCTGTTCGCGCCAACGGCTGACGCACCACCGCCACCACCGCCACAAGAGCGAGCAGCACCAGCATCATGTCCTAAGCCACCGTTGAAACCCTGACCCGCAGTTCCAGCACCAGCAGCGCCAGGGGGAGCACCAGCGCCACCACCCGAACCACCACTGCCACCGCTACCGCCATAAGTGCCGCCAGCGCCACCACCAGTCGAAGTAATCGTTGTGAAACCAGTTCCCGAAATCGAGGAATCGCTACCAGCAGAACCAGCACCAACGGAGCCACCGTTGCCGCCACCACCAACCGTGACCGTCAACGTTCCTGACGGCAACAACACCTGGGCTTCAGCAACTACACCACCACCAGAGTTCTCACCAAGAACAGATGAACGATAGCCACCAGCGCCACCGCCAGCACCGTACGTTTTGCCACCGCCGCCACCACCAGCAATGATGACGTATTCGGCAAGAAGATTGACACTTAGCCAATCAGAAACATATTCGCCAGTCCGTTCCCGTTGACCCCAACGCAAAGTCACACGCGCTCCTTACGGAGTAATTCGATTGACGTACCCGGCAATAGAAATGACATTCGCTGTGGCGGCGAACGCACGAACATTAACGGCAGCAGAACCAGTACCAGTAAGCATCAAACCTGGAACAACCAACACCAAACCAGACTCGGCAGCAATCGTCAATTCAATCAAGTCATCGGGAGCCGAAACTCCACCAAACTCAATCGTCAATTTGCGGGCAGTGGTATCCGAGTTCACGGCATACAGCCACACTTCGTCGATAATTGTTGACGAAGTGCCAGTTGCATGAATCAACGTGCCAGCAGTTGCGGTCTGGGCGACCTTTATCATCCGACCAGTCGTTGACTCGCTCAGTTTTACTTTTGTGTATGTAGCCATGTGTCCCTATCCTATACTAACTGAAAATCTGAACCTGAAGAACATCCGCACCAGCGGCTAGTGGCGCCCACTTGACACCCTTTGCCTCAGCCGAATCAGCAGTCAGTACATAATCGTTCGTGCCAGCAGTCAACCACGAAGGGTCAGACCCGTCGGATACAAACACCGTACCTTTACCACCAACCGCCAAACGAGTTGGGTCAACAGACGAGTTCATTGTCAACAGGTCACCGCGAGCGGTCATCGTTGATGTGAATTTGTTCGCCTCGTCAGCATCGTCAGCAGAGAAGACTGGATAGATGCTTGCGCCCGAGGCGTGCGACTGGGCGGTGGTGTCATCTTGTGCGCGGGTCAGCGTCAGCACGGAGCCGGAGATGGTGGCAAGGCACTTCTCTTCGCTCGCGGTCCCAGGGCTGATGACGACATAAAACGGAACGGCTGCGGTTGAAGGCCAGCCAGTAGTGGCAGCAAGCGTTGCCGACGTGTCACCAGACGCAAGTGCGTTGGTGATGGTTGTCTGGGCTGCTGCGCCCTTGTATTGTCTGCGAGTTACTGCTGCCATTGGGACCTCATCTTACACTACGCATTACGACAATAGCAGTACCTTCGAAGTCGTGGCCCTGGTGGGCGTTGACCTGCTGCATTATTTGGAACTGGACGTTCTCGACCACGACCGCATGGGTCTCCGTGTTTTCCTGGTAGGTGATAACGCGGGGGTTCTCCACCAGGTCTCGTAGGTATCCGAGTTCTTTGTCAACGTCCTGGAAGTACTCTCGCCCGTGCAACGACAGTTTGTGGTGCATCACGATGGGGACGGTAAAGATTTGGCTGCGAAGCGGGGCGGCATAGGCACGAGCCATCCAGCGGGTCAGGGTTGGACCAGTTGTAGCCCCAGCCGAACGACCGAGGGTGACCTTGATTTCTGCCTCAAACACCTTGGCTTCAAGCCCATCAAAGGACTTTTCCCTGACATCATCGGTAGACAGGGTGGCAAAGTCATAGAAGTCCCCGTCGTCAGACGCCACCGATATGGTGATGGAGCCATCCAGCGGCAAGCAGCGGATGTCCAGTTTGGGGATGAACTTGGCGTCCGGGACGCCCCAGCGGTAGATACCTGAGCGCAGATAGCCCGAGGACACCAGGTTCGTGGCGTGTGGCTTGAACACCCCAACGCCAGAAACGGTAAAGAGTGGCCTGCCCTGGAACTCGTGAATTGCCTGCACCGCACCCTGAGCCGTAGCCATGAGGTCCGAGGCGTACGCGGGCTGGTTGGGGGAGATGAACACCGAGATGTCCATGCGCCCGATGCCAGTAGAGGTGGAGTCAAAGTTCGACCAGGCAAAGTAGAC
>Ga0315904_10011313_pt1 | contig 11393 bp, 6 predicted proteins | sample LakEriMetagenome_6_FD_203529 | JGI IMG/M metagenome (GOLD analysis project Ga0315904, IMG submission 203529) | Freshwater fungal communities from buoy surface, Lake Erie, Ohio, United States - Buoy 12 MA120 | ecosystem: Environmental > Aquatic > Freshwater > Lake | place: USA: Lake Erie, Ohio... | reverse complement strand
GCATGAACTCCATGTCGCGCAGCTCGGCGCCGGCCCGCCAGGCCAACGCCATGCCGTCGCCGCCCACGCCGGGCGGATTGGTCGACTCGCGATACAGCTGCCCCGCGCCTCCCGTGGCGAGGATCGTGCGCCGCGCCCAGACGATCGTCTTGCCGTGGGCGGGGTTCCACACGATCGCGCCGCGGCACCGGCTCTCGTGCGTCACGAGGTCGATCGTGAACGTGTCCGGCCAGACCGCCAGATTCTCCAGCCCCCGCGCCTGCTCGATCACCGCCCGCATCACCTCGCGGCCGGTGGCGTCGCCGAGCGCATGGACGATGCGATGATGGCTATGCCCCCCCTCGCGGCCGAGCTCCAGGCTGCCGTTGGCGGAGTCGAACCGCGTGCCCCAGGCGATCAGTTCGGCGATCCGCCCCGGCGCTTCGCGGACGACCGCATCGACCACGTCCTCGTGGCACAGCCCGCAGCCGGCGGTGAGCGTGTCGGCCACGTGGTTGTCGAAGCGGTCCTCCGGATCGACGACGCTCGCGATGCCGCCCTGCGCCCATTGGCTCGACGACGCCTGCAGATCGTCTTTCGTCACGACCGTCACCGCGAGCCGTGGATCGACCGCTAGCGCCGCCCTGAGCCCGGCCAGGCCACCGCCCAGGATGAGCACGTCGGTGAAGCAGTGCGGCACCCGCTGGGGACCGAATGCGACCAGGTAACGCGGCCCCTCGAACGCTTGATTCATTCGCCGTCGGTGCCCTGCAGATAAGCCTTCAGCTGATCCCGGTACCCGGCCGGCGGGCGGCTGCGACGGCCCTCGGCCTGGCCGCCCTTGACGTCGGTGGGCACATCGCGGGAGTTGCGCACGCCGGCGGGCCGCAGGCCGAGGCTGCGGAGCGTCTTTTCGAACTCGCCCCGCTGCCGCGGGTCGGGGCTGCCGGCCATGCGCTTCATCGCCTCCCAGCGATCGAGAAACGCCCGCGCCTGTTCGGGAGTCCATCCGAGCGAATCGAGGACGTCGGTCCGGCCGGCCGCAACGCTGTCGCGGAGATGATCCATGGCGAGGTCAGCCGCATTCCGCGCATGGGCGAGGTCCTGATCGCCCCACTCGACTTCGCGATCAACCCGGTTCGCGGCGGCACCACCACCGCCCGCCTGGCCACCGCCCGCCGCGGCTTGCTGGTCGCCGGTTCCATCGCCAGGCTCCGCGGCTTGCTGACCGCCGGCACCTTGCTGACCACCGGCACCTTGCTGACCACCTGCACCTTGCTGACCACCTGCACCTTGCTGACCACCTGCACCTTGCTGACCACCTGCACCTTGCTGACCACCGGCACCTTGCTGACCACCGGCACCTTGCTGACCACCGGCACCTTGCTGACCGCCTGCACCTTGCTGACCGCCTGCACCTTGCTGACCGCCTGCACCTTGCTGACCGCCTGCACCTTGCTGACCGCCTGCACCTTGCTGACCGCCTGCACCTTGCTGACCGCCTGCACCTTGCTGACCGCCGGCGCCTTGCTGACCACCTGCACCTTGCTGACCACCTGCACCTTGCTGACCACCTGCACCGTCGGAGGGCGCACCTTCGGCCCCCGCTTCACTTCCCTGCCCCGGCTGGCTGCCGCCCTGCGGCGATGCCTGTCCGGGTTGCTTCCCCTGGCCAGCAGCGGGTTGACCTTGCTGCCCAGGCTGCCCTTGGTCTTGTGTCCCCTGGCCTGGCTGACCGGATTGACCCGTCTGCGCCTGCCCTGGCTGCTGCGAGCCGGCGCGGTCCTGCGGCCGTGACTTCCCTTCTCCCTGACTCTGCTGGCGATGCTCCAGAATCCGCTCCATCGCCTCGCCATCGTTCGTGCCATCGGATGCGACGGTGTTCTGCGGTGGCGATGTGCCGGCCTGCCCCGCGCGACCTCCTGCCTGCGATCCGTTCCCCGCCTGCTTCCCGGTGCCCGTCCCGCTGCCCTGCGTGCCAGCCTGCCCCTCACGACCGCCTGCTTGCGATTCTGCCCCCGCCTGCTTCCCTGCGCCGTCGCCGCTCGCATCGCCCCCCGGCTGCCGCGCGCCCTGCGCGCCTGCGCCACCCCCCGCCTGCTTGCCCCCCTGCTGCCCACCGCCCGCCTGCTCACCGGCATTCGCGCCCCCCTGCCCGCCGCTGCCGTTTTGCTGATTGCCCGTGCCGTCTTGCGCGCCGGGCCGCTGCTGGGATCCCGCCTGGTTGCCGGCCCGCCCCTGATCACCGTCCTTCGACTGGTCGCCCTCGGCAGCGCCTTGCTGATCGCCCTGCTGCGGCTCGCCCTGCTTGCCGTCTCCCTGGTTCGGCTCCGGCTTCGGCTTGGCACCCGCGCCGTCATCGTTGGCACCCGCGCCCCCCCGCTGCGACTCACTGCCCGCGCCCCCAGCAGGCTGGGAATCCCCGGCATCCGTCTTGCCGCCGGCGCCGCCCTGGCTGCTATCCGCGCCCCGGTCAGACTTGCCGTCGTCGGCCCGCGACTCACCTCCGCCGCCCCCCGGCTGCGAATCGTTCCCCTGCGCACCGCCGCCACCGGCTTCCGAGTTCTTGCCACCGCCATCCTGCCCCTGCCGATCGTCCCCCCGGCCGCCCGCCTTCCCGGACGACTCACCGCGCGGCTGCGGAACAGGCGGTGCGCTGGCGTCGATCCGCAGCGTCTTCCATTCGGAGTACGCCACGTTGGGCGTCTCGGGCCGGTTGTCCACCGCCAGCGCCCGATATTCGACGACGCTGCCCGGAACCGCGTTGAGCTTGTCGAGATCGATCCGGCCGACGCCGCGGAATGGCCCCTGGTGATCGCCTCGGAAGATGATCGTCTCGGCAGCGGCCGCGCCACCCTGCATGCGGGCCTCGAGGCCGACCCGGGCCAGCCCGAAGTCGGGATCCAACGCCCGCACGCGAATCGGCACCGGTGCACCGGGAGGCACTCCCAGCGTCGCCTCCTCGGGAGCCTCGATCGTCACCTCGGGCGCGAGGTCGGGCTGCACCTCGATGCGATGCTCCATCTTTTCCGCAATCACCTGCTCCCGGTGGGCCGCCGTCGCGCCGCGGGGCTGAAACAGCAGCCGGTAGCTCGCATGCTCGGGTCCGTTGCGGTCGCGGTTGAGCCGGAGCACGAGTCCTCCGGTCGCCCGCGCCAGGTCGCTGGCGCCGACCCGCAGGCGGATATCCCGCTTGCCCTCGCAATCGAGATCGATCCAGGCCGCCTCCAGCGGCTGGTTGCTCTCCGCCTCCAGCGTAACCTTCGTTCCCTCGACGCCGCGCAGGTCGCCCTGCCAGGCCACCGTCTCGTCGGCGAGTTTCGTGTAGTCGGGATAGTCGTAGGTCACCTTGCGGACGAGCAGCGACGGCTCGTCGACCACGGCCACCCGCAGCCGCTCGCCACGGGCGTCGCCGGCGGCGATCACGAACTCGAGCGACCGGTCGATGCCCCGGGCATGGTCGGGCAGCACGGCCACATGCTTCCCGTCAGCGCCGGCCCGCGTCAGCTCTGCCTGCCACGGCGCCGCGGCGGCATCCACGCCGCCATCCTCGCGGAGCGGCGTCACGAGCAGCACCGGCCGCTCGTCCCGCCGCAATCCCCGGATCGTCGCCGCGACGACGAGCTGGCGGCCGCGGACCAGCGTGGCCGTGCCGCCGGCGACGTGCACGCTCCGCGGCTCGTCTTCTCCGCCCCCGGCCGGCTGCTCCTCACCCGGCATCCGCCAGGCGAGCCGCGGCGCGTCGATGCGGACCCGCGCCGGGGCGGCCATCGTCACCCACGGCGCCACCAGCCGCGCCGCGGTCGTCATCAGACTCTTGGGAGCCGCCAACTCATAGAGGCACGCCAACCCGACCAGTCCGGCCAGCGCATAGGCCAGCCGCACCGCGGCCGTGCGATCGATTACGCCCTCCGCCGGCACCTCCGCCAGCCGCTTGGCCGCCCGACGTTCGATCGACCGCGCCACCCGCGGGGCCGCGGCTTCGGGCCGGGCCTGCACGAGCACGGCGTTGACGAGATCGTTGTGCAGCTCGGGATTGTCCCGCTCGATCGCCCGCGCAGCGTAGACGAGGTTCACGCGGTAGCGGACCAGCGGCACGATCCAGCGGACCGTCGCCGCGACCAGGGCCGTGAGCCCGACCGCGAGCCACGTCCAGCGGGCCCAGCGCGGCAGGCCGCCGGGCATGATCCAGTGCTCGATCACCACGCCGGCGGCCAGCCACAGCATCGCGGCCACGCAGGCCGCGAGCACGAACGTGGTCAGCGCCACGCCCTTGAAGTCGGCCGTCGCCGCCGCGAGCCGCCGGGCGATGTACCGCTCCGACTTCGAGTCGGCCGCGCCGTCATCCCGCCACACGGCGACGGACAGCGGGTCGTCACGACCGGTCGCGTCTGGAGTTGCGGTCGCCATCGCGAAACACCCTCCGGTGGCACCGTCACGGCGGTGGGAAAAAATGGCGGCCGGGGGCGGTCGCGCCGCAGCACGTCCTTCAGTATATCGGTCTCCGATGCTCCCGGGTTCGCGCCGAAAATCCGCGGCCGTCACAGCCGCCCGCAGGTTCGCCCTTGGAAAATCGGCTGATTTCGCGGATGCTGCGCCGTTCGTGACCGTGCGCCAGCGTCCGGCACGCGGCGTGCTGACGGCCGGGAGGATTGGAGCCATGACGCTGGTGCCCGACGCGGAGTCGTTCAAGCGGCTCGTCGATGGCACCACCCGCGGCCCCGGGCCGAGCCTCGCGCGGCTCGCCCTGAGCTGTCTCGCGGCCCCATACGGTCTGGCTGTCGCCTGCCGCAACGCGGCCTACGACTGCGGCCTGCTGCCGGTGTCGCGGGCGGCGGTGCCCGTGATCTCGATCGGCAACCTCACGCTCGGCGGCACGGGCAAAACGCCGCTGGTCGCCTGGACCGCCGCCCTGCTCGCCCGCCACGGCCGCCGGCCCGCAATCGTGAGCCGGGGCTATGGTGCCGCTCCCGGTGAGCGCAGCGACGAGGCGGCGGAACTCGCGATCCTCTTGCCCGGCGTGCCGCACGTTGCCGACCGCGACCGCGTGGCGGCCGTAGCGCGGGCGACGGCCCTCGGTGCCGACGCCGTGGTGCTCGACGACGGCTTTCAGCACCGCCGCCTGGCGCGGGATCTCGACATCGTGGCCGTCGATGCCACCGATCCCTTCGGCCGTGGCCGCTTGTTTCCCCGCGGCCTGCTCCGCGAGCCGCTCCGCGGCATCGCCCGGGCGCGGGCCGTCGTGCTCACGCGGGCGTCGTCCATCGAGATCGCAGACCGGGTCGCGATCCACGACGCGCTCTCCGCCGCCAGCCGCGGTGCAGCGCTGGCGTGGGCCGAGGCCGATCACCGCCCCGTGGGTCTGCGCGATGCCGGCGGTGCGACGCGGCCGCTCGCCGATCTCCGTGGTCGTCGTGTGTTCGCCTTCGCCGGGATCGGCAACCCGGCCGCGTTCCGCGGCAGCCTCGCCGCGCTCGGGGCCGAGGTGGTCGCCTTCCGTCCGCTCCCCGATCACCATGCCTACACGGCGGCCGATCTGGAGTCGCTCGCCCGCGAAGCCGCTGCCGCCCGCGCCGAGCTTGCCGTCACCACGCTCAAGGACCTCGTCAAGATTCGCCGCCCGACGCTCGACGGCCTGCCGCTGGCCGCCCTGGAGATCGCGATCGACATCATGGGAGGCGCTGAGGCCGTGGAACGCCTCGTCCTCAGGGCCGTCGCGGGCCGGGCCGCGGTCGGAGCGGGGCCGTGAAGGGAACCGGCCGCCCGCGACGGCTCGTGCTCATCGATCCCTGCCTCACGGGCCTGGGCTCGCATCCGTATCACTACGCGGCGGCCGTCCGCGCGGCGGCGCGGCGCCGCGGGCACGACGTGCTGCTCGTGACGCATCGCGATTTCACCGCCGCTCCGGCCGACTGGCACGTGCTGCCCGCCTGCACACACACGGCGTATTCCAAATACACGCTCTGTGGCGGCCTCGATCGGCTCGACGACCGGGGCCGCGGCCCGTGGCTGCCCGACATGCCCTGGGCGATGGCGCATGCCCGGCAGCGGCGCGAAGAGCGGATCACCGCCTTCGCGCGGGACGTGCTGCCGGCCCTCGCCGGCCTCGCGGCCGGCGATGCCGTGCTCGTGGCGACGGCGTCGGAACTGGAGCCCATCGGCCTGACGCGGGCGATCGCCGCGGCCCGGCCGCCGCAGGGCGTCGGCTGGCACGTGCAGTTTCACTTCCCGATCTTCCGCGGCTTCGCCGCCGACTTTCCCCGCCAGGAGCCGCGGCTCGCAGCGGCCCGCCCCGCGCTGCAGGAGGCGGCGAGCGCCGCCGCGCCGCATGCGATCACCTACCACGCCACGACGGCCGACCTGGCGGCCGAATACGAGCGGCTGGTCCCGGCCCCCGTGGGCGTGCTGCCGTATCCGGTGCAGGCGCCGCCGTCCGTGGAGCGGCCGACGCCCGGGCCGCTCCGCGTCGTCTGCCTCGGAGACGCGCGGCCCGAGAAGCATTCGGAGTGCCTGGCCGATGTGGTGCGAGAGATCGCCGCCGATCCCGCGGTCGCGGGCCGCGTGCGGTTCGCCGTGCAGACGAACATCGGCTATCCCGCGACGTCCCGCAAACGGGAGCACGTGGCCGTGACGCGCTCACTCGCCGCGCTGGCGCGGGCCGCCGCCGCCGGAGCGCCGCTGGAACTCCTGGCCGGCCCGCTCGACGCGGCCGCCTACGCCCGCGAACTCGCCGCGGCGGACGTGGTCTTGTTGCCGTACGATCAGGGGCGGTATCGCAGCCGCTGCTCGGGCGTGGTGCTCGAGTCGCTGGCTGCCGGCGCGGTGCCGATCATGACCGGAGGTGGCTGGATGGCGAGACAGATCGCGGCGGCGGTCGAGACGCACGCCGCCGCCGTCATGGCGCGATCGCGGGTGCTCGCGGCCCGGCGGCTCGAACGGCCACGGATCGGCCGCCAGCCGCTGACGCTCGATCTCGGATCGCTCGCACCGCTCGCCGGTGGCGCCGCGGCCGTCGCCGTGGAGGTCACCTGGGAAGACACCGCGGACACGCGGCTCGCGTTGCCGCCGGTTCGCCTGGCCGTGACCGGCGGACCGGCGGGGCCGGCGACCGTGCTGGCGGCCGGTGCAGCCGCCGGTGTTTCCACCGCCATCATGCCGCTGACCGCCGGACCGGGCCTGCGGCTCGAAATCACGCCGGCCTGCGGCGCCGACGCCGCCGTGCCGAAGGCGGTCACGGTGCGCGAACTTTCCACCGGCACACCGGTGCCCGCCTCGGCCGTCGGCCTCGTGATCGACGCGCCCGCCGACGCCCCCGCCGCGATCCGCGAGGTCGTGCGGCATGCCGACCACTACCGCGCCACCGCAGCGGCCCACGCCGCGACGGTCGGCCGCACGGCGGCGGCCGACGAGATCGTGCGGAGGCTGCTGCCATGACCGCGACCGACCCGATCGACGTCTCGATCCTCGTCAACACGTTCGAGAAGCCGCGGCACTTGGCCCTCGTGCTGGAGTCGATCGCGTTGCAGCGGGCCGACTGCCGGCTGGAGGTGGTCGTGTCCGACGACGGCTCGACCGCCGACACGGCCGCGGTCGTCGCCGCCTGCGCCGCGCACGCGCCCTTCCCCGTGCGGTTCACCACGCAGCCGCACGACGGCTTCCGGCTGGCGCGGGTCCGCAACGCGGCCGCCCGCCTCGCCCGCGGCGACTATCTGCTGTTTCTCGACGGCGACTGCGTCGCGCCGCCGCACCACGTCGCGGCGCACCTGGCGCGGCGTCGGCACGGCACGGCGCTGCTCGGCTACTGCGCGCGGCTCTCCCGCGCGCGGAGCGAGTTGCTCGTGCCGGAGAACCTGCCGCACGCCGATCTCGCGGCCCTCGTGCCCCATGCCGAGCAGCGGGCGCTCGCCCGCCGGTGGCGCAAGGCCTGGTGGCACGCGGCCCTGCGGCACCCCACGAAGCCCCGGCTGGCCGGCGGCGACTTCGGCGTCTGGCGGCATGACTTCGCGCGGGTCAACGGGTTCGACGAACGGTTCGTCGGCTGGGGCCAGGAGGACGACGACCTCGGCCTGCGGCTGAGGTCGGCGGGCGTGCGGCTGGAATCGATCCTCGACGCCACCTGCTCCCTGCACGTCTGGCATCCGACCGATCCTTCGGCCGCCGTCCGCTGGCGGGACGGGCCGAACGTCGCCTACTTCGAGCGTCGTGGCCGTCTCACCGCCTGCCGCCGCGGGCTCGTCGCACGCCCGGCCGCGAGCCTGCGCTGGGGGCTGCCCGACGACCTCGCCGCCACGCCCCTGGGCCGGACGGCCGCGCGACTGCTGGCGGGCTGTCCGCGGGCCGCGGCCCATGAGCCATGTGAGATCGAACTCGTCGTCCGTCCCGGCGGCGGCATCTTCCACCGCGAGGCCGAGTGCCGCCTGCTGATCATCGAAGACGCGGCTCGTGCCGAGCCGACGGTGCGGCGGCGTGCCGACCGCGTGGCGTGCGTGCCTTCCGGCGACGCGGCGGCACTGGAGGCCGTGCTCGCCGACGCGGGCTGAGGCTACTTCCGCTTCTCGTTGTGAACGGTGTGCTTGCGGAGCCGCGGCGAATACTTCTTCACCTTCAGCTTCTCGCCTCCGGTCTTGCGCCGCAGCGTGTAGTTCTGATCACCGGTCTCCTCGCAGACGAGGTGAACCACTTCGAGTTTTCTCTTGCCCTTGGCCATGGGGAGGTGTGCCTGCGGGAGCCGCAGCCCTTCATCACGCCGCTGTTCGAACGGCACCAAACCGGAACCGGACGCCACCGCGGCGGCCGGGCGGGAGATCCTACCCGCCGGGAATCGGCCTTACCAGAACCACCCGGCCGCGGCCGGAAAACGGCCCCGGCCGGCAGGAGGCCTCCGGGCAAGGGAATAGCAAGGGAATAACCGCTGGCCGCGACGGCGAAGGATGCTCCGGGAACGGTGGATCGTTCACCAGCGATGCCCTGGTGGGAAAGGCCATGACGCACGCAATCATCTCGAACGAGAACCCGGGCCTGCTCCGGCAGCTTCCCGGCTGGGCTGCCAGCCTCGTGATCCACGTCGTGGCGCTGGTGGCGATGGCGCTGGTGGTCAGCGATCCGCCCCGCCGGCCGACCCCGTTGTCGATCGTCGTCGCCCCCGCCGTCAGCGACGAGGAGATGCCCGATTTCGACACGGCCCTCCCGCCGCTGCCGGCCGTCGCGGATCCCGTGCCGACGGAAACGGTCGATGCTGCGGACACGGTCGATCTCGCCCCCGAGCCCCCGCCAGATGTTCTTGCCCCGACGGCCATCGAACCGCAGCCGCCAAGCAGCGGCGACGTGTGGCTCGGCGAACTTCCCATGCCCCAAGGCGGCGGCGGCTACGGGCCCGGCCGTCTGGGTAGCGGCCCCGCGGGTGCGTTGAGCCTGCGCCAGCCGGCAAACGTGAAGACGATCGAGCGCCGCGAAGGCACGGAAGGAGCCGTCGATCGTGCGCTCAAGTGGTTCATCGCCCACCAGCTGCCCGATGGCGGCTGGTCGTTCGATCTCAAGGCCTGCCCCAGTTGCCAGGGGAAGTGCTCGCATGGCGGTGAGCAGAAACGCGGGGACCGCTGCGCCGCGACGGCGATGGCGCTGCTGCCCTTCCTCGGCCGCGGCTACACCCACAAGGAAGGCCCCTACAAAGCCCAGCTCGAGGCCGGCATCGCCTTTCTTGCCGGCCTCGCCATGAAGGGCGAGGGCAATGCCGCCAAGGCCGGCGGTGGTGGCGTCTACTCCCAGGGCCTCGCCGGCATCTGCCTCTCCGAGGCTTACGCGATGACCCAGGACAACCGCCTGCAGATGCCCGCCCAATACGTCCTCAACTCCATCATGGGTTGGCAGGATCCGGCCGGCGGCGGCTGGGGCTACGCCTTCAAGTCTTCCGGCGACACCTCGATCCTCGGCTGGCAGCTGATGGCCCTCAAGAGCGGCAACATGGCCTACCTGGAAATCAACCCCGCCACCATCAGGAACGCCATCAAGTTCCTCGACTCCGTCGAGGAGGACAGCGGCGCCTTCTACGGCTACCGGAATCCTGGCAAGGGCCCCGGCACGACCGCCGTCGGACTCCTCTGCCGCATGTACCTCGGCTGGAAGAAGGACAACCCAGCGCTCCAACGCGGCGTCGAGTTCCTCGCCAAAAAGGGGCCCACAAACGACCTGTATTACGACTACTACGCCACCCAGATCATGCACCACATCGAAGGCGATGCCTGGCAGGCATGGAACGCGAAGATGAAAAAGATGCTCCTCGACGCCCAGGCCAAGGAGGGGCACGAGGCGGGCAGCTGGCACAAAGGCGTCGAAGGCGGACACGGCGCCCACGCCGCCGGCCGCCTCTACTGCACGTCGCTGGCCACGATGATCCTCGAGGTCTACTACCGCCACCTGCCGATCTACCGCAACCAGGTGACGGAAGAAGATTTCAGGGAGTGATTCCCAGGAACGCCCGTGGCGACAGACTTCGAATCAAGGTTATGATTGTGATGGAATTGATGGCCCAAGGGAACTCATGATGCCGACCGCAAACGATCCCGAAAAAAAGCCGCAGCCCGTGAAGCCGGCGGTCAAGCCGGCCGCCGCCTCCGCCAGACCGGTCGCCGCGAAAGCCGTTGGCGGCGCAGCCGCCAAGACCGCCCCGCCGCCGAAGCCGGCGTCGAAGGCCGTCCCGCTCACCAAGCCAGCTCCGGCCGCGGCGGCTGACGAGGACGACGACTCCGGCCCGTCCGTCCGCACGAACCTTCTCAAGCAGACGCCCGCCTGGGCTGTCAGCATGCTCGTCCACATCGTCGCCCTGCTGGCCATGGCGCTGATCGTCACCGAGCCGCCCAAGAAGGAGGCCGCCGTCTCCATCGTTTCCTCCGCGTCCGAGGAGGAAAACTTCGAGGAGTTCGAGGAGCAGATGCCCGAGAACACTCCCGTCGAGACCACCGACCCCGTCGCCGACGTCGCCGTCACCACCGACGTCGTCGTCGAGAGCACCGTCGTCTCCGATGCCGCCGACGTCGATGCCGCCCCCCTCGCCGTCGAACTCTCCGAGTTCGGCGACATCACCGCGCCCGCCTCCGACATGCTGTCCACCATCGGCGCCGTCGGCGGCACCGGTGGCGGTTACGGCGGCCGCAAGAACGCCGGCCAGCTTGCCGCCACTGGCGGCGGTGGCAAGGACACCGAAGACGCCGTCGATCGTGCGCTCAAGTGGTTCATCGCCCACCAGTTGCCCGATGGCGGCTGGTCGTTCGATCTCAAGGCCTGCCCCAGCTGCCAGGGGAAGTGCTCGCATGGCGGTGAGCAGAAACGCGGGGACCGCTGCGCCGCGACGGCGATGGCGCTGCTGCCCTTCCTCGGCCGCGGCTACACCCACAAGGAAGGCCCCTACAAAGCCCAGC
>Ga0315904_10011312_pt1 | contig 11394 bp, 9 predicted proteins | sample LakEriMetagenome_6_FD_203529 | JGI IMG/M metagenome (GOLD analysis project Ga0315904, IMG submission 203529) | Freshwater fungal communities from buoy surface, Lake Erie, Ohio, United States - Buoy 12 MA120 | ecosystem: Environmental > Aquatic > Freshwater > Lake | place: USA: Lake Erie, Ohio... | reverse complement strand
TGTCGGATTCGAGCGCGCATGCGGCGCTTCTTACGCCCCAGTTTTCGGCGGCCTTTCCCCGTTTTCTTCACACCCATGCTGAGACTCCCACTCCTTCTTCGCGTCTGACTGGCAAACTGGTTCGAAAATGTCGGTTGTTCCACCGGTGCCGCCCCGGTACGCTGCCGATCTCCCTGGGGAAATGGGCTGCGGTCTCCGCAAACGTGCGGAAGTGGCCATCCTATCGACTCCCCTCACCTCTGAACAGCCACCACGAATGCAATACCGTCGACTCGGCCGGTCCGGCGTCCACGTTTCTCCCCTCTGCCTGGGAACGATGATGTTCGGCGGGCCCACTCCCACCGCCGAATCGATCCACATCATGCACGAGGCGATCGACCGGGGAATCAACTTCTTCGACACCGCCAACATCTACTCGGCGGGGGAATCGGAACTGGTGGTTGGCAAGGCCCTGGCCGACCGCCGCGAAAAAGTTGTGCTGGCCACCAAGGGACGTGGGCCCATGGGACCTGGCCCCAACGAATCGGGGGCCGGACGGCTGCACCTGCGCCGGGCACTCGAGGCCAGCCTCTGCCGTCTGCAGACCGACCACGTCGACCTGTATTACATCCACACTCCCGACTACGGCACCCCGATCGAAGAGACTCTGCGGGCGCTCGACGATTTCGTGCGCGAGGGAAAGGTTTTGTACACAGCCTGCTCGAACTTCCGGGCGTGGCGGCTGATGGAGGCGCTGGGGGTCAGCCAGCGGCTCAATCTGCACCGGTTCCAGGCGGTGCAGCCGCTGTACAACATCTGCAACCGGGACATCGAAGTGGAACTGCTGCCGTTGTGCCAGGAACACGGCATTGGAGTGGTCAGCTACAGCCCGCTGGCCCGGGGAATTCTCTCGGGCAAGTACAAGGTGGGGGAGGCGTTTCCCCAGGGAAGCCGGGCGGCCCGGGGAGACAAGCGGATGCAGCAGGCCGAGCTGCGCGACGCCAGTTTCGAGCTGGCCGAAGCGCTGCAGGCGCACTGCCGGTCGAGGGGTCGGGTGCTGAGCCAGTTTGCCTTGGCCTGGTGTCTGGCGAATCCGATCGTGACTTCAGTGATCATAGGGCCACGCACAGCCGAGCAGTTTGCCGACAATCTCGGCTGTCTCGACGTGGGGTGGACTGCGGCCGATGAGGCGGCCGTCGATGCGCTGGTCCCGCCGGGCGAACACACCGGGAAGGGGTTCCAGGACTCTGCCTATCCGGTCTTGGGGCGCCCTGCGGTCGTATAGATTGATCGGTTTGCAGTCTGCCGAGTGCAAGGTCCCATACGCAAAGTGGTGCGGGAGAAACGCCGGCATGGAAGTGCCGACGACACGGTGAGAGCGGAAGCCCTCGGACTTCTCGGGACTTCCATCCGACCTGCGGCGAGGGAAGAATGGAAGGTTCGGAACTGCTTGGGACGAACGGCGCGTCGGGGTTGGAAGTGGGGATGGGCGGGTAAAAAAAAGAGGAGCCTGGCGAAACCAGGCTCCTCAGACTCCAGCTCCTCAGCACTCGGCCCGAGAGCCGAGTGAGGGCAAATTAGCGGGCGCGACGGCGAGCGATCACCAGACCGACCACAGCGAGGCCAGCCAGAGCGAAGGTGCTGGGCTCGGGAACGGGGGGAGTGCCCTGAACGACGTCGAAGGTCATGTTCGACAAGCGATTGGCAGCGTCAATTCCATTCGAGGAGACGGCAAAATCAACCGAGGTGACGTAATTCCAAGGATTGATCGGCCCCTGCTGAGACTGAACCAAGGTGTCGGTGTAGGAGGTCGCTCCCGAGGACGTAATCGTGGTGGATCCGGCCGTCGTGTTCCCGATCACATCATTTTCCGAGACACGCGTCCCAATAATCTTGTTGGGAGGCGCATTCACAGTAATCGTGAAATTCAGGGTGAAGTTCGACGACTCAGGACCGAGATTCGTCAGGTTCAGCGAATGGCTGAGACCCAGATCATTGGCGTCGACGAGAATGCTCGGATCGAGCAATCCCGTGTGCGAGACATAGGTAAAGGTCTTGTCGCCAGCCACGATCGGAGCGGCAGACCAAGTGGCAATTGAGACCGGGGCGGCGAACGCCGGCGACGTCAACGCCAAAACAGCCAAACTCAACAGAAACTTCTTCATCAGTCAACTCCCTCAAATGAACGAAAGAAAACTCAGCACACGAATACTATCGACCAATTGGCCCACCACGAGCCAATTGGATTCGGTTCAAAAACCACGCGTCGGCACCCGCCCGACACGCTGCCTGAACCTCACCCTAACAAGCCGAAAACCTCGCGGTTTCCTTCTCTGTCGCACAACATCAGCCAGCACTCACGACACAGGATCGCCTGGAGGCTTGGCAAGGCGAATCCACACGCTTCGGACTAAGACTTTTTACCGACCGACACACAGCCAACCTCCGCCAAGCCAACCTCTCAAGAACGACACTTTCCAACGAAGGGAAAAACATTATAAGCCAGCCTGTCCGCTGAGAACAACCCGCCCGATGGGTGGATCTTATGATTCCCAGAAGTTTTTGACTGACTCACAAACAGGTATCAGAATCAAACCGAGTCAGGTTGTCAAGATTCAATTTTTCCTTTGTGCGAGATTCTCCAATCCCTTGTTAAGTCGTCAAACGTCGCCTAAACCTTTCAGAAATCCGCAAATCCCAACCTTTTTTTGTAAGGTTTCATTCAACGACTTCACTGAAATCGTTCTCCAAACGCACGGCCATCCACGCCGGCTGTTCCATCCGCGGATCATCAACCCTTCCTTTGCCACCGCCGTTCTCCCGATTTCGGCACGCGGTTGACTGTCGTTGAAACGGAAGTCACGCGTCTGCCGGACAGCACAGAACACCGACATAAATCCGATTCCTCAGTCAGGCAGAGATGTCCGTCACCTCCGCTGCCCCCCGGAACACCTTCGGCTCTCACTGCCAGCCGTCTCTGTTCTTCTGTACCGCACGTCATCAATTCGTCTGCCTCTGGGAAGGAGGACGCCCCTTCCCCGTCGCAGTCGGTCTTGCGGCAACTCGTCCCATCGTGATAATCCCGCCCTGAAAGCGCCGGCTTCGTTCCCGGGCAGCTTCCCTGGGACCGACCCGGGGAAGCTGTTTCCCGGAAACAGACGGGCCAAGTGAGCCCGCGCGTGCCCCCGGAATGGATTCCAACAGGTGACCTCCCATGTGGTGCAGCCACTGCCAGAGTGAAGTGCGGCCGGTGATCAGCCTGGCGGGCAACCCCCCGCGCTGCAGCCTCTGTGGACACGAGTTCACAGAAACAACCGGATCATCCCGGAGTGGGGGCGACTCAAACTCCCGGTCCAGCTCCCCCGAATCGCAGCGTCCCCGGTTGAGCCCCCAGGATCTGCTCGCCCGCTGGGCCCGCGAAGAGACTCTGCCCCCCTTCGAACTGGGGACCACTCCCGGGGGAATTGGAGCGTCCAGCTCGCTGCCCCCCTCAGGGGCGGTCTCGAACGCCCCCCACTTTTCCTCCGTCCCCAGGGGCCCCGCGGTCGCCCGGCTCGACGCGTCACACCCCGCCGGTCCACAGCCCGTCTCGCTCCCCGAGCAGATCGCCGCGGCCCCTCCGACGCCCGCTCCGGCCATGCCCCCCGCGGGAGCGCCCCACTTTTCGCTGGGGCCGAACTCGGCGGATCGCCCGGTTCCCCCGCCGCTGTCTGGCACACCGGGTCAGGCTCCTGCAGCCCGAAAGGCCCCCCCGCAACCCTGGCCGACTCGTCCTGCGAATCGGGATGATGAAGAGACGGGGCCCATTGCCTATTCGGAGGTCCCCGAGAGGCAGTGGCATGGGGCCCATGCCGCCGTCCGCCCGCCGCACTTTCCGTGGGAGCCGGTCCCCCAGCCACGGCGGGCGTCCAGCTCGTGGCAAGCTGCGGCTCAGATCTTCGTCCTCGTGGGGGTCGTGGGGTTGGCCACCGGGACCCTGGTGTTGATCTACACGCATTTCTGGTCATCGGAAACCGACTCTCTGCTGCCGGTGGGCTACGTGATTGCCGCCTGTTCCCAGTTGGTGCTGCTGTTGGGGGTGGTCCAGCACATCTCGCTGGGACTGGAACAGGCCGAGCAGACGATGTCCTGGCGAGTGGCCAGCCTGGGAGAACGTCTCGAACGGATGGAGGCGGCAGCCGGCCGGGGAACCGCAGACGACCCGCGTTCCGCCGAGTGATCGCGGGCTGGGGCCAAGTGAAATGCCCTCCCGATGAACCGGGGGAGGCAGGGGCCGGGGAAATTGCTGTTCCGGGCGTCGTGTTCCGTCGTCACCAAGGCGGTGAGACAGGGACGGGCCCGAGAGGGACTGGGCGTGATCCCGGGAAACCCTGAGGAACGTCCGTATAAAGTCGTTCCGGACGCTGCCCGAGATGAAAAGCGGCACGCGGAAAAAAATGGGTTTATAACCGGGGCGAAATCAAAGTTTGCACAGAAAAGATTGTCATCCCGTCAAGACCGTTAAAATCCTCACATCCGGGAGTCAGCGGAAAGATCAAAGTTGGGATCTGTTGAATTCTGGCGTGTGATCTACCAACTGCAATGCATCCTAGGGGAGACTGGGGATCGATGGCTTTCCGGAGAGTGTTGGAAAGGGCCTCCAACAGGGACTGTCCCGATCGGGCGTCGCGTTGCATCTTGAGCTGACAACCCTGTGAAGACGATGGGCCATTTCACGATGGCTTATGTGGAAAGATTGCCGATGGACACCGCTGATCTCCCCAGCCTTGGGGATTCTCGCCTCCAGAAGTGCGAAACATCTTCAAAAAGACCCGGCCCCGCTTCGGTTTCACTGATCGTTCCGGTTTACAACGGCGGGGAGGCCTTTCAGAAATGCCTGCAGAGCCTGCAGGCCATGGTCCCGGCCGTGGCGGAGTGCATTGTGGTTGATGATGGCTGCAGTGACGGGTCTGCCGAGCGGGCCCGTGAAACGGGTGCCCGGGTGGTCTCGACCCCCCGGCCCCGCAGTGGTCCGGCGCTGGCCCGCAACCTCGGGGCTCAGGCCGCCAACAGCGAGTGGTTGTTTTTCGTCGACGCCGACTGTTCCGTGCACTCGAATGCTCTGGAGGTGGTCCAGCGGACCATCGAAGCCCATCCCGGAGTGGCGGCGTTGGTGGGTTCGTACGACACCCTTCCGACGGCCCCCAATCTGTTGTCGCAGTACAAGAACCTCGCGCACCATCTGACGCACCAGGCGGCCCGGGAAGAAGGGTTTACGATGTGGGGGGCGTGCGGACTGATTCGCCGGGATGTGTTCTGGCAACTGGGGGGCTTTGATGAAAACTACGGCCGGCCCTGCATCGAGGACATCGAGCTCGGCTACCGTCTGGCGGAAAAGGGACATCGCATCCGGATGTGTCCCGATCTGCAGGTGACTCACCACAAGGTCTGGCGGCCCTGGGGATTGCTGCGGACCGAGGTGTTGGACCGGGCCATTCCCTGGAGTGAATTGATCCTGAGCCGGGGGCGGATGGACAACGCCCTCAACATCGACCGACGGGCGCGAGTTCGCGTCGCCCTTTCGGGCCTGTTGCCAGTCCTGGCGCTGCTGGGAATGTTTTGGTGGCCGGCGTGGTGGCTGCTGGCGTTGGGGACGGGCTTGTTGTTGGCCCTCGACTGGCCGTTGCTGTCGCAACTCGCCCGCCTGCGCGGGGTCTGGTTCGCGCTGCGGGTGATTCCCTGGCATTGGTTCAGCCATTTCTACTCGGGTGTGTCGTTTGCGCTGGTCTTGTTCCGACGAGCGTGGGGAGGGCTGAACGAGTCGGCACCCGCGACGATTGGCGATGCGGCTCCGAGAGGATTGACTGAGCCAACCCGATGAGTGCCCCCCCCCCCAGGTACTCAGTGATTATTCCGACGTTCAATCGGGCGGATGCGATCTGCGGAGCACTCGAGGTGCTGGTTCGTCTGAACATTCCCCCCGGGGGTCTGGAGGTGGTTGTCGTCGACGATGGAAGCCCCACGCCGCTGGACAGCCTGGTGGAACCGTATCGGCAGAGGATGGCCATTCTACTGCACCGGCAGGACAACGCGGGGCCCGCCGCCGCCCGCAACCAGGGAGCCCGTCTGGCACGGGGAGAGTTTCTGGCCTTTCTCGACGATGACTGCCAGCCCGAGCCCGACTGGCTCTGCACCCTCGACCGTGAGTTCCAGCAGCAGCCCGACGTGTTGTTGGGAGGGAGGGTTGTGAATGGGCTGACAGACAACGTGTATTCGGCCATCAGCCAGATGATTGTCGATTTGGTCTACCGTCAGTTCAATCCCTCCCCGGACACCGCCACCTTCTTCTGTTCGAACAACTTCGCGATGCCCGTGCGGCGGTTCCAGGAGTTGGGGGGATTTGATGACCAGAACTTCCGCCTGGCGGGGGGGGAAGACCGTGACTTCTGCACCCGCTGGAGACTGCGGGGCTGGAAGCTGCGGCAGGTGAACGAGGCGGTGGTTCGTCATTTTCACCATCTCAGCCTGCCCAAATTCTGGAAACAATGTTTCAACTACGGCCGGGGGGCCTGGACTTACCACCGGCTGGAGAAACTGCGGGGAGAGAATTCGCTCATCCGCGACTCGGGACTCCACTTCTCCCTCCCGTGGAGACTGTTCCCCCTGTGGCGGCCGCTTCCCTGGAAATCCCGTGTCGCGGCGATCCCCCTGCTGGCGATCTGGCAACTGGCCAATCTGCTGGGGTTTGCCTACCAGCGCCGGCTGGAACACCGTGGGGCCAGGTCCCCCACAACTCCGGGTGCCTTCTGCCCGGGACCTTGATCAACGCCCGCTCTTGCGCGGCACCGCTGAACCACTTTCATTCTGAATACCCACCTGCATGCCTCCCTCTTCAACTTCTCCCGGACGTGTCGCCATTATTGGGGCGGGGCCCGCTGGATTGACCGCTGCCTGGCAACTCTCCCGCGCGGGGGTTCCCGTGACGGTTTTTGAAGCCGATCCGCACCTGGTGGGGGGGATCGCCCGCACCGTGGAATACAAAGGTTTCCGGTTCGACATCGGGGGGCACCGATTCTTCTCGAAGTCGCAGGAGGTCGAGGAACTCTGGACCGAACTGCTGAAGGACGACATGCTGCTGCGGCCCCGTTCGTCGCGCATTTATTACCAGGGGAAGTTCTACACCTATCCCCTCAAGGCGGGGGAGTCGTTGCGCAACCTGGGCCTGCTGGAATCGGGGCGGTGTGTCGCCTCGTACGCCTGGGCCCGATTGTTTCCCGTGAAGAATCCCCAGTCTTTCGAAGATTGGGTTTCCAACCAGTTCGGACGACGGCTGTTTGGGATCTTCTTCAAGACCTACACCGAAAAGGTCTGGGGGATGAGCTGCCGGGAGATCTCGGCCGACTGGGCCGCCCAACGGATCAAGGGGCTGTCTCTGGCGAGTGCTGTCTGGAATGCCCTGTTTCCCCAGCGGGGGACTGGCGACCGGTCGCAGACGGTGAAGACTTTGATCGATCAGTTCCGCTATCCGCGCCTCGGGCCGGGCATGATGTGGGAGGCCGCCGCTGCCAAGACCCGGGAGAACGGCGGGGAGGTGCGGATGGGCTGCCGGGTGACGGGGCTCGAGAAACAGGCGGACCGCCCGGGCTGGCGGGTGCGGTATGTGGAGGGGCAGGGAGCCGAGCAGGTCTTCGAGGCGGAGCACGTGATTTCGTCGGCCCCCCTGCGGGAGCTGGTGAAGGCCGTTCAACCGCCGGTCTCGGCCGAAGCGTTGCAGGCGGCCAACGGGCTGCGTTATCGGGACTTCCTGACAGTGGCGCTGATCGTCCGCCCCTCGCGCCCGTTCGACGACAACTGGATCTACATCCATGAGCCGGGGGTCAAGGTGGGACGGGTGCAGAACTTCGGCAGCTGGTCCCCCGAGATGGTTCCCGACCCGAAACTGGCCTGTTACGGCCTGGAGTATTTCTGCTTCGAGGGAGATGGCCTGTGGACCATGTCCGACGCCGACCTGGTTGCCCTGGGCTCGCGGGAACTGCAGTCATTGGGGTTGGTGCGGGAGGGGGATGTGGTGGATGGCCACGTGGTGCGTCAACCCAAGGCCTATCCCGTGTACGATGACGACTACGCCCGCCACGTCGCGGTGATTCGCGACGAGTTGGAGGCGCGGTATTCCGGACTGCACCTGGTGGGTCGGAACGGGATGCACAAATACAACAACCAGGACCACTCCATGATGACGGCGCTGCTGGTGGCCCGGAACATCCTGGCGGGAAGGACGCAGTACGACGTCTGGCGCGTCAATCAGGACGCGGAATACCATGAAGAGGCGAGCCGCGACGGCGAAGACCAGACCGGGCGCCAGGTGCCGCGTACCAAAGACCTTCGTTCGTGACCGGGCTGGCGATGAACAGGGGGGCGGAGGAAGGCCCCCCGGGAGCCATCGGGAGCGGCAGGGTGACGGTTGGGATCGGCGGTCGTGCCGGGGGTCGCCCCAGCGCGGGGAACGTCCCATGAGCCGCTCGCGTGTGGTGCTGGAGTCGCTCGCCCAGTTGTCGTCCCGAGGGGTGATGTTGGCGGCGGGCTTCGCCCAGTTTCTCTACCTGACGCGGTCTCTGGGACCGGCGGGGTACGGGCTGTACTCGGTGACTTCTGCACTGAGTCAACTGGCGTTTCTGGTGATCGATCCGGCGACGTCCAGTGGTTTGGTCCCGATGATCGCCGGTCACGCCCAGGGGCGGCAGTTCGCCCGGACCTGCATGCGGCTCGCGCTCGGCCTGGGACTGCTGGTGACTCTGGCGTCATGGATCTTCGCCCCCGCGATTGCGTGGCTGCTGCACACTCCCGCGCTGGTGGGGCCTCTGCAATGCGTGGCCCCCGCGGTGCTCTTGCAGTTGCTGTCGTCTCAATGTGCGATGTGCCTGTTCGGAGAGGGACGCTGGTATGCCCCCGCAGGTTCCTTTTCGCTGATGTGGCTGACCCGACTGGTGGCGGGATGGGTTCTGGTGGAGAGCGGCTGGGGCGTGCTGGGGGCGGTGATGGCCATCCCGCTGAGTTTGCTGATTCAATTGATCGCCAACCAGTTGCAGGGAACCCTCTGGCTGTGGCAGGCCGACAGGATGTCTTTGCGGGAATGGTGGTCCCATTCCAGGCACCTGCTGGCGGGATCGTTGCTGCACAACCTGATATTCAGTGTCGAATTGCCTCTGACGAAACGGTTTGTCTCGACGACCGACGCCGGACAGTACGCCGTGGCCCAAAATCTGGGACTGCCGTTACAGAGCTCGGCCCAGTCTTTGATGCCGCTGATGCAGCAGCGTCTCGCCAAAACCTGGAACGCGGGCCGACCGGATCAGTTCCGGTCGCTGTGCCAACTGGGAATTCAGCTCTGGATCTGCGTGGGGGTGGGGGTCGCCGCACTGAGCCCGCTGGCCAGTGATCTGGGGCGACTGGTGTTTGGGGCGCGGTATGAGTCTGCGGGCCGAGTTGCCCAAATCCTGCTGGTCGATCTGGGCATCCGTCTCTTCCTGATGTTTAACCTCAACACCCTGGCGGCCCAGCAGCGCCGCGAACCGGTTTCCCGGATGTACCTTCAGGCTGCGTTCCCGCTGCTGCTGATGCAGACGCTGGCCCTGATTCTGGGAAGCCACTTCGCGACCGGCGACGACACCAGCCAACTCCTGATCTGGGGAGCGGGGGCCTGCGTGGTGCGCTCCCTGGTTCTGGCCAGATTGTCTTTTGGACACGTCCAAGCGGAGGTGTCGCTGACTTTTCCCTGGCGGACGTTGGGACGGGCTCTGGTGGCTGCGGGGCTCGCGGTGGGGTTGGCAACCCGCCTTTCCGGGAACGGGTGGTGGGTGCTGGGTCAGGCGGCGGTTCTGGCTGGCAGCTATGCTGGCCTGCTGCTTCTCCTGGGGGAATTTGCCCCACCCCGAACAGGGACACAGATCGACAAGCCCCCAAAGGAACAGGCAGCCGATGTGGCCGGGCGTGAACCAGAACGATCCTGAACCCAAGCCCCCAACACAAAATTCTCCGTCCCGTCCGCAGTCGCGAGAAGCGGCTGCACCCGGCGGCGGGAGTGCGGAGCAACTCCGCTGCCTCCGTGGAAAAACTTTTGTCCAATTCAGCACAACCCCTAAAGATTCCTCCGGAATGGCGGTACCGGAGGGGTTTTCTGACTTGAACACTTGACCCACCGACCGATGTCTGGTTTGCTTCAGGGCGCGAGGTTGGCTGTCGGAGCAGGCTGTTTTTCGAGCAGGACTGGAGAGAACGGGATCATGACGGCATCTTCCCCCCGAAGAATTCTGGTGACCGGTGGTGCCGGTTTTATCGGCAGCCATATCGTTGGCCAGTTGTGTGAGGCGGGGCATGTCGTGGGCGTTCTCGATGACCTCTCCAGCGGGTTTGAAGAGAATCTTCCCCAGGGCGTTCATTTCTACAATGTGGATCTGAAACAGCGGGCGAAGCTCGAAGACGTTTTGCAGGATTTTCGCCCCGACACCATCTGCCATCATGCCGCGCAGATTTCCGTCAGCCGTTCGGTGAAGTCTCCGTCGTGGGATGCTGAAACGAACATTGTGGGCTGGTTGAGTTTGCTGGAAGAAGCCTGCAACGTGGGGGTCCGGAGGGTGGTGTTTGCCGCTTCCGGGGGAACCGCCTACGGCGAAACGCAATTGCCAGCCACCGAAGATTGGGTCCCTTCTCCCACTTCACCGTATGGCATCGCCAAGCGGGTGGGAGAGCAATATCTCGAATTCTTCGTCCGCGAGCATGGTCTGGAAGGAGTCGTGCTGCGGTACGCCAATGTGTATGGCCCCCGGCAGAATCCCCATGGCGAAGCCGGTGTGGTGTCGATTTTCTGTCAGCAATTGCTGATGGGGCACCCGGCGCGGCTCAATGACGAAGGACGTTGTGAACGCGATTTCGTCTATGTCGGCGATGTGATGCGGGCCAACCTGCTGGCCCTGTTGTCTCCGCTGCCGCGGCCCTACGTCACCCTCAATATCGGAACCGGACGATCGATTTCGATTCTCGAACTCGAACACCTGGTGCGGGGACTGTTGTCGGAAATCTCGGGTCGAACCTTGCCCGAGCCCATCATGGGACCCCGCCGCGAGGGAGATCTGCTCCGCAGCGTTCTCAACGCCGATCTGGCCCGCCAGGTTCTGGGTTGGCAGCCCGAGGTCTCGCTCGAGCAGGGCTTGCGCGAAACCGTACGGTGGTTCTACGAACGCTCGGTGCAGGCCCCCGTCCAGTCCAGTCCGGTGATGAGCAACGCGGTGCCCGCCGCCTAGTTTTGAGGCGACGCCTCGACTTCGCGCGGCAGAGAGATTGACCCGCAGCGACATTGTTCCGGCGAATATTTCAGAGGGTAGTGTCTCCACCGGGGCGAGAGACCGGGGCGACGTTCTCAAGGCGGGGTGGCTTCCCTCC
>Ga0315904_10011309_pt1 | contig 11397 bp, 6 predicted proteins | sample LakEriMetagenome_6_FD_203529 | JGI IMG/M metagenome (GOLD analysis project Ga0315904, IMG submission 203529) | Freshwater fungal communities from buoy surface, Lake Erie, Ohio, United States - Buoy 12 MA120 | ecosystem: Environmental > Aquatic > Freshwater > Lake | place: USA: Lake Erie, Ohio... | reverse complement strand
ATCCTCGCAAAACTCGAAGCGGAGGGAGTGGGCCCCGCCCCCCAGGCCGACCGCGTGACCTGGATCCGCCGGGTGACGTTCGATCTCACCGGGCTCCCCCCCTCCCCCGACGCCGTTGCGACCTTCCTCGCCGATGATTCCCCCCAGGCGTGGGACAGGGTCGTCGACCGCCTGCTCGATTCGCCGGCTTTTGGCGAGCGCTGGGCCCGGCACTGGCTCGATGTCGTCCGCTATGCCGACTATCACGACTTCAATCCCGCCCTTCGCACCGCCAGTTGCGAGATCACCGAGGCCTGGCGTTACCGAGACTGGGTGGTCAACGCCTTCAACCGCGATCTGCCGTTCGACCAGTTCATCCAGCACCAGATTGCCGGAGACCTGCTCCCCAGTCCCGACGGGGGCGAGATCTATCCCGACGGTCTCGTGGCCACGACGTTTCTCTCCAATGGGGTCTGGGACCGGGGAGATGCCGACAAGGAGAAAATCGTCAGCGACATGGTCGATGACAACATCGGGGTCATCGGCAAGGCTTTCCTGGGACTGACCCTCGACTGCGCCCGCTGCCACGACCACAAGTTCGATCCCATTTCGACCGCCGACTACTACGCCCTCGCCGGCATCTTCTACAGCTCGCACATCCTCAGGGAACTTGGCGAAAAGGGGGGCGAATACACGGTCAACCGGCTGCCCCTGCTGGGGCCCACCCGCCTGGCCGAACGGGCCCGGCACGAACAGTCGCTGGCCGGAGTCAACGGCCGCCTCGCCGAGCTCGACCGCCAGCATCGGCGGCAGCAGTTCCTGACCGGTGGTCAGCCGCTCGCTCCCACGAAGTTCCACAGTGAGGCGGGTGCCGAAGGAACGATCGCCGACGATCACAGCATCACCATCCGTGGCCACCTGGCGAAAGACCGCTACGCCATCGAAGCCGTGGTGCCCGACGGGGTCGAGGTGAAATTCCTGAGGCTGGAATCGCTTCCCGAGACTGGGCTTCCCGCCGGTGGGGCCGGCCGTGCCGACGATGGCAACTTCGTCCTCACCCGCCTCTCAGCCACCGTGGCTCGGGACACCGGCCCTGCCACGGTGGTGAAGTTCACCGCCGCCCAGGCCGATTTCGAGCAGGACAAGTTTCCCGCGGCGACGGCCCTGGATGACCACCCGGCGGGGGGCTGGGCGGTTTCTCCCCATGTCGCCCAGCCGCACGTCGCCCTGTTCGAGATCGCGGCCGAGACGCCGGTGGCCGCGGGATCCCGGCTCACCGTCCTCCTCGAGCAGCAGCATGCCGAGAAACACACCCTCGGCAAATTCCGGCTGTCGGTCGCCTGTCCGGTCACACTCTCACCCCCACCCGAAACCCCCGAGCGGACCGAGCTGCTGGCGCAGAAGACCGAACTGCAACGCCGGCTGGCCGACCCCGTGCCACTGGCCATGGCCGTCACCGAGGGGGGGACCCCGGGGGGACTCTTTCCCGGGATCCAGGATGTCCCCATTCATATCCGGGGAAGCTACACGCGGTTGGGTCCGGTCGTTCCCCGCCGGTTCCCCCGGTTTCTTGCCGGAGAGGAACAACCGGCGATTGCCCAGGGAAGCGGCCGGCGGGAACTGGCCCAGTGGATCGCCTCGGCCCGCAACCCATTGACGGCCCGGGTGATCGTCAACCGGATCTGGACCGGGCATTTCGGCGAAGGACTCGTGCGGACACCGAACAACTTCGGCCTCCTCGCAGAGCCCCCCTCGCATCCGGAACTGCTCGACTGGCTGGCCTCCCGCTTCATCGCACAGGGATGGTCGCTCAAGCAGCTGCACCGCCAGATCGTGTTGTCCGCCACCTATCGCCAGGCGGGTCAGGTGTCGCGCGACTCCTTCGACCGTGATCCCGAGAATCGCTGGCTGGGACGGTTCGCCCCGCGACGGCTGGAAGCCGAGGCGCTTCGCGATGCCATCCTGTCGGTCAATGGCCGGCTCGACCTGACCCCGGGCGGCCCGGCGGGAGATGACTTCACCATCCGCCGGCGCAGCCTGTACGTGCAAACCGCCCGCTGGCAGCGCGACAGCTACGCCATGCTCTTCGATGCCGCCAATCCCGATTCCTCCACCGAGAAACGGATCACCAGCACCGTCGCCCCCCAGGCCCTGCTGCTGCTCAATCATGCCTGGGTTCACGAACAGGCCCGGCACCTGGCCGAGCGGGTGATCGCGTCGGCCCCGCCCGAGACCGACGGTCGCATCGACTGGCTCTATCGCTCGCTGTTCGCCCGCCCCCCCCGCCCCGAAGAGGTGACGATCGCCAGCGCGGTGGTCGCCGCCGGTGACATGTCGGTCCCCAACGCCGGCTGGATCGATCTCGCTCATCTGCTGCTCTGCAGCAACGAATTTGTCTACGTTGATTGAGGAGGCTGCTCGCCATGCCTGCTGCTGTGTTCCCGCATTCGGCTCTGTCGCGCCGCGACTGGCTCGCCACCTCGGGCTGCGGTTTCGGCGCGCTCGCCCTGGCCGACCTGCTGGGGCGAGAATCGCTGGCCACGGACCCCACGGCGCGCTCGGCCAACCCCTTCGGCGTCCTCCCCGGCCATCACCCCGCCCGGGCCAGGCGGGTGATCTTTCTCTACATGCCCGGTGGTCCTTCGCATGTCGACCTGCTCGACCCCAAGCCCCGGCTCGAACAAGACAACGGCCAGCCGCTCCCCTTCGAAAAGCCCAAGCTCGAACGCCAGAAGACCGGCAACCTGCTCGCGTCTCCCTGGAAGTTTGCGAAACAGGGCTCCGCGGGCATCGAGGTGAGTGAACTGCTGCCAGGCCTCGGCTCGCGCATCGACGATGTCTGCGTGATCCGCTCGATGGTGGCCGACAACATCAACCACACCGGTGCCGCCCTGCAGATGTGCACCGGCGAGCAGGCATTTTCCCGACCCAGCCTGGGCTCATGGCTGACCTACGGACTGGGGACCGAGAACCAGGACCTCCCCGGGTTTGTCGTCGTCTGCCCCGCCCCGGTCTTCCAGGGAGCCCAGCTCTGGGCGTCGAGCTTCCTTCCCAGTGCCTACCAGGGAACGCTCGTCCGCGACCTCAAGAACCCGATCGCCAATCTGGCAATCGGATCGGGAGGACTCGACCGCCAGCGGGCCAAGCTCGACGCACTCGCGAAAATCAATGCCCTCCACCGGCACGAACGGCCACTCAACAGCCAACTCGACGCCCGCATCGCCACGTTTGAACTCGCCTTCCGCATGCAGCGGCAGGCCCCCGAGGCGTTCGATCTCGCCGGGGAAACCGAAGCGACGCATGCACTGTATGGAACCAACCAGCCCGAGACCGAACTGTTCGGACGGCAATGCCTGCTCGCCCGCCGCCTTGTCGAACGGGGAGTCCGGTTCGTGCATCTCTTCGACGCTCCGGCCAACAATGTCTGGGATCAGCACGGCGACCTGCGGAATGCCCTCCCCAAACGCTGCCAGGCGGTCGACCGACCGATCGCCGCCCTGTTGACCGACCTGAAGGCCCGCGGGCTGCTCGAAGACACCCTCGTCCTCTGGGGGGGCGAATTCGGTCGCACCCCCACCGCGCAGGGAGACAATGGCCGCGAGCACCACCCCTTCGGGTTCACCATGTGGCTCGCCGGTGGCGGAATCCGTGGCGGAATGACGTTTGGGGCCACCGATGAATTCGGTTGGCACGCGGTCGAGAACAAGGTCCACGTGCACGATCTGCACGCCACCATCCTGCACCTGATGGGACTCGACCACGAACGGCTCACGTACCGCTTCGGGGGACGCGATTACCGCCTGACCGACGTCCACGGACGGGTCGTCCACGAGATCCTCGCCTGACAGCCCCCCTCGGGAACCCGCTGATCCCCCCGGTTGTTGTCCGCCGGCCCCCACTGCGATCACCGTGTCGGCCAGGCACACCCGGTGAGTGACCACTCCCCAGCTCCCCGATCCGATTCAGCCACGGCGGTTGCGTGAAGCTGCCCCCCGGTCGACTACTGCTTCCCCGGTTGCCCCGGTGCGGGAGGTTTCCCCGGCGGGCTCCCCGCGGGTTTCCCGGCCACTTTCACCGTCTTCCCCGTGCGGAAGTCATAGCCGCACGACAGGCAGAGAATCTGGTTCGCGGCGGCCATCGCAAAACAGCGGGGACACTCTTTCTCGTCCCCCCCAACTGCGGCGGCAGCCACCGGTGCGGCTGGCAGGGGGAGTTGGATCGACTCGCCACAGGCGGGGCAACGGGCGGTCTTCCCGGCAAGTTCCACCTTCGCCTGCAGTTTCTTGCCGCACGCACACTGGACCCGCAGCAGCCCATCCGCCGGTGTGGCCCCCCCAGACACCGGCTGGTTGCGAATCGCGGTCAGGATCGACGCCGCCGCCTCGGCCGCCTGTTTCCGCAACTCGGGGTCGGGATCCTTCTTGATCACCATCTTCAAGACCGGCACCAGCGGTTCCGCCGACACTCCCAGCGTGCGGGCGATCGACACCGCCTCGCGACGCTGACTGGCATCCGGCTGCTGCAGGAACTCCGCCAGGGAGGCTGCGGTTTTTTGCGGCTCACGCCCAATCGCCGCCAGCGCCCCCAGGATCGGCAATCGCAGGCTGGGGATCTTGCCGTGGAGCTCCCAGAGAGGTTCGCACGCATGACCTGCCGCCCGCCCTGCCATTCGCAGGCTGTTCACCCCCCACAGCCGCAGACGGTCTTCCGGGTTCCTCAGCAGTTCCAGCAGGACGCGCACCTGCACCAGCGGCGTCGGACCAATCCGGTCGAGCGCATCGAGCAGCACCTGCCGGGCGGGCCCCTCTGTCGTCTCGTCGATCAGGTCGAGCAAATGCTGTGCCCCCGTGGCGTCACTCGGCCCCACATGCCCCAGCAGGGTGCGGGCCATCGCCGTGTAGACCGGGTGCCGCGAAATTGCCACTTTCGCCAGGGCCGCGACCGACGTTTCGGCATCCGCATGGCTCACTGCGAGGTACAGTGCCGCCCCGATGGGATCGAGCGTGGCATTCGCACCGGCCAGGTTGGCAATCGTGGTGAAGATGCGCGACTGTTCTCCCTTCACGGTCTCGCGGGTGTTCCGGTACCGCTGCAGCCAGTCGGGCTCCCCCTGCCGTCCCTTCCGCCGAAAGGCCTGCTGGTCTTCTTCGGTCGCGGCCAGTCCATAGCCGACATCGTCGCCCGCGGCCTCAACCGGCTCGGGGAGGAAGATCACCGAGTTGCAGGTGGGGCAATTGACGCGTCGCTGCCCCTCAGGCGGAGTGGCCTCGAATTTCCGTCCGCAATGACAGGTGACGAGTTGTGGCATGGCACCATTCCTGACCCAAGGGAGCGAACCAACCGGAAAGGGCATCACAAGACTGCTTGCCGCAAGAGTAGTCGGGACGACGGGGAGCTGTCATCGTCGGTTTTTCCCCAGACCCACGAACAGATCGAACCTTTTCCCACAGGGGGGGACAGAACGCCTGACCCGCCCAGTCAAGGACGAACTGGTCGTCCCGCCCGCCTCCCGGTCTTGCCGGGGGGCGGTTCGGCAGCGATACTCCCGAAAGACTCTCCGGGAGATTCCGTATGACCAGCCGCTGCGTCCACCCCCGGCTTCCCCGCCGTACGGCCCTGCAGGTCGGGGCGAGTTCGATTCTCGGCCTGGGCATGAACCACGTCATGGGGCTGCGCGGACTGGCGACCGCCAACGAGAATCCGCTCCCTCGCCAGCCGCGGTCGGTGATCTACATCTTCCTCTCGGGTGGCCTGGCCCAGCACGAAAGCTTCGATCCCAAGCCCCTCGCCCCCGACACCGTCCGGGGCGAATTCGCCCCGATCGCCACCCGCACCCCCGGCCTGCCGATCACCGAGCACCTCCCCCTGCTCGCCGGCTGCAGCGACAAGTGGGCCGTCGTCCGCTCGCTCTCCCATCCCTACAACGAGCACTCCATCGGCCATCACGTGATGCTCACGGGACGGACGCCGCAACCGGTCGGGTTCGATGGCACCCGTCCCACCCGGCATGACTTCCCGTCACTCGCCTCGATGGTCACCCGCGTGGTGCCTCCGCAGAACAATCTTCCCCCGGCGGCCGTCCTGCCCGAGAAGCTCGTGCATGTCACCGGCCGGACCATTCCCGGGCAGTTTGCCGGGGAACTGGGTGAGACCTACGACCCCTGGTTCATCGAAGCCAGCCCGTTCCGGGATACCAACTACACGCACGGGGCCTTTCCGGAATATGGATTTCAGCGCCAGCGGGGACGAGCCAATCCCCCGGGGTATCGCTTCGAGGCTCCCCGGCTCGAACTCGCCCAGGGGGTGCTGAAGAACCAGTTCGAATCGCGACTCGCACTGCTCGAATCGATCGAGCGGCAGCGCCGGCTGCTGGATGCCGGGGCCATGGCCGCCGATTACGACCGGCATCGCGAGACGGCGGTCTCGATGCTGCTGCAGGGTCGGGTGCACCAGGCGCTCGACGTGCATGCCGCCGATCCCCGCCTGCAGGATCGTTACGGCCGCAATTCATTCGGCTGGTCGCTGCTGATGGCCCGGCAACTGGTCGAGGCGGGGGTCAGCCTGGTACAGGTCAACCTCGGCAATGACGAATCCTGGGACACCCACGAGGCGGCGTTCCGCAACCTGCGCGAGTTCCTGCTCCCTCCCACCGATCGGGCGGTCTCGGCCCTTGTCGAAGACCTGTCAGACCGCGGATTGCTCGATGACACACTCATCGTCATGGCTGGGGAATTCGGACGGACCCCCAAGGTGTTCACCTTTGAAGGTGCCGAGACAAAGCTCCCCGGCCGCGATCACTGGGGAGCCGTGCAGAGTGTCTTTTTCGCCGGTGGTGGCGTGCAGGGAGGAACCGTCATTGGTGAATCGGACGCGTTGGGAGGTCAGCCGAAATCAGACCGCCAGACCCCCGAGAACATGGCAGCGACCATCTACCACAGCCTCGGCCTGCCTCCAACCCTCACCTGGAAAGATCCGCTCGACCGCCCCCACCAGGTCTACTTCGCCGACCCCATTTGGGGACTGCTGTAACACCGGGCCCGGCACGGGCACTGCAGTGAGGAGTGCGATGGCGCAACTCTGATTCTGCTGACTCGACGGGATCCGAAACAGCCAGTTCGTGTTCGTAGCGGACGTTCAGCCCGGACTGAGGCTGTGGCTGGGGAGTTGTCGGGCGGGAGGATTTCCGCCGACGGCTACGCGCGACCGATGGAGTGCACTTCAAACCCGAGGCTGGTCAACCGTGCCGGGTCGAGGATGTTCCGGCCGTCAAACACGAACGCGGGGCGATGCATCCCGTCGAGCACGCGCTGCATGTCGAGTGACTTGAACTCGTCCCATTCGGTCAGCACCGCGATGGCGTGCGCCCGATCGGTGGCGGTGTAGGGATCGGAGACAACTGTGACGTGATCACGCAGCAGTTGCCGGTGCCGTTCCGAAACCACTCCCGCCGCGTCCTTGAACACCCCTTCCAGCACGCTGCGCACCTGCTGCTCTGAAACCCGCGGATCGTAGATCGTGAGTCGGGCGTGCTCTTCCAGCAGGTCCCGACAGACGGTGATGGCGGCTGATTCGCGCGTGTCGTTGGTGTCTTTTTTGAAGGCGAACCCCCAGATGGCAATCTTCTTGTCCGACACGGTGTGGAACATCGTCCGCACGATGCGCGACGAGAAACGGCGTTTCTGGTAGTCGTTCATCACCACGACCTGTTCCCAGTACTTCGCGACCTCCGTCAGCCCGAAGTGTTCACACAGGTAGACCAGGTTGAGGATGTCTTTCTGGAAGCAGGAACCGCCAAAGCCGACCGACGCCTTCAGAAACTTGGGCCCGATGCGCGAGTCGGTGCCGATCGCCCGCGCCACCTCATCGACATTGGCACCGGTTGCCTCGCACAGGGCCGAAATCGCATTGATCGACGAGACCCGTTGCGCGAGGAAGGCGTTGGCCGTCAACTTGGACAGTTCACTGCTCCAGACATTTGTGGTGAGAATCTTCTCGCGCGGAATCCACCGGCTGTAGACCGCGACCAGCTGTTCGACGGCCTGGGGCGACTCGCCGCCGATCAACACCCGGTCGGGATTCAGCAGGTCCTGGACGGCGGTCCCCTCGGCGAGGAACTCGGGATTGCTCAGGACGTCGAAAGTCGCATTGGTGGCCGAGCTCTGGAGGATCCGGGCAATGGCCTCGGCCGTCCGCACGGGGAGGGTCGACTTTTCGACAACCACCTTGTGACCGGTCGAGCACTCGGCAATCCGCCGCGCACATTTCTCGACAAACTCGAGGTTCGCCGCCCGGCCGGCCCCAACGCCAAACGTCTTCGTCGGAGTGTTCACCGAGATGAAGATCAGGTTGGCCTCACGGATGGCCCCTTCGACATCGGTGGAGAAGGTCAGGTTGCGGCCCCGCGCCTCCTCGACCACTTCCTGCAACCCGGGCTCGTACACCGGCAATTCGCTGGAGTTCCACTGGGCGACCCGGGAGGCATTCACATCCACGACGTGAACGGGAATGTCCGGGCACTGCTTGGCGATCATCGCCATCGTGGGCCCCCCCACGTAACCAGCTCCAATACAACAAATGCGGGTGGGTTGGGTCATCAGGAAATCGTGTCGACAGGCGGTCTCTGGTGCTTCCGAGCTCGGCTCGGGGCGTGATGTCGATCGATGTTAGTGGTCACCCAGAGCGTTTGCCATCAATCCCCGCGGCAGTGTTGGTGGCGAATCATCCCCTCGCACGAGGTCTCAACGCCCTGTCGCTGCAAACCCTACTCCCGCTGCAATCGGCCCCCCTGCAGTCCACAACCGGCCCAATCTCTCCCTGCAGCAACCCCCAACAACATCGACTTGGAAAGTCGATCGACGCTCCGAGTCGATGTCACTCGACTCCCCACAATCCATTGCACCCTCAACCCGCTCATCCTCTCGCCCACGCCATCCTCCAAACCTCAAGTCCGCCTCCGGCCCAATCTCTCCCCGCAGCAACTCCCAACGACATCGACTTGGAAAGTCGATCGACGCTCCGAGTCGATGTCACTCGACTCTCCACAATCCTTTGCACCCTCAACTCCTGTGCGGGACAAGCCGGCAGCCTCGCCGTCGCTTTCGCGGAAATCGCTGCGAGCCCGCGCCGCCCGCAGTGAAGCCAGACTGCGGGAAACTCCCCCGAGTTGTCGAGGGTCACGACACGATCCTGCCGGAGTGGTGTCGTTGTCAGCTTGTCATCACGGAGTCAACTCTGGGATCACCAGGATTCGGCGTCGGAGCCCTGGGGACAAACGGAGTGAACCTTGCCTCCCTGCTGGTCGAGATGTGGATTCTCGAACAGAAACTGGAAACGCGTGCCGGGTTCAGATTTCCCGATTCTCAAGTCCGTTGATCTGGCCCGACAGCATGCGGGCCATCTCTTCCTGTTGCGACTTGAATCGGCATCGCACGGAGTCGAGAGATGCAGCCGGGGCGCTGCGACACCTCCAACAACGGCACGCCTTCGCGTTTCTTAACGGTCTTCGAAGCGCGACCCGCTTGGATGGAGTGTCCAGAAAAGAGTAACTGCGGGGAAACTTTTCCGAGTCCGCCGTCCTCCAGACCGAGCAGTCGACCAACCTTGGGTCGACCTGGAGATGTTGGGCAGGGATGCCCAGAGGACACAATCAGGTGTCAATTGCGATAAAAAAACAGGAGAGCAGCGGAACAGGAGTCGGCAGGAGAGGAAACCTTCGGGCAAAATAAAATCTGCACTTCCAGTTCTTCTTTTTTTCCTGCTCTCCCTTTCCGCTAATCTCCTGCTCGATTTCCTTCATCAAATCGGGGCGGCGGGATTCGAACCCACGACCTCTTGGTCCCGAACCAAGCGCTCTACCAGGCTGAGCCACGCCCCGGGAATCCGGTGTGATGGCAGACAAGCTGCCCTCTCGGGAAGTTCCGCATTCTAAACAGACTCGTCGGATCGGTCAATGTGAGCGGGTCCGTTCAGAAGGGAGGCTATTTGATGTTCAAATCCCCTCTGAAATCCGGCCGAACGTGCGAATCACGCAGGAAAAATTGATTCCATCTCTGTCGTCCGTGACATTCGCCCCGCTCCCAAAGTGTCATCGGCCCCATTTTCGATCCATTCCCCCTCGAATTTCCCGAGCATGGAAGGCCCACGCAACTCGCAGCCCGGTGACTCCCGGTGAATCCCCCTTCAAATTGTCCCCCCCGTCCGGCATCACTACCATGATTCCATGAGCACACTCCCCCTGCCACCTCTCGCCGGCATGGTCCCCTGCGCCCGGCAGCAGACTGTTCCGCTGGTCGCACAGACCCGGATCGCCCGGGATACCTATCGCCTTCGGCTCGCCGCACCCCAGTTGGCGGCAGCCGCACTCCCCGGCCAGTTCTTCATGGTGAAGGCCCCCGGTGAGACCGACCCCCTGCTGGGCCGGCCGTTCGCCCTCTATGACGTCTGGGGAGATGACCCCGCCACCCCGGCCGGGATTGATCTTGTCTATCTCATCCTCGGCAAGGCGACCCGCCTGATGCCGACCTGGTCCGCCGGAGGGGAAGTCGAAGTCTGGGGCCCGCTGGGGAATGGGTTCCCCCTCCCCCAGTGCGACCGCCTGCTGCTGGTGGCCGGGGGCATTGGCAACACCCCGTTTCCGGCAGTCATCCGCGAAGCCCTGGGTCGCCACCACTACGGGACTGGAGCGGGAGCCAGCGGGGCCAGTCGGCAGATGCCCCGACCACTCGCCCCCGACCACATCACCTTCTGCTACGGAGCCCGCTCGGCCGAGTACCTCGTGGGGACTGACGAATTGCAGGGCATGGGGATCGATCTGCAGATCGCCACCGATGACGGCTCACGCGGGCACCGGGGCTTTGTCACCGAACTGGTTGAACGCTGTCTGACCCGGCATGCGGGGAATGCCGCCGACGCCCAGCGGGTCGCCGTCTACTGCTGCGGACCCGAACGGATGATGAAGGGGGTCGCTCACCTGGCCGCCCGGTTCCAGGCCCGCTGCTGGCTCTCCCTCGAAACTCCGATGGCGTGCGGATTTGGAGCCTGCTTCAGCTGTGTCACCAAGGTCAAGGAACCGAATGGTGACTGGGACTACCGACGGACCTGCGTCGAAGGACCAATCTTCCCGGCCGAGGTGCTCGACCTCGACTGACGTCGTCCTCCCCCGCCCATCCCAGTCGCCCGATTCGATGGGTCGAGACCGATGAATTCAGCCCGATCGGTTCCGACTCATCCGTCCCGCCACTTCGGATCGGGAAAACTTCCCAGCCGATGGACGAAAACCGGGAGAATCCAGATCTACCTGCTGAGAGAGCGTGGCAGTCCCAACCCGTCCTGTCCCCCTCGACCCTAACCGACTCCCTGTTGCGACGTTTCTGAACCCGCGACGTTTCTGAATGGTGGTGCCCCTGATGCCGCCTGTCC
>Ga0315904_10011307_pt1 | contig 11398 bp, 19 predicted proteins | sample LakEriMetagenome_6_FD_203529 | JGI IMG/M metagenome (GOLD analysis project Ga0315904, IMG submission 203529) | Freshwater fungal communities from buoy surface, Lake Erie, Ohio, United States - Buoy 12 MA120 | ecosystem: Environmental > Aquatic > Freshwater > Lake | place: USA: Lake Erie, Ohio... | reverse complement strand
AGTGCCCGAAGAAAGCCGGCGGTTCGTCAAGAAAGAGAAAAGAAAGAAGCGCCAACGCCAACTGTGATAGAACCCAAAGTTCGTGGCCGTTACATGCCGGTGTATAAGTTTGAAGAAGTGGGGAAGACGGCGGTAAAGATCGCTGAAATAGAGTCAATAGACAAAGCTCTTGAGTACATCGAGAAAGCTCTAGAAGAAAGACTTATATTCAAGAAGCAGGCAGACCAGATTAAAGACATACTCATCTATTTACAAAATACATAAACTATGGAAGTAGGAATTACATGCAGCACATTTGACTTACTGCACGCAGGACACATACTAATGCTGGAAGAATGCAAGTCTCACTGTGACTATCTAATATGTGCTCTACAAGTCGACCCAACCATTGATCGTCCTGGTAAGAACGCACCTGTGCAATCTTTGGTAGAAAGATACACTCAGCTTAAAGCAGTCAAGTACGTTGATGAGATCATTCCTTACACGACCGAAAAAGAATTGGAAGAAATCTTCAAGTCTTATCCTATCAATGTAAGGATCATAGGTAGTGACTATAAAGACAAAGACTTTACTGCTAAGAAAATCTGCGAGGACCGCGGAATATGGATAGTGTTCAACCAAAGAGATCACGACTACTCAACGTCTGAACTGAGAAGAAGGATCGTTGACAAAGAACCCGTCAAATGACAAGAACTTGTCTCTGACTTTTGAATAAAATACTAAAGAAGAAAATATGGCTAAAGAAGAAATTCAGGTCTACATTGATAAGATCAACAATATGAAAGATCCACAAGAAGTAATAGACTTCTTAGCTTTCATAGTTAAAGAAAACCCTAACGATAGCATCTTAGGTAACATTATTCGTTCCATCATACACACCATCAAATGATATACTTTACCAGCGATACACACTACAACCACAAGAACATCGTAAGAGGTGTTTCACGCTGGGACGATAAGTCAGGGTGCCGAGACTTTGATACCAAAGAAGCAATGAACGATCGTATCATAGAAGGTATCAATTCGGTGGTCAAAGAAGATGATGTTTTGTTCCACATAGGTGATTGGAGTTTTCACGGTGACGCTGCGATCTTCGAACTGCGGGGTCGTATCAAATGTAAGAACGTCCACCTCATCTTAGGAAACCACGACACCGAGCTCTACCAAAACGCATCAGTCCACCATTTGTTTAGCAGTGTTTCTTTCTACCGAGAGATCGATGTGAACGGACAAAAGATCATACTGTGTCACTACCCACTAAGAACATGGAACAAGCTACATCACGGTTCTTGGATGTTACACGGTCATTGTCACGGCAAGCTACAACACCAAGTGCCTGCTGAACTTCTGCTTCACTTGCTAGAGAACCGAAGACTCGACGATGTATGGAAACTTGCTAGGAACGAAAAAGTAAAAGACCTTTGTCCTAACGGTAGGACGATGGACGTAGGGATCGACACACATCCAGAATTTAGGCCGTACAGCATTCTAGAAGTGCAAGAATATATGAAAGATAAGTTTTTCCAAAAAGTCGACGGCCACAAAGAGAAGCGATAAATATCAAAATTGCTACTATGAAACAAGGAGAAACTATCACATTGCCAAAGTTCAACGAAGACGGCTCTGATTTCGAAGGAAGAATTAGAAAAGTGTTTAAAGATGGATCCGTCTGGGTCGAAGGAAAAGACAGCACGGGTAAAAATGTCTACATAGGCACCATCCTTAGCTATGAAGAGCTTAAAGCTCTGGAGAAGAAAGACTAGGGTTGAAAAATTGTTAATAACTTTTTGCTCCAAAGTTTGCATTAGTCAATAACTTTGGTTAATTTTGCTATATCAATTTAATTAAACTATATGGCAAAAGTTAAAGTTCACAACCACTTCCGCAAAATCTCGGACATCGTCGTTCCCGAGGAAATGTTCAACGCTATCAAAACTGAGAATCCTGAGATGGACTCGGTTCTCAGCGAGCTCGGCGGTCTAATCCCTTCGCAGGTTATTATGATCACTGGTAACCCAGGCTCTGGTAAGACTACCCTCTCTGCAGTTATCGGCTCTCGAGTTGTAAAGACCGTTCCTGAGAAACCCGTAGTTTTCCTTTCATACGAGATGAGCGACTTCCAGCTCAAACTTCAAGCTCAAAAGATTCCCGGTTTCTCCGACCTCTTGATATCTACTCACGAGTTCCACGCTACACCGGACGGTCTTGACGAACTGTTCAGGGCTCTTGATTCGATCAATCCTTCGATGGTAATCGTGGATTCTTTGCAGAAGATGGCAAGTAAGATGCCACAAGGTCCGACCCGTGGACAGATCGTGGTAGTCGAGCGCTTTACCAAGTGGGCTAAGAAAACTTTTGCTCCGGTTCTTCTAATCGGTCACAACGACAAAGGCGGAAACTACGCCGGACCTTCGTTCCTGAAACACGAGGTGGATTCGCACATGACGGTTTGGTACGACAAGGAAACTCACGAAAGACTGTTCTCTATGTCAAAGAACCGCTTCGGCGGCAACATGGAATCTTACATGTTCCGAATTACCGGCGACGGTGTATTCATCGGATCTGAATGGTGGAAAATCGTGGATAGTCGCACCGAGGATGAAGTGATGGACATCGTGATGGACTTCAAAAAGGAAGCTGCCTCTCCCAAGATCAACTGGGAGAAATTCCAAGAGAGCGCTACTTCGCTAATCAGCTATCTAAACGCCAAACACGCTGACCGCTTCAAGACCAGCACATTCATAGGAGATCCTGCCAAGGTCAAACTTACCTGGAACGGCAAACGTGCCTTCTGTGCCTTCAAGACCGGGAACATCAACTTCGGCCGCCAATTCTTCGACCGTGTGAACGACCACAACTGGCAGAGCTTAGGATACCGCAGCGAGAAACCTTACATCCACAAGTTCGTGACGAACAAAGAAGAAGCCGCGATCTGGGCAGTACTTCACGAGTGGGTCCACTTGTTCAAAGGATACCAACGCCACGTACCCGCCATGTGGAGGGAAATATCTCGCATAGCTCAAGAAGAATCATGGCTCTGGAGTTCTTCCAGAGCATAAGAACTTTTCTTAAGACTGTGAATAAAATCGATATCTAACTCATACATTTATGGTCCCAAAGAAAGGCTACAAGCTCGAAGAATTCGAAGGCATAGTAAATGAAGGTGGTCACGAAGAACACCTTCATTACTCGTATGCAATCATAGAAGAAAAGACAGGCAAAGTCGTAGTATCACAAGAGACAACATCTTTGCTGTCTGTCTTAATCAATGAAAAGCTCGGGTATCCTGGAAAGATGATATCCGGAAGCAAGTCAGGATATCGCAACCACTACCCAGACAACATGGCCATTTTCAACGCCAACCTCTGCATTGATGAAGGTAAAGTTTGGCACGGCGACATTGACGTAACCAAGTCAAAGAACGACTTACAAGAAATTGCCGACAAGACTGGTAAAAAACTGTATGTCTTGTTCGAGATGGACGGCAGGTTTGATTATGAAGAAGATCCGTTGCTTAAGAACGCAGTGGCGGTCTTTGTCCCAGACAGCCCACTTCAAATTAGAAAAGACTTACAACAATACTACACACTGCTATAAGATGGAGCTACTGAACACACATCCTATCAAAAAGTCGGACTTAGGTTTTCACGGAAACCTGTTCGGTGGAAAGTTACTTGCCTGGATCGATGCGGCAGCCGCCGGCTACTCGATGCAGCTATGTGACTCGCCCAGGATGGTGACAGTTTCTATCGACAAGTGCTACTTCGAGAAACCAGCAAAGGAAGGAAACCTCGTTAAGATCTACGGGCAGCCCAGCGATCTAGGACATACATCGATTACACTGTACCTGGAAGCAAGAGCTCACAATGTGTACACCGGTCGTCAGTCTCTGGTGCTCAAGACTCACATCAAGTTCGTTCACATCGATGAAGAAGGCAATCCTATACCAATCGGAGAAAAAGGAAGAACAAGAATATCAAACATAATCGGCTCACAGCCAAAAGAAGACATATGAACCTAAACATTTTTCGTAACCGCACACCTTACTTAGGACAGGTTATATTTAAGTTTGAGAAGTTCCCTCACTACTCAGGACGGACCATACTCAATCATGTACACTTGGACTTGGGCTTTACCAAATTGGTCAGCCGCTTAAAACCGTATCGTACTTTAGAAGGTTGGGCAGTCAATCCCGACCGTGTTGAAGCAATCAACTCCTACACGGGTGGTATGATTGGAACACACACTTTCGGCCCAGACGATGAGAACGTATTGGAAAATTCTTTCTTGTCAAAAGACGGACAGTACATAGGTGATCTACAGAAAGGATGGTGGTACTTCAAGAACGCTATGACCGTGTGCGAAGAATATCCACACGGGGTCGCCGAGGTTTGGAACACTGCACCTGGCAAAGAAACTCTACAGCATGGAAAGTTTGACCTCAAAGGATACTATGGTTATACACACCGCGGAGGAAGTCTGTTCTCGATAGGTGATCGTTTGTTTGACGAAAGTTACGAACCTCGAGAAGAAGACTACGAAGAATGGGAATGGGCAGGTTGGGTTGAAAAGTTCGACGCCAAGATGGACAAGGCAGATCCGCTTGACCGCAGCTGGTTAGAACAGAGCGGTATCGCCAGCGTGATACCTTTCAAGATGAGAGGCGCCAAGGTCATTGAGACTTGGGACGAAGCCAAGCAAGCAGCAATCAATATGTCTAAATACTTAAGCTAATGTTAACTATAATTCTAATCTACGCGGTAGGCTTCTTGCTATCCCTTCTTATCTTATCTGCATTCGGAAAGTCTAAGATGAACATTGACTACGATAACGACCACGATAAGTGGCCTGATGACTGGGAAACCAACGCAGAAGCATACGTGGCTTGGAGCTTTGCTTGGCCTCTTGCATTCATCTTACTTAGTTTGGTAGGCATGTGGGCGGGACTGACTAGACTGACGCAATTCTTAATCGATATGTTCAATAAAGACAATGAATAATCTGGATAAACAATACACAGACCTACTTAAGACAATCCTGGAACACGGCGTAGAAAAGAAAGACCGTACAGGTACAGGGACCAAGAGCATCTTTGGCTATACGATCCGCCACAACATGGCAGAAGGATTCCCGTTACTTACTACCAAGAAGATGTACTTCAAAGGAATCGTCACAGAACTTCTATGGTTTCTACGCGGTGATACAAACATCAAATACCTGGTAGACAATGACTGTCATATCTGGGATGGTGATGCTTATAAGAATTATGTAAATAGTGATGAGGTTAGATGGCCAAAAAGTAAAGAAGACTTTATTGAACATATCAAAAATGATAAAGAGTGGGAAAAGAAGTGGGGTGAATTAGGACCAATTTATGGTAAGCAATGGAGGAGATGGGGGATTAAATGGGAAGATACTGAAAGTATTGAGTATATAGACCAAATCCAAAATCTAATCAACGATCTTAAAACAAACCCAGACTCAAGACGACTAATGGTCTCAGCTTGGAATGTAGGTGAATTAGACCAAATGGTTCTTCCACCATGTCATTATGGATTTCAAGTTTATACAAGAGAGTTGAGTAATCGAGAAAGAGTTTTTTTAATGAATAAAAAATTAGGTGTTACTGATGACCTTCCTCAGTACTACAATACTGATGTTGAAATGGATAGAAATCTTATCCCAAAAAGAGCAATCTCTTTAATGTGGAATCAACGCTCAGTAGATACATTCTTAGGTTTACCATTCAACATTGCTTCATATGGTCTACTTTTAGAGATCATTGCCAAAGCAGTAAACATGGTTCCTGACCAACTTGTCGGCAACTTGGGTGATACACACCTTTACCTGAACCACATCGAGCAAGCCGAAGAACAGATCGGCAGAGAGATGACTTGGGAAGAACAAGTTCAATGGGTCATGAAGAACACTGACGTCGAGATGGAGAATCTTTACATCGTCGAAGAAATTGCCAAAGACAGCACACCTAAACATACAAGACAGCCGTACCCGCTGCCAAAGCTCAACATCAACACAGAGTTCTGGCCTACAGAATCTGGTGAATGCGGAGTAGGTCCTCTTCATAAAGACATTGGGGTCTTGATAGAAAACATGCAGATAACTGACTTCGAGATGTTAGGATACCAATCTCATCCTGCGATTAAAGCACCGCTTAGCAACTAATGAGATTCTTAAGGTTCCTACTTCTTTGGATATCATCAAACCTATCAATACCTTTTTGGATGGTAGGTCACTTTCACCTGATGACCAGCGTATACGCTGACATTCACGAAGTGGTAGCATCGCTGGGCATGAACATCTTAGTAGGAATAGGGTTTTGGATAAATTGGAAAGAATATGAAAAAGAACAAAAACATAAAGACGGTCGACGAATCGATCATTAACTGGGAGCTCTACCAAAAGATCAGAAGCGAGCGGATCAAAAGACAGATCTTAAGTTTCAAGATCGGGCCGCTGAGAATTAAGTTTGTCTTCAGACATAAGTTTGAGAAGTACAGGTCTATGCTCGACGATTCGTCTTTTCGCAACTACGAACTCGGCCTTTGGTTTAGAAAGAGTCTTTGCGTGGGCACTAAGAAAAAAGGAAAGGCTGCTTTCTCTAAAGACAACCTATGTCCAGAATATATGATAGGTATCAACCTTCTAGTTGCAAAACTGTGGTTGACGGTATCATGGAATGTCCTCGAATTTTAAGTATGAGTATATTTATATTGAGAAAAAGAAAGTTCATCTAAAGTCATCTAAACATATGGAATTATTCGACATATATTACTACAGCATCGATCCTGACACTGGAATCGCTCACAGCCGAAAACTGCTTAAGACAGTCGGTGCTTCTGATCTAATCAAAGAAGTCAAGAAAGCCGAGTTTGATCTACACGAGCAAGATCCTAACTTTGAAGTGGACTACGAACCTCATCACTCTCGTCAAGAGAAGATCGATGAAATGCGGCACCTCTTATCTCGGGTCTATGAAATTGCCGATGAGCTTGGTTACGATAACATTTTCTACAATGAAGGGTTCGCTGAACTTCTTCTTGCTGAAAAACTAGGTCATACTTGGAACCATAAGACGCAAGGTCCCGATGCTTGGCTACCCAACATGCAGACTGCCGAGTATAAGACAGCAAAGCCAGGCGGTAGTTTTCAGTTTCACTGGCTGAGTGAAAAGAAGATGGAAAAGATCCAAGAAATCGACTGGGTCTACTTTGCAGTCAGAGAACAACTTACTTTCTCCAACATCAAAAGAATACCTATGTCCTCTCTTCTGCCACTGCTGGAAAAGTCTTCTGCTCTGCAAGGAGGATCTACGCATCGATCTTTTTCACAGACGGAGATTGTTCAGCTGGGAGCCGAACCGGCCCCTGAAATATATAGTTAGTATGGTAGATACATTACTCGTCATAGATTCTTATCTGTCTTCAGAAGACAGATATCAATCATGCAAGAATCTTATAGGTCAGCTTAGAGAAGTCTTCACAGATCATAAGATACTTCTAATCAACAAGCACAAAGATTCATACGGCATAGAGGAATCCGTAGATTATTACCTGTACTTTGGAGATGGGTTCATGGTCGGACGTCCTCCTCAGCATCTCTTAGATTCACAAAGATATGAAATGCCGTATACATACGTCGACACCCATTTAGGAACTTGCGAAAATTGGTTTCCTTTGGTTGGAGTCACGGATCATGTCGCTAACATTTACAATAGTTTTGTTCTTTCATCAAACATAGCAAGAACCCTTGGATATGACAAGGTTTTCAAGGTAGAATACGATACTTCATTCAATGACGTAAACGAACTTGACAGAATCAAAAAAGATGTGTCTTCTTTTAAAGACTATCTATTCTATGGAACAAGGAAAGAAGGAGAATGGGCAAAGGCTCATCAGTACTTAGTCGATGTACACATGATTGGTTATTCTAACAAGGTTTTCCAAGGTTTCAACATACTTAAGAACGACGATGATTTCTGGGCGCTCTGTGAAAGTATAGGGTACTATGGAAAGTGGATAGAATACATAGTGCCAGGTATCCTCGAGTTTCAAAGGAAAAACCATCATCTTGAAGGAATTGACTTTCCTGTGCGGGTTGCTGAACTTTTTCCCGGAACAGTTTTTGACACAATCAATTCGCCAGGCGAATGGTCGTCTTCTTGGGAGATCAATCCCAAGATCTGCAGGATAGGTAAAAGAAGTGATAGTCACGAGATAAGTGGTAAGATTGTACTTTTCTACTGGGGCAATGATGACCAACCAATAAAATCATTTGTAAAAATAACGAATGATAGCGGTGTCACAATCTTTACAAGAGAATGCGAAGTGCATCCTCGTACATGGTACCTTGACGAAATTGACGTAAACGAACCTTTGAATATATCAGTGACAACAGTTCGTAGTGATAGAGTAACAGAAGTGACAAAGCAAGTCACGCCTGATACTTTATCAATACCCGCAAGATTTCTATACAACTAAAGAATGAAAGTAATATCTCACAGAGGAAACATAGACGGAAGAAGACCATCTATGGAAAATCGTACAGATTACATAGACAAGGCCATCAGTCTTGGGTATGATGTAGAAGTAGACTTATGGAAAGTCGGGGCAGATTTTTATCTAGGTCACGATGGTCCTGAGCACGTCGTGCTCATAGGTTGGCTTGACGATAGATCTCACAAGCTGTGGGTACACTGTAAAAATTTGGAAGCAGTGGAATTTCTGAGCTCGAACAAATACGACATAAATTACTTCTGGCACCAAGAAGACGCTATGACCATTACAAGCAAAGGACATGTTTGGTCATATCCTGGAATCTATGTAAAAGGAGGTATCGTAGTAGAACTTGAACATAAAGACCTACCCTCTCACATCAGAGGAGTCTGCACTGATTATCCTGTCTTATACAAATGAAAAAGATAGAAGCACTTTACATAAGCGATGTGCACTTAGGAAGCAAAGGTTCCAAGGCAGTCGAACTTCTCGAAGTTCTTAAGAACTACGAACCAGAAAAACTTTTCATAGTAGGCGACTTCATTGACGGATGGCTACTTAAGAAGCGACACTACTGGCCGCAAGAACACACGAACGTGGTCAGAAAAGTACTTTCATACGCCAAGAAAGGTACGCAGGTCTACTACATCACAGGAAACCACGACGAGTTCTTAAGGTCTTACGAAAACCTGGACTTTGGAAACATCACTGTATTAGACGAAATCATAGACGATGGAATTTGGATAGTTCACGGTGATAAGTATGACAGTGTGGTCATGTACAATAAATGGATCGCTGTCTTAGGAAGTATCGGATACGAGCTCGTCATCTATTTGAATGAAGCGATCAAAAGAATCAGAAGAATCTTAGGCCTGAGGCCGAGATCTTTCAGTAAGTGGGTAAAAGCAAAAGTCAAAGGAGCAGTAGCTTTCATAGATTCTTTCGAGTTCACACTTGCCGCAGAAGCCATGAACCGCGACTGCTATACAATCATATGTGGGCACATACATACACCAGCTGATCGTGTGATCAACGGAGTTCGCTATATGAACACCGGTGATTGGATCGAGAGCTACAGCTACATAACCAAAGAGAACGGAAAATTGATCCTTCATAAGAATGAAACTCGTTAAAGAACAACTCACGATCATCATTCCTGCCAAGAACGAAGAGCGGTACATATCAGGTCTTCTGACCGACCTTCGTTGTCAGATAGGAATACGTGGAATCCGGGTCATCGTAGCTGACGGTGGTTCGACAGACAAAACTCTTAAGATCTTAAATGACCTAAAAGATCTGTATACACCACACATCAACATAGAAGTCATCGAAGGCGGAAGCGTATCTCGCGGTAGGAATGCCGGTCTTGAGATAGTCCAAACTCCTTACGTCTTGTTCATCGACGCAGATGTTCGCTTGACCGACCTATGCCAAGTAGAAGAAACGCTTAAGAGACTCAAACGCAAAAAGTTGATAGGAGCTCGAGTCAAGTGCGAAGGATCTTTCATGGCAACTCTTTCGTACGGTCTGTTCAACATGGTCAATCGCAGGATCTGCAAGTTTCGTCCTTTCGCGCTGGGATCTTACTTTGGCGCTCGAGTCTCTGATCTTAGAAAATTCGGAGGCTGGGATGAATCTTTGGTTCACAGCGAAGACTGGGCTTTGTCGGGCAACTACAAACCCAAAGAGTTTGCTTTCTCTAAGTACCCAGTACAAGTCGATGATCGAAGATTTCGCAAGATGGGCTACATCGGTATGTTGGTCATGCTGATGAAGAGCGCGATCCTGGACAAGAAGTACCAAAGAAAAGACAACGGCTACTGGAGCTGAAAACTAAGTAAACAACACAGTATATAAAAATCAATGGCAATTCCAAAACAATACATCTACCTAGACGACGTAAGAGTACCCGTTAAGGTACGTCCTGACGAACAAGACTGGGTAGTCGTGCGTTCATACGAAGAATTCGTGGACACTGTCCTGGAGATCGGCATAGAGAACGTCGAGCTCATCTCGCTCGACCACGACCTGGGCCCAAGAGCTACACAGCACTTCTTGAGGAACACCACACAGACTTACGAGATCAACTACGGAGAGATTCCCGAGAAGACAGGCCTGGACTGCGCCAAGTGGCTCGTGGAACATGCCTTGGACACAGAGTCCAAACTGCCCGTCGTGGTGGTACACAGCGCGAATCCCGTGGGAAGCGCCAACATCATGGGCTACATCAACAACTACCTGTACGTCAACCGCCTGCCACAGTCGTGCATCCGCGTGAACATCGAGCACACGGTGGACAACGAACTGGCTCGCCGTCAAGGCTGGCACTAATCACAGAGTCATGAAGATCACGACTTCACGGAGCTACAACGTATTCAGCATCACGCCGACGATATCGTTCATCTCGGAAAAGAACTACCGCGACGGTGGTCTGGCGTACGCATACCTCACCCTTGGGTGGGGCTACTGGTCGATCGACCTGGTCATCAAGCAAGAAGACTAAAATCAACCAACATCATGAGCAAGAAGCAAGACTGGAAGCGCATCACGCAGAAGTCTCTTGACAACGATTACGAAGAAGAGATCCCTACACGGGAAGTCTTCAAGAATCGCGCCAAGAAGAAGGCTGTCAAGAAGCGTTCGACCAAGGACCGAGAGTAGTCTGCCGCCGCAATCTCTGAGTACTCTCGTGTCTGCATATCCGTGCGGACTTTCTGGGCGTGCGGGCGCCGTGCGACATTTCCGCCCCTGACAACTCCCTCCCAGTCTCTAAGAACCCGCGCCGCTCTTGTGTATATAAAATCTGTATGGAAGCAAAAGACATAGTCGCGATCTATCCGGAGCTGTTCCGCGAAGAAGTGAGAGAATACCCCGTCGAGAAGTAC
>Ga0315904_10011305_pt1 | contig 11399 bp, 6 predicted proteins | sample LakEriMetagenome_6_FD_203529 | JGI IMG/M metagenome (GOLD analysis project Ga0315904, IMG submission 203529) | Freshwater fungal communities from buoy surface, Lake Erie, Ohio, United States - Buoy 12 MA120 | ecosystem: Environmental > Aquatic > Freshwater > Lake | place: USA: Lake Erie, Ohio... | reverse complement strand
TTTCGACCAGTCTGCAAAAGTCAGGATGCTCTCTTTGAGGGGATCAGTAGTGATCTCGGTACGGGTAAGTGCGGTCTTGAGCAGCGCATCTGGGATGGCTTTTCCCGTGAGCGCTTTTATCTTCTCGCCAATAGCGGCGCGTGCTGTGTCGGGCTCGGCCTGGATGGCCTTGACTGCCTCTTGGTGTGCTAACAGAAGCTTGGTGACGAGCTCCGGGTGGGCCTTGAGAAACTCGGAGCGGACAATCACCACGGCAGTGGAAAAGCGCCCTTCTGGCCAGAGGGTCTTCTCATCCAGGACAAGCTTCGCGCCTTGCTCACTCTCCAGCCGCGCCACCCAGGGCTCGGGCAGCCACGCGGCATCCAGCTCGCCACGAGGGAAGAGATTGAGCACATCGGCGGGGGCAAACTGCACCACATCCACGGTGCCTCCCTTGTCTTTGGCATCCAGCCCCACGGTCTTGAGGGCGTGGCGCAGCGAGATATCTTGCGTGCCTCCGGTCTGTGGCACCGCGACACGCTTGCCGTCTAAGTCTCTCAGCCCCATGATGGCAGTATCTTGACGAACAACCAGCGCCGCGCCCCCCGACGATGCCCCCGCGATAATCTGGAGTGCCTCGCCTTTGGACTTTAGGAAGCCATTGACCGCTGGCCCCGGCCCAATATAGCCAAGGTCTACTTCTCCCGCAAAGAGCGCCTCAATCTCCTCAGGTCCCGCTTTAAAGACACGCTCCTCAACACTCCCCGAGTCGCCCAGTGCCTTGCCAAAAAGACCCTTCGCAGAAGCATAAAGCGCAGCGGAGTGGGTGACATTGGGAAAATAGGCAACACGAACCGTCGGCTTGCCCGTCGCTTTTCCCGACGGCTCTTTGGACGATGGACAGCCTGCCAGAAGAGGGAAAGCAGCAAGAAGTAGGCGGATCAGAGAGTGCCACGTCTTTATGTTGATTATCCTATTAGAAATAGTCATGTTTAATTACACGCATTCTAAGTTCATAAATCGGAATTGTCAACTTTATCGAAAAATAAAAGCCCCCCGCGCCTAAAACGCGGAGGGCTAGACTCAGTCCCAGAGAACAGGCTCTCTGGCTTACTTCGCCTTTTTCTCTAGCGCCGCCATGCCATCTTTGACGGGCTTGATAGAGCGCTCTTTCATCGGGCTCTCTGGCACCGTGGCGAAGTTAAGCGGGTTGTAGCCCTTCATCATCGTGTCGAAGCGCTTCTTCATGGCCACGGGATCCATCGCTCCCATTCCACCGCCTCCGCCCGGACGACCACCACCGCCCGGAGCGCCACCGCCGCCACCAGGACGACCGCCGCCGCCACCACCGCCCCACTGACCGCGCTTGGCTGCTGCTTCTTTGGCAAGCTGGGCCGACTTAGTTGCCTGCGCGACCGTCATGGTTGCCCCAATGGTCTTAATCAGCTCCTTGGCGTTGGCATCGGTCATGACGGGCTTAGTCTTCCAGGGGCCAATAGCTGCCATGATCTTCTTGGCCTGATCCTTAGTGAGAGCCGTCTTAGGGTCTTTCTCAAACTCGGCAAACATCCCAATCGTCTGCCCCATGCTGGCAAGATTCTTATTTTTCTCGCGCCACTCCCCAAACTTCTTAAACATGGCCATCATCTCGGGAGAGGGGCCACCGCCACCGCCAGGTGGCTGAGCAAACGATGCCCCAGAGATACTAAGCAACAGAGCTACTAAAACGATTTTTTTCATAGAAAACAACCTTTCTTGATATTTATTCATATCGAAGTGCCTCGATCGGCGAGAGATTCGACGCCTTGAGCGCCGGGTAGAAACCAAAGAACACGCCCACGACGGCGGAGAAACCAAAGGCCAGAAGAATGGTGGACGACGAGACCTGCACGCGCCAGCCATTTGCTTGCGCCACTGCATCGCTCCCCAGCATCCCCGAGGCCACCCCAATCATCCCACCGACAAGAGAGAGAAAGAGCGCCTCCAGCAAGAACTGCGTCAGAATATCGCTACGCCGCGCTCCAATGGCTTTTCGAATACCGATCTCGCGGGTGCGCTCGGTCACCGAGACGAGCATGATGTTCATGATCCCGATACCCCCGACCACCAGCGAGACAATCGCCAGATACTTGATCAGATTCCCAAACGTGTCCTGTTGCTCATTCTGGGTTGCGGCGATATCGGCCTGGTTGAAGATAATGAAGTTATTGCCCGTAGAGCTTGTCCCCAGGCGCTTCTGCATCACTTTCTCAATCTCAGTCTGGGCACGGCTCATGAGGCCAAACGACTTGGCTTGTGCCGTGATGCTATTGACATTTTCCAGACCAAAGAGGCGGCGCATGGCAGTCGTCACCGGGACATAGACCGCGTCATCTGGGTTGCGGAAGCCCATCCCACCTTTTTCCTTGAGCACCCCGATCACCTGGAAGCTCTGGCTGTTGATGCGAATGATCTTATTGAGCGCAGCGGAGGTACCCCCAAAGAGGTCTTTGGCAGTCGTCGAACCCAGCACCGCGACACGTCTCTGGGAGCGCACTTCGTCGGCGTTGAAGTAGCGACCATACTGCACAGGATGGTTGCTGACAATCGGGTAAGGCGGACCATTTCCATTGACCGTGGTGCTGGTATTTTTATTGGTCGCCTTGATCTGCGCCGATTTATTCACCGACGGATACGCTTCACCCACCGACGGGCAAGAGCGCTTGAGCAGCTCCACATCGGAGAGCTTCATCGTGCTCTGGGAGCCAAAGCCCATGCTCACACCGCCACGGCGCTGCTGGCCGGGAAGAACCGTCAGCACGTTACTGCCCAGCTTCTGGATACTCTCCTGAACCGCGGCCTTGCTTCCCTCTCCAATCGAGATCGCGACAATCACCGCCCCAACCCCAATAATCACGCCAAGCATGGTCAGAAAAGAGCGGAGCTTATTGGCCCCCAGTCCTGTCCAAGCCATCTGAAGACTAACCAGAAACGCACTCGCACGGCCCAGGCTTGCCGAGCCTTCCTGCAACTCAGGAGCAGGAGTAGGAGAGATCGCGGTTGCCATTACCGTCGGCCTCCACCACCGCCACCCATACCACGATTATTGCCACCGAAAGGCGAGGTGCCGCCGGTCTTAGGAGGCTCAGGCTCAATGGTCTGTAAGACAATCACATCGCCCTCAGCAACGCCTGATTTGATCTCCGTGGTATCGTTGCCCTCCATGCCTAACTCGATTTTTACTTTCTCAATCTTGACATCAATCTTGGTGTCTGCCTCAGCAGGCGTGCCCGTCGTGGCATCCGGCGGAGCAGGCTTGCCCCCGCTGGCCTTCTCGATGTACTTAGTGCCATCACTTTCGTCTTTGAGGGCATCATTGGGAACCACTAACACGCTGCTGGCCTCACGTACCACAAACTCACAGGTGGTGTTCATACCAGGCTTGAGGAGCTGAAAAGTCGGGGTTGCATTGTCCACCTCAACACGTACATGGACACTAGTGACGTTCTGATTGACCACAGCCTGTGGATCTACCCGAATCACTTTTCCCTCAAAGGGGACACCCGGATAGGCCTCAATCGAGACATCCACTTTCTGGCCCATCTCGACATTGGCAACATCGGTCTCATCCACCACGACATCCACGTACATCCGGCTGGTATCGCCGATGGTCATCATGCTCGCTCCTGCGGAGTTGATTCCCATCGCCGAGGCGATAATGGTTCCCTGCTCTACGGTCTTGGAGAGCACCACGCCGCCCATCGGGGAGCGGATCTCGGTGCGCTGGAGCGTTGTCTCGGCGTTAGTACGACTCGCGGCAGCACGCACAATTGAGGAGTTATTACTATCAATGTCGAAGCGTCGCACATCGTTGGTGCCGATATTATTGCGGGCCTGATCCAGCGCCACTTTGCTACGCATCAGGGCAGCCTCGCTCTGCTTCACCGCGGCCTCGCTCTGTTTGACTGCCGCTTCCGCCTCGAGCACAGCATTTTTCCGGTTGGAGATATCCGCAATCCCCGCTTGGGCCTGCTCCAGCGCGGCTTTGGTCTGGGCCACACGAGCATCGGCGGACTCCAGCGAGCCACGCAGCTCACTGTCTACGGTGTCGAGCTTGATCTTGGCAGAAGTCAGAGTCGCCTCGGCGACATCTAAGCTGGCATGGGCACTGTCTACGGCCTGCTGGGAGACAAAGCCTTTCTCCACCAGCGCTTTTTGCCGATCCAACTGAAGACGCCCATTGTCCCGGTTGGCGAGCGCTTGCCGGTAGGCAGCGTCGGCGGCGGCACGCTGCTGTTTGGTAGTGGAGTCGAGCTGCTCGCGCTGGACTTTGGCCTGGTCGTAGCTGGCCTTGGCATTGGCGATCGCGGAGTTGGTGAGCGCAGGCTGGGTCTCGGCCTGCAGTTTTGAGGTGAGGAGCCGTGCCCTCGCTGCCGATAGGTTCGCCTTCGACGAGTTGAGAGTCGCCTCCGCAGAGCGCACCCCGACTTCCGCATCGCGCACCGAGATTCGGCTCTGCGATACCTGCATTTGCCAGGTCTTCTGGCTCTGGTCGCGCCGGGCAAGCGCCGAGCGCTCATCCGCCTTGGCCTGGTTGAGCTGCATCTGAACATCCAGCGGGTCAATACGGGCAAGAAGCTGCCCTGGGGTCACCTTGCTACCAATGTCCACACCGAGATAGGTCAGCTCGCCACCCGCCCGTGCCTTGATATCTACCACTTTCCAGGCCTGAAGAGTCCCGCTGGCAGAGACCGTCTTCTTGACGCTTCCCGTCTCCACTTTGCCCAGCTTGTACTGAGTCTTCAGTGCCGCCCCATCGGCGCCTGCGAGCCGCTTACTGAGGAAGTAGCCCCCGCCGCCAAGCACGCCTAGTGCAACAACTATAGAAATCAGCCTCCGTAACAATCTCACTCACCTCACTTATCAAACACAGTATTCCTGAATACATCATCTTATGCACGCATGAAAAAACGATTAAAGCTCTAAAGGGCCTACTCTGCTACAATACCCTATGGTTCTCACCCGGCGCACTCTCTTGCTGGCTTCTTTTGGTGGGCCGCTTTCTCCCCCGCAAAATGCCCCTCGCTGGAACGCAGAGCGAAACGGCCCTCTACTGATTATCGCCCCCGAGCGACGCCTTCGCCTACACCCTGGAGCATGGCCTGCTCGACCCAGCAGGTTAACTTTAATGTCGTGCAGGGCGAGCTTTGCCAGCGCCTCGGGGAGCGCGATTTTCGGAGAAGTAATTTACAGATGCTCTACTTAGATGCACGGCTTCTCTCCCTAGACGAGCTAGAAAAGCGATTGCGGCGCTCTCTACTTCCCAACCCGGCTATGCTACAATAGCGCGAAATGCAAAAAAAATTTGATGTTTTTGGGATGTGTAACGCCCTCTTTGATCTTCAGGCCGAGGTCACCGACACCACACTCACAGAGCTGGGCGTTGAAAAGGGCACGATGCGGCTGGTCTCTGCGGAGGAGCAAAAAGCCCTTGTCCCTGCTGTTTACTCTCATATTGTCAATACTCAGGCGGGCGGCTCCGGGGCGAACACGATGATTGGGATCGCGCAGATGGGTGGCACGACGAGCTTCACGAGCCGTGTGGGACGCGACGAGCACGGGCAGATGTACAAGGCGAGCCTGGAAGAGTCCGGGGTTAAGCCCAATGTCGGGGTGGCAGCGACGGGGGATACAGGCCTCTGTTTGGTGCTCATTACCCCCGATGCCCAGCGCACCATGGGAACCTGTCTTGGGGTCTCTCAAGAGCTGCACCCCGAAGACATCAATGTCGGTGATTTAGTGCAGAGCAAGTATCTCTATGTGACGGGTTATCTCTGGGACACAGACACGCAGAAAGAGGCCGTCGAGTACGCCATGCGTGAGGCCAGGCAGGTGACCGATGTCAAAGTCGCCCTCTCGCTCTCGGATCCGTTCTGTGTGAGCCGCCACAAAGACGACTTCACCCGCCTTCTCACCGAGTACGTGGACGTCGTCTTTGCCAACCGCGATGAAGCCCGGATGATGACCGGCGAGGACGATGCAAAAGTCGCGGCGAAAAAGCTGGCGGCGATGTGCAGCGGGCTTGCGGTTGTGACGCTTGATAAAGAGGGCTCAGTTCTGGTGCAGGGCGATGATGTTCAAGAGATTCCGATCTACACGGTGCAGGCCGTGGACACAACGGGAGCCGGTGACATGTACGCCGCGGGGATTCTCTACGGGCTCTCCAAAGAGCTCCCGCTCCCCATCACCGGACGGATTGCGGCGTGGGCTGCCGGAAAGATTGTCGCCCATCTCGGGCCACGGCTTCCCTCGCTGGATCTCGATGCCATTGCGGAGATCGAGCGCGGAGGCTTCCCGTATGACGCGTGAAGCGTCGCCGCTCACCCGTGAGCAGGTAATTGAGGCGGCGCAGGCTACCTTTCTTGCTCACTACGGCCTGGCCCCGACCGCAGTCGGGGTTGCGCCAGGGCGTGTGGAGCTTCTCGGTAACCACACCGACTACAACGAGGGCTTTGTGCTCACCGCTGCCGTGGACTATGTCACCGCCATCGCCGGAGCCCACAGTCAGCGTCCCCTGACCCCTATCGCGACCTCGGCAGGCTTCCCTGAGGCGACATTTGATCCCCATGCGATGGAGAAAAGCGCGGGGGAAGACCGCTGGGCCAACTATCTCAAAGGCGTTATAGACGAGCTCCAGAAGACGGGCTGTCCCGTGGGCAACTTTGCCGCCTTCGTGACCTCGTCGGTGCCCGATGGCTCCGGGCTCTCGTCGTCGGCGGCGCTCTTGGTTGCAGCCGCACGGCTTCTTACCACACTCTGGCCCGACCCGATAGCCGCCGACCCCATGGAGCTGGCGAAGCTGGCACGACGTGCCGAAAATGGACGCTTTGTCGGGGCTCCCGTCGGGCTGTTGGATCAGTTTTCTTCCGCGTGTGGCCTCGCCGGTCATGCGCTCTTTCTCGACTGCCGCAGCTTCACCTGGAAAGCGGTTCCGCTGCCTGCCGAAAAAGCGGGGATTCTTCTGGCCAACACCAATGTCAAGCACGAGCTTGCCGCCGGTGGCGGCTACTCCGAGCGGCATGGGCAGTGCATGCAGGCCGCGCGCCAGCTTGTAGGGCGCGGCGATGCCAAGCTGCGCGATGTGACACCAGCGCTCCTGGAGAGCAAAGGAATCGGCCTGGACCCCGTGCTCAAGCAGCGCGCGCATCATATTGTCTATGAGAATGTACGGGTAGAGAAAGCCGCGGAGGCTCTGGAGCAAGGCGATCTCTTTGAAGTCGGCAGGCTGATGAAGCAGTCCCATGAGTCTTGTAAGCGCTACTTTGAGAACTCCTGCACCGAAGTAGACTTTATCGTCGAGCTCGCTTGCAATCAGCCAGGTATCTATGGCGCAAAGCTCACCGGAGGCGGCTGGGGCGGCTCTGCTGTGATCCTCCACGATCCCGCCGAAGACATCACCGAGGCGCTCAACGCGGCTCTCATCAAGGGCTACACAGAGCAGTTCGGCGCGGCTCCCACGCTTCTGGCCACCACTGCCGCACAAGGGGCCGAGGGATTTTCGTGCTAGGCAACAAGAGCGGCTAGGCGGCAAGCACTAGGACTGCCTCGCGTGTCAAGCCACTGCCAGTGGCGTGCTCTTTTTGGAATCGCTCCGGCCCGAGTTGTTCCAGAAGGAGCTCCCGGTCATCGTCGTACAGGCGGCGCTCTAAAAAAGGGTAGGCTCCCTTCATACTCTCCCGGAAGCAATCCGCGGCACCGTAAAGCTGAGCGGCAAGGTCTAGTTTTTTTTCCAAAAAGAGCAAGTGTGCCAGTGCGATCAGCCCGCCCAGCAGGGGCCGTCCCTGGCCGTTTTGAACGCTCTGGAGCAGCAAGGCGCGGGCTTGCGTGGGCTCACCTTGTGCCAGAGCAACTAACCCGAGACTGCTGAGCGCGGTAGAGATTCCCCGCTGGTCGCCCAGCGTCCGGTTGAGCTCCAGGCTCTCCTCCAGCAGGGCCTGGGCTGCCTCGTAGCCCCCCAGAGTCAGCTCGATCCGCCCGAGATCTAGCAGTGACGAAGCGACACCATTCTCCATCCCGAGCTGACGATCCAGCAGCAGCGCCTCCTTGATGCGTGTACGGGCCTTGTGATAGTCTCCCTGATCGATGGCGACATTGCCTAGGTTGTGCAGGTCGTTTGCTTCCAAGTACCGATCCCCGAGCTGGCGGCTCAGTGCCAGAGACTCCGTATAGAGCGCCAGTGCCCGCTCATTGTCCCCCTGCTCGTTGGCGATCATGCCGAGGTTGTGCAGCGCCCGCGAGATTCCCGCGACCTGCCCCAGCTCCCGACAGAGCGCCAAGCTCTCTTCGTAGAGGGCCTGGGCACGCTCGTAGTTACCTTGATCTAAAAAGACCGTCGCGAGGTTGTTGAGGATGGTGGCGCTACCCGCCAGATCCCCTAGCGCCCGCCGGATCACCAGGCATGACTCGAAGTGCGCCAGTGCCGCGGCAGAGTCTCCTTGGCTTCGGGCCATGTTCCCCGCTCCCATCAGCGCTTTTGCGCGCATCGTGCTTGCGGGGGCCGTGTCGGAGCGGGCAAGGGCTTCGTGGAGGAGCTCCCGTCCCTCCGTCCAGTGGCCCCGCAAATACCAGTAGCGGCACAGAGTCGCACAAAGCTCTAAGTGCCGCTCACCATCGCTCAGAGCAATGGCATGGCGCAAGTTGTAGTGCTCGGTATCTAGGCGGCTCAGCCAGTGCTGCTTTTCATCGCCCAGCAAGCGAGGCTCTGTCTCGTGAACAAGCTGAAGGTACCAGCTCTGATAGCGCTCCGAGAGCGCAGGCCACTGCTCAGCAGAGAGCTTGAGGCGGCTGTACTCGCGAACAGACTCCAGCATCCGGTAGCGCGTCTGCCCCGTCTCACTCTCTTCGGTCAGCACAATGGACTTGTCCGCAAGCTGCTCCAGAAGATCAAGAATCTCCGATACTTCCAAAACCTCCCCGTCTGCGCAGATGGCTTCGGCTGCCTCCAGGGCGTAGCTATCCGGGAAAATCGCCAGACGGGCCATGAGTGCCTGCTCTTTGAGTGGCAGGAGCTCGTAGCTCCAGTCAATGAGGGCACGCAGGGTCTGCTGGCGTGGCAGGGCATTTCGGCTCCCGCCCGTGAGAAGCTGGAACCGGTCGTTTAGGCGCTCCGCAATCTGCTCCACGCTCAGCGAGCGTGCTCGTGCGGCGGCAAGCTCAATGGCAAGCGGAATCCCATCCAGGTGCCGACAGATCTCAATGGCAGCCTGGGTCGCTGCGGCGGTAAGCACCAGAGCAGGCTGCACGGCGCGGGCACGCTCAAAGAAGAGCCGCAAGACCGCGTAGCGCTCCACAATCTCCTCAAACGGGCCCTCGCGGGTAGGCACCTCCAGCACGGGGACGCGCCAGACGACCTCGCCCGTGATTCCCAGTGGCTGGCGGCTCGTGGTGAGAACCTGCAGCTTGGGACAGTCGCGTAAAAGTTGTCCAACCAGAGTGGCGCAGGCATCTATTAAGTGCTCACAGTTATCCAGAACGAGAAAAAGAGCCCGCGGGCGCAGGTACTCTAGGAGTGTCTCCTGGATCGGCTGCCCATCCGCCTCTTGTAGGCCCAGTGCCGCCGCACAGACCCGTGCAAGATGGTTCGGATCGTGCAGAGGTGCCAGGTCCACAAAGCAGGCTCCCTCGGGCCGGAGCTTTTGCTGCTCCCAGGCGGTCTCCAGTGCCAAGCGTGTCTTGCCGATCCCACCCGTTCCCGTGAGAGTCACCAAGCAGGCATTGTGCAGGCACTCGGCGATGGCGGCCTGCTCGTTCTCCCGGCCAATCAGCCCGGTCAGCGGACGCGGCAGATTGTAGTGCGCTAGCTTCGTTGGGAGATTGTGCGTGGGAGGTGGCGCTCCTGTGGCAACGACAGGCGCACTTGCGACGGCACGGATACGGTTGTAGAGCGCTGTCAGCTCTGACGAGGGCTTGGCGTTGCTCTCTTTTTGCAGGGCACTGCGTAGCTCACGGTAGACCTCGGTGGCCGCCTGAGGATTTCCCGTCGCAGCCAGCGCCTCCATAAGCAAGCGGTGTGTGCCCTCGCGCAGACGATCGCGCGCGGCGGCTTCCCGTAGCAGAGGAATGACCTCAGCCAGAGCCCCAATCTCTTGCTTATGTGTGGCGAGACGCTCCACAGCCCCAAAGTAGGCCTCGTGACGCGGCTCCTGCTCCGCGGAGACCCAGAGCTCGTAGCAGTCCTCCAAAAGAGGAGCGCGGTAGAGAGCGAGCGCCTCTGCCAGTGACTCAGTACTCCCTTGGCGAAGTGCCTCATCGAAGGCGAGGACATCGGCCTGCTCGGGTGTGAGGCTCAGTAAAATAGTGTGCTTGGTGGGAGACTGCAGTAGCTCTGCCGCAGGCCCTAGTGCCTTGCGCAGATCCGTCAGAGAGCGCTTGAGGTTCTCCAGTCCTTGGCTATCGCTGCTCTCAGGCCAGAGAGTTCCCGCCAGCCAGAGCCGCGAGACCTCCCGGTTTGCCCGAAGCGTGAGCAAGGCGAGCAGATACAAACCGCGGCGGGAGCGGAGCGCGGGCAGTCGCTCTCCGTTTATTTCGACGGTGATCGGGCCAAAGAGCCGGACGCGCAACATCTTTGTTTTGCCTATTCACCCTCTGACCACGCAAATCCTCTTGTCTTGTCCACGGTTCTGTCCACTTTCCCTGGGTAGAATCAAAGCATAGAAGTGGGGGACTGTGCCCCACTCGTCAAGATATAAGGAACCAAAAAATGAAACTTCAAGAAACAACGACACGGCGGGCTCTCCTTAAAGCGACACTTGGCCTCGGACTTGCAGTGGGGCTGAGCAGAGGTGCTCAGGCCTACGCAGCCCCCGTTATCGACAACCCCTTTCTCTCAAACGCTCCATGGACAGGCTTTGTCTCCAGCCCATCGGGAGTCTCTCAGGCAGTTGAGCTTGCCAGCGGCTTTGTTCAGGTAAACAACGGCGCTCCCATCGCGATCTCCCTCAGCTTTGATGCAAACTCAGGAAGCGTCACGATTAGCGGGAATGGGATTTTCATCACGGGGCAGGTGTATACCTTCTCTAATACGTTTGTTCTCCTGCCCGGGGCCAGCGAGACCAATTGCCAGATCAACGGCACCGCAGGGACACTCACCATGGTGCGTCAAGAAGCCCAGGGGCCAGTGATTCCAGAGCTTGCGGATATCAACCGTGCTTCTCTGGAGATCTTCCCCCCCGACTTTATCGGTATGCTTGTTAGCAATCTCACCAGCTCGGGCCGCCTGCGCATCACGCATGCGCTCTCCACACGAGAGCTGCCTCGCTATAGTAAAGTCACCGGTGGGCTTACTCTCAATGGGCAGAGCTTTGCCTACGCCCTTACACTCTCCCCCGTAGCGGCCCTTGATGGGAGCTATGGCTTCACTCTGGTTGGCAATACTGGACGGA
>Ga0315904_10011301_pt1 | contig 11401 bp, 8 predicted proteins | sample LakEriMetagenome_6_FD_203529 | JGI IMG/M metagenome (GOLD analysis project Ga0315904, IMG submission 203529) | Freshwater fungal communities from buoy surface, Lake Erie, Ohio, United States - Buoy 12 MA120 | ecosystem: Environmental > Aquatic > Freshwater > Lake | place: USA: Lake Erie, Ohio... | reverse complement strand
GGTTGCAAGACCTAGCGCAAAAAAACGGGGCTGGGCTTTGAGGCAATCTTGCCGGAACGCGACACGATGACACAAGACGCACTCGCGCGGGCGCTCAAAATCTCGAAGCCGACGCTGCGCGAATGGCAGAAGCGCGACGACTGGCCGACCGGGGCGACCCTCGAGCAGCTGATCGCGTGGCGCGACGAGCGCGGGCTCGGGCGGATCAAGGACGGGAGCCTGGGCGCGCTGAAGGCCGAGCTGATGCGCCGCGACATCGAGCTTCGCGATCTCAAGCTGGGGCGCGAACGGGGCAACGTGGTCGAGCGCGAGGTCGTGCAGGATATGCTCCAGCTGCTCAGCCAGAAGCTCGACCTGCTTCTCCGCTTGAAGCTGGAGGTCGAGCTCGGCCCGCGCGTCGCCGGCAAGTCGGCGGCGGAGGCGAACGTCGAAGGCGGGCTGATCCTGGACGAGATCCGCGAGGTGATCGCGGGCAACCTTGCGCGGTTCGAGACGGAGGCGATTCGGAAGAGCGCGACCGAAGATTAGGCTTGAAAGCCCAAGCGGCTTTGGTTTTGCAGATGATCGAACAACGACTATGATATGGATCATCCCCCAATCACTCACGTCAGCCTCTGCGCTGGCTACGGCGGCATCGACCTCGGACTGCATCGCTGCATCCCGAATCTGCGAACAATCGCTTATTCGGAGATCGAAGCCTTCGCGTGCGAGCTCTTACTTGCGCGAATGGAAGGCGGGCAGATTGACGCGGCTCCGATCTGGCCTGACCTCAAGTCTTTCCCTTGGGCAAAACTTCGCGACCGAGTGGATATCCTCTCAGGCGGCTATCCGTGCCAGCCATTCAGCAGCGCCGGGAAGCGACTCGGCCGAGAAGACGCTCGCCACCTATGGCCCTACATCGCAGATGGAATTTCAATTCTGCGACCCAGGCTGTGCTTCTTCGAGAACGTCGAAGGACACATCAGCCTCGGACTCCGAGAGGTCATCGAGCATTTGGGCGAGCTTGGTTACTCGGCGACGTGGGGAATATTCAGCGCGGCTGAAGTCGGCGCGCCCCATCAACGCAAGCGGGTCTTCATCTTGGCCGACCGTAACGGCGAACGAGGACAGCTATCGAATTGGAGGCAACAGCCAGCAGAGCAAATGCTTCAGCGCGATGGCGAGGCGCGGGGAGATGTCTTGGCCGACGCCGCAGACGAGCGATATCTACAATGCGGCAAACGCGGAGCGACCGACGCATCGTCCGCAACTACGCGACGTGCAGAAGAACTTTGGCCGAGCCGCCCCGGCCAACCCCAGTTCGGATGGGAGCCGCCCAGAGTTGTGGGGCACTCCTACTGTCTTGAGCAGGGTCAGGAGTCCAGAGACACTAGCCAAGTGCCTGCGATTCCGCCAGGCGAATGGGCAGACGAGCGTGCCGGAATACCTAGAGGAACAGGTGATCAAGTCGTGGGCAACGCCCGAAGCGAAGAATCAAGTCGGCTATCAAGTCGGGCAGGACGGGACGAAATGGCCGAAGCTGGGCAGCCAGGCGCAGGCTTGGGCGACGCCCAGAACCGGAATGGCGAGGGGCAACGACTTCAGCTACGACAGGGGGAGGGGGAACATCGAGGAGCAAGCGGGTGCGAGCGTGATGGGTGGCGGCAAACTGAACCCACGCTGGGTCGAGACGCTGATGGGCCTGCCGGTGGGCTGGACTATGCCCAGTTGTGCGTCGCCGGTGACTCCCGAGTCGACGAGCTCCGCCTCCTCGGAAACGGCGTCGTCCCCGCAGTCGCCGAGCGAGCCTTCGTGACCCTACTCGATGAACTGCGTGCCGACGCCTGAGATGGTCCGGGATGTAATGGCTGCGCTGGGGCGCCGCGGAGGACTCGCGCGCTCGGCTGCGAAAGCGCAGGCCGCGAAGGTCAACGGCAAGAAGGGCGGGAGGCCGCGGAAGAAGCGATGAGCGCCGAGCAACTCCTCGCCGGCTTCCGCCTGCCGCGGCCGGATCGCTCGCCGATCTACGACTGGGCGCGGCGACACGTGCAGCTGCCGGAATCCTACGCAACGCCGGGGCCGTTCAACGTGCGCTTGTCGCCGTGGCTCGTGCCGATCTTCGACGCACTCCAAAACCCGCTGGTCCGGCGCGTCCACTTTCGGAAAGCCGTGCAGATTGGCGGCACGCTGGTGGCCGACGTCTGGCTGCCGTGGATAATCGCTAACGATCCCGGCCCGATCAGCTGGACGATGCAGACGGACGAGATGGTGGAGAAGCACGCGAAGACGCGGCTCTGGCCGCTGCTCGAGCGCTGCCGGCCGGTCGCTGCGCTGCTGCCCAAGCCGGGGCCGCACCGCACGACGACCGAGATCTTCTTTGGCGGATTCTTCGTCACGCTCAACTCTGCAAACCTCTCAACGCAGCAGAGCCAGTCGATTCGTTACAAGTGCAACGACGAGCTGTGGTTACCTAAATGGCAAGACATTTATGGTCACGCAGTTGCGCGAGTGAGTAAGTTTGAGGAGGTAGGCCGTTCCAAAATCTACAACACAAGCCAAGCGCCCATAATGGACGCTCAAACGGGCAACGTCGAGGACACGAGCTTTCGCTCTGGCGATCAGGGCGAGTGGCACGCCGAGTGCCCAGGATGCCGCAAGATCCTGCCGGTCGCGTTCGAGGTTCTCAGCAAGGAGCAGCGCGGCGGCGTGATCTGGGACCGCGCGGCGCGGCGCGATGACGAGACGTGGGACGTGGGCCGCGCGGTCGAGACGTGCCGCTTCCGCTGCATTGCGTGCGGGCACGAGTCCGCGGACAACGACGCGACCCGCGCTGGCTGGGCGAAGACTGGGCGGTTCGTGCCGATGAATCCTGCGGCGCCGCGCGAGGTGCGGTCGTTCCGACTGGAGGCAATCGTCACGCGGCCGATGCGGCTCCTCGTGGAAGAGTTCCTCCAGGCCGAAAACCAGCTGGTCCGCACGGGAGACGAGCAGGCGAAGATCGAGTTTCGCACGAAGCGGCAGGCGCTGCCGTGGATCGTGGAGAAGAAGGCGGTGAACGTGCTGCTCAAGGACAGCGGCTACAAGCTCGCCGACTACGCGCAGGGCGAGTCGATCCCCGACGAGGCGATTCGCTTTATGGCGATAGACCGCCAGCAGGACCACTTCTGGGTCGAGGTCGGGGCGTTCAGCACGGCGCAAGGGCCGCGCTATCGCCAGCTGTGGTTCGGGCGCATCGACACGCGGGACCAGCTGCGCGCGCTGCAGGAGCGCTTCAAGGTCTCAAGCGCGTGCGTCGCGCAGGACCGCGGCTACCGGCCGGCAGACGTGGACCGCGACTGCGCCGAGTTCGGCTGGCGCTCGATGCGCGGCTACGGCCGGCGGACTTGGACGATGCGCGACGAGGCGACCGGGCAGATGGTCAATTTCCCCTTTAGCGACCCGCAGGTGAGCGACTACCGGGGCGGCGACGTTTACTTCTACAACTGGTCCGGCGATTACTTCAAGGACACGCTGGCGAGCGCGCTGGAGGGCAAGGGCGACTTGCGCTGGGAACTGCCGAGCGACGTTAACCCGCTTTACCTCGAGCACCTCAAGGGCGAGGCTAAGGTCGAGGTTCGGACCGGCGTTTGGCAATGGACCGAGGTTCGCAGCAACGCACCCAACCACGGCTTGGACACCTCGGCGATGCTGCTTTGTATGGCGACCATCGCGGGCATTATCCGCTTCACCCCGTCAAAGTCGTAGCATAACGCCGCGTCAAAAAACCTTTTGACGACCGCCGCTCTTTTATGGCGGCCGACAATCCCTTCCTCGACATTGACGTTGCGACGCTGACGACGCTCAAGAGCAAGGTGCTAGATGCGATCCAGGCTTGTCTGCTCAACACGAGCTACAGCCTCAACGGCAAGAGTGTCACGCGCGCCGATCTTAACACTCTCAACCAGATGCTGGGCGACATCACCGCCGCGATCGAGTACCAGAACGGCGACACGACCGACACGACGTTCGTCAGCTTCACGGGCAACTGACCATATGCAGACCTTCGACGCCACCGCAGTCATCCGCAACCGGCCGTGGTTCGAGCGGGCGCTCGAGACCATCGCGCCGCAGGCCGCGCTGCGCCGGCTCCAGGCTCGCGTCGAGACCGCGCTCTTCAGCTACAACGCAGCGCAGACGAATCGGCTTTACGCGCCGATGCAGTACGGCCAGCCGAGCGAATCCTCGCAGACGGTACGCGAGCGGGTGGTGATGATGTGGGAGGCGCGTAATCTGGTCGAGAATTGTCCCGAGGTTAAGGAGGTCTCGCGCAAGTTCGGCAATTACCTGACGCCGACCGAATATTCGCCCGCGACTGGAGACCGCGACTACAACGCGACGGTCGGCGAGTGGTTTCACGGCTGGTGCAAGCAGGCCGACGCCACGGGCCGCAACTCGTTCCGCAAGCTCGTGCAGCTGGCCGCGGAGAATCGGCCGGTCGACGGCGACTGCGGCTTCGTCATCCGCCGCGTGGGCGACGGGCTAAAGCTCCAGCTGGTGCCGGCGACCCGCATCGGAAATCCGAACGAGATGGGCCTCGACTCGGAGAACTACTTCGAAGGCGTCATCACCAACGAGTTCGGCGTGCCGGTCGCGTATCGCATTTACCGCGTGACCCGCGAGGGCGTCTACTTCGGCGCCGAGGACGTGCCGGCCGGGAACTTCTGCCACTACTTCGACCCGTTCCGCGTCGATCAGTACCGCGGCGTGACCGACTTTCACGCGGCGATCCAGACGGCGCGGATGCTGCACGAGATCCTCCAGGCCGAGAAGGCCGGCGTCCGCTTCGCATCGCAGCAGGCGGCGCTGGTCTTCACGGACCGCGGCACGGCGAACGCGCGCAACCTCTTCACGCCGACGCCGAGCACCGTGCTGCCCAGCGGCCAGCAGCAGAAGAACGAGCTTTCCGAGGTCGGGATGATTAAGTACCTCGGCCAGGCTGACCGCGTCGAGACGATGCCGGCGCGGCCGAGCACAGCCTTCACGGGCTTCATCGCGCATCTGATGCACGAGCTCTCAATCGCCGTCGGCATCCCGAAGGGCGTCCTCTTCGGCACGCAGGATTACGCCGGCCCGAGCGTGCGCGCGGAGTTCGCCGCGGCTGACCGCGTGTTCGCGCGGCATCAAGGCGTGCTCGTCGACAAGGTGCTCGATCCAATCAAGAACGCGGTGATTCTCGACGCCATCGCTCGCGGCGAGATCCCGGCGCCTCCTGCTCGCGCTGGCGAAACGCCGGTGCAGGCGCTGAAGCGCGCGACCCGCGGCGAGTGGCGCTTTCCGCCCAAGCTGACGATTGACGTTGGTCGCGAGTCCGCGGCCAATATGAACGAGAACCGGCAGGGCGCGAAGTCCTTGCAAGAGATCGCGGCCGAGCAGGGCACGGATGCCTTTACGCGGCTCGAGCAGATCGCGGCCGAGGCGAGCTACGTGAGCGAGCTTGCCGAGCGCTACGGCATTCCCGAGACGGCGATCCGTATGGTCACGCAGCAGCTGCCGGCGAATCCCTCGATGGCTGCGGCGCTGGGCACGAACGTCACCGAGGATTCGGTCGATGCGGTCAACGCCACGACCGGCAAGGGCGCCGCGCCCGAGGACGAAACGCCGGACCAGCCGCCGACTCCGGCCGAGCTTGCGCGCTTTGCGACCGTCGACCTTACGCCGACCGATGCGATGGCGGCCGAGGCCAAGCGCGGCCTTGAATGGCGCGAGAAGTTCAACCGCGGAGGCACGGCGGTCGGCGTCGCTCGTGCGCGCGACATCAGCAACAAGTCGAATCTCTCGCCCGACACCGTGCGCCGGATGGTCTCCTATTTCGCGCGGCACGAGGTCGACAAGCAGGGCACAGGTTTTTCGCCTGGCGAAGACGGCTATCCTTCCGCCGGCCGGATCGCGTGGGCGCTCTGGGGCGGGGATGCTGGGGCCAGCTGGGCGCGCGCGAAATCCGAGGCGCTGAAGCGCGAGGAACTGAGCCGGCCGACGAGCGTCGCCGATGCGCTAGAGGCTGGGCGCAACCGCGCGAAGCGGCCGCTCGAGCGGCTGGCAGATAAGGCGACCAAGCTCGCCGCCGTGCGCGAGAAACTGGGTCACAACGCGAAGAGCGAGGCGCAGATCGAGGAGACGCTGAAGAAGATCGGCTTTGAGCCGAAGGCGCCGCCTCCTCCGACCACGAAAGTCATCACGCTCTCCGAGGCGCAGCAGATGCTCCGCGAGGAATCCGAGGCCGAGAAGAAGCTCGCGGCGCTCGTTAACAACATCTCCGACCGCCGGGCCAAACTCAAAAAGCTCTCCTCCTGACTATGCATCGCGTCCTCGACCTCGTCCTCGCCCGCAATGAGGAACTGGAGAACAAGCACAAGCAACTTGCCGCGCTGATCGTCGAGCACGACGAAGCGCTCGAGAAGCTGCTCGAGCAAGTATCGAAGACTGTTCCCGAGATCCGCAAGGAGCTCGATGCGAAGATGGTCGAGGCCGTGCCTGGGCTCGTCTCGGACGCCTATGCCAAGTACAACGAAGACCTCGAAGGCCGCTGCCGCGCCGCGCTCGCCGAGTCGCAGACGAAGCTCGAAGCCGTCCGCGCTGAGATCGTTGGTCTTGCTCAAGCGCAGTTCTCCGAGGCCGAGAAGCAAATCGGGCTGACCGCGGAGCAGATCGAAGCGCGGATCCTCGGCACGCTGACTGAGGCCGCGAAGGAGCGCATCACGAAGCTCGAGCGCGGGCTGGTCATCGAAATCCAGCACGCGGTGAACGCGGCGCTGCCGAAGCAGGAACTGGCCGCGGCGCCGACGCTGATCGACTCGTATCGCGGGCAATGGAAGGAGGGAATGGTCGCGCAGCGTGGCGATCTGTTCTCGTGGTACGGCTCGACCTACCTTGCGCTCGAGGACACGAACGACACGCCGGGCCGGAAGAACATCGCGACTGCTGGCGCGAAGTGGGCGGTGATCGCCGCGCGTGGTGCAGGCGGTGGCGGCGGTGGCGGCGGCGACTCGCTGCCTTCGCAGACGGGCAACGCGGGGAAGTTCCTCAAGACTGACGGCACGACCACCCTCTGGGAAACGATCCCCGGGGGCGGCGATATGCTGGGCGCGAATAACCTGACCGACGTCGCGTCGATCACGGCAGCATTCGCGAACATCAAGCAGGCTGCGAGCACGACGGCCTCCGGCGTCGTCACGTTTGCGACCTCGGGAGAAAGCGCCGCGCTCAAGGCCGTGCAGGCGAACGACGCACGTCTCTCCGACTCGCGCACGCCGACCGCGCACGCCTCCACGCACCAGAGCGGCGGCAGCGATCCGATCGACTTCCCGGTGGATTCGGTGTTCGGCGCGACCAACACGATCACTCAGGTCGACTACTTCGCGCTCAACACGTCGAGCACCGCGAGCGTGACGACGGCCAAGGGCGTCTGGAACGCGACCGAGGGCGCGATCGAGGTCGGGCTTAACTCTAGCGTCAACGCGCTCCTCGGCGTCGACGCGCACGTGCAGGTCTACAACCAGAGCGGCTCGCCGTTCACGAAGGGCCAGGTCGTGCGGCAGGACGGCTCCTCCGGCACGCGGCTCAAGGTGGTGCTCGCGCTGGGCACGGACGACACCAACTCCGCGACCACGATCGGCCTCGTCGCGCAGAGCATCGGAAACAACTCGTCCGGCTTCATCATCACGAACGGCCTCCTGCGTGGCATCGACACCAACGCCTTCAACGAGGGCGACACGCTCTACCTTTCGGCCACGACTCCAGGCGGGCTCGTCAACACGCGGCCGACGCAGCCGAATCACTCGGTACGGATCGGCTACGTGATCAAGAAGGCGGGCGTGGCGGATGGCATCATCTACGTCGATATCCTCAACGGCTTCGAGCTCGAGGAACTGCACGACGTCCTCGTGACCACGGTCGCGAACCGGGACTTTCTCTCCTATGATTCCTCGACCACGGTCTGGCGGAATCGGCAGCTCTTCGACTCGACGGCTCCGGCGGCGCTCGGCGTCTCCGCGACTCCCGGCGTCTCGATCACCGCGGCCCGCGTCGATCACGTCCACGCGCGGCCGACGCTCGACCAGCTAGACATCAGCGGCGCGGCGCAAGGCGACATCCTCTACCGCTCGGCCACTAGCTGGGCGCGTCTTCCCGCGGCAACCGCCGGCTACATCCTCCAGACGAATGGCGCCGCGGCGAACCCCAGCTGGGCGCAGAACACGGGCGGCAGCGGCGCGCCGACAGATGCTGAATACATCGTTGCCTCCGCAAACGGCTCGCTCAGCGCCGAGCGAGTCATAAGCAACAGCACGTCGATCACGGTCAACTTCGCGACCGGCGGCCAGGTCTCTCTTGAACGCGCCGCGCTGACGGGCGACGTCACGGCCTCGCAGAACAGCAACGCGACCACGATTGCTAACGACGCGGTGAGCAACGCGAAGCTCGCCAATATGACCGCGAGCACGATCAAGGCGCGCGTCACCGGAAGCACGGGCGACCCCGAGGATGCGACGCTGACGCAAGTGCTCGACCTCGTGGGCTCTGCTACCTACGGCGACATATTCTATCGCGACTCGTCCGCGTGGAACCGCCTGCCGGCCGGAACGTCGGGCAACTATCTGAAGACTCAGGGCGCAGGCGCGGCGCCGACGTGGTCAAGCATCGGATCAGGCGGCTCGACCAACCTCTGGCTCGCGGCCTCGCAATGGATTCCGCGCACGACGACCGGCGCCGGCATCGACTCTCGCGAACTGACGACCAACAATTACGACGAGCTATTATTCGACGCCGGCACGGCCGAATACGCGCAGGCGCTCGTCGTGATGCCGAGCAACTACAACAACAGCACGTTAACCGCTCGCTTCTACTGGTCCGCCAGCGGCGCGCTCGACGCGACCGACGATGTCGTCTGGGGATTCCAGGGTGTGGCCGTCGCAAACGACGACGCGCTCGGCGTCTCGATGGGCACAGCGGTCACGGTCGCGGATACGGTCATCACGATCAATGATATGATGATTTCCTCCGCAACGACGTTCGCGACGATGGCCGGCACGCCGGCAGCCAACAAGCCGCTGCTGCTCCAGGTCTACCGGGACGCGGCAAATGCAGGCGACACCTACGGACACGATGCCCGCCTGCTGGGAGTGGAAATCATCTACACGGCAAGCTAATGAGAGCTCGGCAGAGACATCTTATGTTCTCGAGTAAAGCATTGGGGACTTCCATCTCGTTTTATTCGCCAGCGATTTCCGGCAAAAGCAATAATGACTTAATTGATTCGTGGAGCGATTTGAGTGGCAACGCCAACAACGCCACCGGTACAGGGACGCAGCGCCCAACTTACAAAACGAATCAACTGAGAGGCAATCCCATTGTTAGCTTTAATAGCACCACTAATGTTTTAGGCGGAGGTAAGGTTGCCAATGTTTCGACGACTAATAGTTTTATCGGCGTTGGGAAAATAACAAACGCGACTGGTATCAACCGAAACATTGGTATGTTTTGTGAGTTGTACAACAGCTCTACAAATACAGATTACTTTGCTCCATATTACGTCTCGGGAACAAACTGGCGAGTGTTCAACGGAGCCAATTTGGACGCGACAGCCGCGTTCAGCCAAGGCACGTGGGGTATTTTGCGAGCCATCAGCAACTCGACCAATAGTTCCGCCGCAGTAAATGGCGTCTCGAATACCGGAGACGCAGGAAACTTAGACTCCAATAATAGTAATGCATACGTGTTGAGCAGATGGCAAGTTGGTAATCAGTATCATCAATGGGATATGGCTTATTGCGGAGTTTGGGGCGGCAGCATCCTGTCTAGCTCAATGCTAAAACGTCTCGAGTCGGCCTTGTCGTTTACTTTTGCCATCAAATTGTGAAGGTTCCTGATTTATGCCAACTTATCTAGTTCTCGACTGCCAGCTCCGCACCGAGACCGATCCGCAGGTCATCGCCACCCTTGAGCGCAAGGGATGGGTCGAGACCCCGCCGCCGTCCTATGACCCCGCGACCGAGCAGCCGCCCGTCTGGGAAAACTGCGGCTGGGTGGTCAAGCCGCTGCCGCCTCCGCAGCCGTACCGCGTGAGCAAGGACACGATCACCTCGCGCGTCCTCGACGCGGGCAAGATCCCCGATCTGATGGCGGTCATCGCCGGTCTTAACGCCGAGGAGCAATTCCTCTGGACGAATTACGCCTGGTTCTGGAACAACAATCCCACGGCGATCGCGATCTGCGCGCAGCTCGGCCTCGACCCGGCCGTCATCCTCGCGCCGGATCCCTACCTGACTTGAGCCGCCTTCTGACAAAACCCGCAATCAATAGACTATGACCGCCCAATTTTCTACGCCCACCGACGAGCTCCTGCTGCTGGCCGAGACGCTCGGCGAGGTGAAGAGCCGGACGGAGAAGCTCGAGACGGAGTTCAGCACGCAGGCGCGCCCGCTCGAGGCCGCGACGAACGCGCTTTCCGCGGCGCTCTCCGGCATCAAGGCGCTGCAATTCCACGTCCTCGATAACAACCTGGGCGCGCTCTCCGCTCGCGTGGAGGAGATGCGGAAGGCGGTTGACGAGCAGGTGGGCGTCATCGCGCTGGAGCTCAAGAAGGCCGACGAGACCAACGCGGCCAAGGCGGGCGCGGACGCGGATGCGCTGCGCTCGGAGATCGTTGCGCTGCAATCCCAGCTGGGCTCGCTTGTGACGCAGTTCAGCCAGCAGCTGGAACGGGTCGAGTTCGCGGCGAAGGAGGAGGCGCGGAAGCTGCAACTGATCCCTGGGCCGGCCGGCGCGGCGGGCGCCTCGCTCAATCCCCGCGGCACGTTCATCGATGGCGAGACCTACAACCGCTTGGACGTCGTTTCGTGGCTGGGCTCGAGCTACATCGCCACCGTCGACGGCGTGACCGAGAAGCCGAGCAAGAACAGCAATCAATGGCAGACGCTTGCCAGCCGGGGCGGTGGCGGCGCGGGAGGCGTAGGCGACTTCGGCTCGCTCGCCGGCGTGGCGCAGATCAACCAAGGCGGCACGGGCCAGACGACACGGGCTGCGGCGCTTAATGCGCTGCTTCCCGATCAGGCGGGCTCCACGCAATACATGCTGCTCACAGACGGCAGCGGCACCGTCAGCTGGGGCGCGCAGCCGGTCGCGGGGCTGCCGAGTCAGACGAGCAACAGCGGCCGCCTGCTGACGACCAACGGCAGCACGGCCTCCTGGAGCAACGCCGTGACGGTGAGCGGCGGCAACGCCACGGTGGGCGGGACGCTGACGGTGAGCGGTACCGGGACGAGCACCGTAAGCGGAAACCTTTTGCGTGACGGTGCCGCTGGAGCGGTTCGCGGTTACTATCTGAGCACCGGAGGTCTGGCACGATGGGGGATCGCTGCAAACGAAACGGCGGAAAGCGGCTCTAACG
>Ga0315904_10011298_pt1 | contig 11404 bp, 9 predicted proteins | sample LakEriMetagenome_6_FD_203529 | JGI IMG/M metagenome (GOLD analysis project Ga0315904, IMG submission 203529) | Freshwater fungal communities from buoy surface, Lake Erie, Ohio, United States - Buoy 12 MA120 | ecosystem: Environmental > Aquatic > Freshwater > Lake | place: USA: Lake Erie, Ohio... | reverse complement strand
CTAGTCGTTCTGCTCCGCAGATTTGGATGGCTTCCCAGATTGAGGGGATTCCATACGCTTCACCAGCATGGATAGTAAAATGGGCATCTTCTTTACGAAGATAATCAAAAGTATCTTTTTGATCAGATGGCGGGAAACCATCTTCAGGACCAGCGATATCAAAGCCTACGACTCCTTTGTCTCGGTACTTAACGACTAATTCGGCAACTTCTTGGGATCTTTTGTTCTGACGCATTCCGCACAATAAGGATCGCACCACGATGGTGAATCCTTCTGCTTTTGCTTCCTGCATTCCTTGCTCGTAACCTTCTAATGTTGCTTCAACAACATCAGACATTGATAAACCTTTTTCGGTGAACAACTCTGGCGCTCCGCGGACTTCGGCGTAGACGACACCATCGCGTGCAAGATCTAGCGCGCACTCACGTGCAACTCGCACAATGTCTTGGCGACGTTGCATCACGGCAATGGTGTGGGAAAAAGTTTCCAGGTAGCGAACTAATGATCCTGAATCACAGGATTCACGAAACCAGGTTGCAAGCTCTGCTGCATCATGAGTTGGAAGTGCGGTGTAGCCAATCTCTTGGGCGATATCAATGATTGTTTGCGGACGCAATCCACCATCTAAGTGATCATGCAGCATGACCTTAGGAACAACTTTGATCTGCGCCTTAGTCGGAATACTGTTCATGCTCATCTGGTCTGCCCCTTAGTCAACGATACGTTCAACAATAAGCGGAAGTCGATCGATTCCGCTAACCGGCATTTGACCAATTGTCACAGAGTTATCCAGCGACTCTAAAGCTCGCGTAAAAGCGGCTGGAGTGTCTGTATGGAGCGTGTAAAGGGGTGCTCCAGCGGTAACGGTGTCCCCCGGCTTAGCGTGAATTTCGATTCCAGCCCCTGCTTGAACAGCTTCGCCTTGGCGTGAACGTCCTGCGCCTAAGCGCCATGCCGCCATTCCAACTTTCATCGCATCCATTGAAAGAATTGTTCCAGTGCTTTGTGCAGTAACAACGGAGTTCTCGCGCGCAACAGGAAGCTTGGCATCTGGATCGCCACCTTGCGCCGAAATCATCTGACGCCAAACATCCATTGCTTTTCCATTTTTCAACGCAGCTGCTGGATCTGCACCTTTTATGCCAGCAAGTTCCAACATTTCTTGTGCCAGTAAAACTGTTAGTTCAACAATATCTGACGGTCCCCCACCAGCTAGAACTTCTACTGATTCTCGAACCTCTAGAGCATTTCCGGCGGTCAATCCAAGTGGAACATCCATGGCAGTTACTAATGCAAGAGTTTTTACTCCAGCACGTTTTCCGAGACCAACCATTACGTGGGCTAACTCTTTTGCCTTTGCCGGGTCAGACATAAATGCACCAGCACCAGTTTTAACATCTAGAACAAGTGCGCTGGTTCCTTCGGCAATTTTCTTACTCATGATTGATGAAGCAATCAGTGGAATAGCTTCGACCGTTGCGGTCACATCACGAAGTGCGTATAACTTCTTATCTGCCGGAGCCAAGCCCGCACCTGCTGCACAAATTACTGCGCCACAATCTTGCAATACCTTTAACATTTCTTCATTAGACAATGATGCACGCCAACCAGGAATAGATTCCAGTTTGTCTAAAGTTCCACCGGTATGACCTAAGCCGCGACCTGATAACTGTGGTACCGCAGCACCGCATGCAGCAACTAGTGGGGCCAAAGGCAATGTGATTTTGTCACCAACGCCACCAGTTGAATGCTTATCAACTGTTGGTCTAGATAAAGCAGACCAATTCATTCGTTCACCGCTATTGATCATCGCATCGGTCCAACGAGAGATTTCGCGGTTTTCCATGCCGTTAAGCAAGATCGCCATTAGCAGGGCCGACATTTGTTCATCTGCAACAGCCCCGCGGGTATAGGCATCAATTACCCAATCAATTTGTGGGTCTGTCAGTGAATGGTGATCACGCTTTGCCGCAATGATTTCTGCGGCGGAGAAGGCTTCAATCATTTAGCGCTCGTTGCGATCTAGATCCTCGGGTCCAAATGCCCACGGAAGCATTGCTGACATCTTCTGTGGTCCATCATCTGTCATGAGCAAAGCTTCAGACCCACCATGTTCGAACAAGAGCTGACGACAACGACCACATGGTGCCAGGAAATCTCCTTGGCCATCTACGCAGACAATTGCTGTTAAGCGACCGCCACCTGTAGAACACAAATTAGAAACAAGACCACATTCGGCACACAATCCGACGCCGTAACTAGCATTTTCAACGTTGCAACCAGTAACGATGCGTCCATCATTTACTAAAGCAGCAACACCAACAGGAAACTTTGAATATGGCGCATAAGCCATTTTCATCGCACCAATTGCTGCTTGGTGAATTGTTTCCCAGTTAATTGTTGTCATCGAAGTCCACCACGACGGTATGGAATTCCATCTGCAGCCGGCATTCGCAATCTTTGTGAGGCAAGTGCCATCACAAGAATTGTTGCAATGTATGGAGTCATTGTTACCAACTGACCTGGAAGCTCATCAACTGCGAAGTAGAACCACAATGTAAATCCAGCCGCTGCAAGAGCTATTACTGCACCGATTTGCTTGCCACTCTTGAACTTTCTAAATGCAACAAAGGCCAAAATAACCACGATGAGCAACAGAAGTGCATGAATCGCAGTTGAATCACGGAGCTGGAGCGCATCGGCAAACCCGAAAAGACCTGCACCTGCTAGCAATCCACCTGGACGGTAATTTCCAAAGAGAAGCGCTGCAAGTCCAATGTATCCACGGCCTGCCACTTGATTCTCTTGGTAATTACTTGCGGCAACGATGGCTAAGAAACCGCCACCTAATCCAGCTAGACCACCAGAGATAAGCACACCTGCATACTTCATCGCATAAACGTTCACACCTAGAGATTCAGCTGCAACTGGTGCTTCTCCTGCGCTTCGAAGACGCAAACCAAAGGCGGTACGCCACAAGATGAAGTAAGCCAGTGGAACGAATGCGATTGCAACCATGGTTACATATGAAACATCTCCGGTTAGGCCCCGAAGAATCGAGGCTAAGTCAGAGATAAAGAACCAATTCAGGTTTGCAATTGAACCTAAAAGATCTGGACTCTTCCAGCCAAAGTACTGACCGCCGGACAAGATTGGCAATCCATTGACTGAAATAGTTTCAATTCCTGGAGATTGGGATGGCCCTGGCCATGCTCCACTCTTGTACATCAGCGTTGATAAATAGCGAACTATGCCAGCGGCAATGATGTTGATGGCAACACCAGATACAACATGGTCAACACCAAAAGTAACTGTTGCTATTGCATGGATTAGTGCGCCCACAGATCCAAAGATCATTGCAGCTAATAATCCAGCCCAAGGACCATGTTGTGAACCAATGTATCCACCAGCCCATGCACCCATGATCATCATGCCTTCAAGGCCGATATTTACTACACCGGATCGCTCTGAGAACAAACCACCTAACGCTGCTAAAACAATTGGAACTGAAAGCAGCAGTGCAGCCGAGGCGGTACCAGTACTTGTTAAATCAGATGCACCCGTGATGACACGAATTGATGCCAAAACAAAAACCAGCATTACGGCATAGCGCAAGATCTTCATAGCTTTCATGCTGTGACCACCTTTGCAAGTTCTTTGCTTTGCAAGGTTAACTTAAAGCGCCGCACTACTTCGTAGGCGATAACGGCGCTCAGAAGAATTGAGCCCTGCATAATTACATATGTTTCAGGTGCAATATCGATGAGTTCCAAAGCTCTAGAGCTCACTTCAAGGAAACCAAAAAGAAGCGCACTAAAAGCCATGCCACCCGCAGAGTTACGACCGAGCAATGCAACCGCGATTGCAGAGAATCCAATACCTGCACGGAAGCCCAAGTTATAGGAGTGGGTCTGACCCAGAACTTCGGGTAACCCTGCTAAACCTGCTATGGCACCTGAAATCACAAGTGCCATAAAAGTCATCTTCTTCGAATTCACGCCGCTAACACGCGCTGCAATTGGATTTAGTCCAGAGGCGCGAAGTTCAAAACCAAAACGGGTGCGGTTAACAACAAACCAGAAAACTAGACCTAGAGCAACGGCCACAAAGAACATTCCATAGACACCACCACCTGGTTGATCTTCAATGCCAACCTTGCGCAATAGCGGCATCAAATCTGGTACTTGCGCAGATGCAGGTAGTTCTTTTGTTGCAAGATTGTTTGAGCCTTCTTCAACGACTGCAAAGTGCTTTGAAAGCAGATAAGCAGATAGGCCGCCGGCTAAAGCGTTGAGCATAATTGTTGAAATAACTTCGTTAACTCCGCGCTTTACCTTTAAGTAAGCCGCGATTGCTGCCCAAAGTCCACCAAAAGTCATAGCAACAATAAAGACTGCGGCAACATGCAACACCGGCGGCAAGACAAACATCGCTCCGATGTAACAGCTAAACAGCGCACCCAATCGCAATTGACCTTCTACACCGATATTAAACAGACCTGCTCTGAAGGTTACTGCGATCGCAATTGCAGCGATGTAATAAGGGGTTGCAGTATTAACAATCTCCATAAGAGAGCCGGCCTCGGTGCCGTAATCCCACATAGTCCTAAAGGCTTCGATAGGTGATTTCTTGCTTGCGATAACGGAAAGACTTGAAATAAGAATTGAAAAGACAGCAGCTGCTAAAGGTGCTGCAACTGCTAGGCCAATTTTTGATGGCGATAATTTCCTTGTGAGTGCATTGCTCATGCGGCACCTGTCATCGCAGAACCAAGTTGCTCTGGGGTAGTTTTTGCGGGATCTAGTTCGGCTGTAATGCTCCCGCGCAACATAACCAGCAATCGATCTGACATACCGATCAGCTCTTCAAGATCTGCAGAAATCAAGACTATGGCCATTCCCTTTTCCCGTGCTTTGCGCAGTACATCCCAAATCGCACCCTGTGCGCCAACATCCACACCGCGAGTTGGGTGAGATGCAACCAATAATGCAGGAGCCTTACTCATTTCGCGACCAACAATAAACTTTTGCTGGTTTCCGCCTGATAGTGCTGCTGCCAAAGTGTCTGGACCAGGTGCTCGCACATCAAACTCATGCATGATCGTACGAGTACTTTCGTATGTCGCTTTCTTATCAATAACAAAGCCGCGCATCACAGGCTTACCGCGCTGATGGCCAAGTATTCTGTTTTCCCACAAAGGTGATGTCATCATCAACGCTTGACGCTGACGATCTTCTGGGATTAAACCAATTCCTAAATCATGGCGATCGGCCACACTTAATGTATCGATTGCACTGCCATGGAATTCAATAGAGCCGGTGTAATCACGCAGCCCCATAATTGCTTCAACAAGTTCGGCCTGGCCATTTCCTTCAACGCCTGCAATTCCAACAACTTCTCCGGCATGCAGATTAAAGGTGATGTTTGAAATCAAATCGCGACTTCCTGATGCAGGAATGGAAACACTCTTGAGCGCCAAAGTGATTTCTTCGCGGCGAGTGTGTCCAAGGGTTGAAGGCTTAGGAAGCTCACTTCCAACCATGAGCTCAGCTAATTGGCGAGCAGTTACATCCTTTGATTTAACTTCGGCAACTGTTGAACCTTGTCGAACTACTGTTACCTCATCTGCAACTCGTAAAACCTCATCAAGTTTGTGAGAGATGAAGATAACCGCCATACCTTGAGCACGAAGACCTTCGAGCGCCTGAAACAGATCATCTACTTCTTGTGGCACTAATACCGCAGTTGGTTCATCAAAAATAAGAATATTTGCGCCGCGAAATAAAACCTTGAGGATTTCTACACGCTGACGTTGGCCAACGCCGAGTTCTTCGACTAAAACATCTGGGTTGATCTCTAATCCATACTGGGCTGCCATTTCTACAATCTTCTTACGGGCAGCTGCAAAATCAATTGTTGCTCCATGCTTTGGTTCGGAGCCTAAAATAATATTTTCAAGAACAGTAAAGTTATCTGCCAACATAAAATGTTGGTGAACCATACCGATGCCAGCATCGATTGCATCATTTGGGTTCTTAAAGTGAACCTCTTTGCCATTTACTAAGATTTCGCCGCTATCGGGGCGTTGCATGCCATACAGAATCTTCATGACTGTTGATTTACCAGCACCGTTTTCTCCAACAAGCGCGTGAACAGTTCCAGTTTCAACCTTGATTGAAACATCTTTGTTGGCAATCACACCAGGAAAGCGCTTGGTAATGTGGCGCAGTTCTACTGCTACAGACACTCTATGTCTCCTTTGACTAGCACCGCATGAAAAACATTTGGCCCAACAAGGAGATCTAACTCCATTGTTGGGCCAAACGCCACTTTCTAACTACTTAGTTTCCAAAAAGGTAATCGCTTGGAGCGATTATGGCTTTGTTGGAACCTTGATCTTTCCTGACTTGATACCAGCAGCAGCTCTGTCGATCTGAGCCTTGTACTTGTTGATGTATCCACCTGAGTATGAAACTCCAACACCGTTAAGTGATAGATCGTATACACGGCCGTAGATACCTGACTCATCAAGAATGTCGTTAACAGATGAACCTGCAACAGCTGTTGCAATAACATCGTAAACAGCGCGGTCAACACGCTTGATCATTGATGTGAGCATGTTCTTCTTCTCAGCTGCTGAAGCAGTTAGGAACTGATCAGAGTCAACTCCGATAGTCCAAACCTTTTTGCCAGCCTTTGCAGCATCTGTTGCAGCTTGGAAGTTACCTGCACCTGATCCACCTGCTGCTGAGTAAATTACATCTGCTCCGCGGTCAATCATTCCCTTTGCAATAACCTTTGCCTTAGCTGGGTCATTGAAACCACCGAAATCAGGTGGCTCAGTGACGTACTTGACGTCAACAGTTACTGACTTCTTTGTTGCCTTAACACCAGCAACGAATCCTGCTTCAAACTTCTGTAGTAGAGGAATACGTACTCCACCGATGTAACCAACCTTGTTTGACTTTGTTGCAAGTGCTGCAGCAACGCCAGCTAGGTATGAACCTTCGTGCTCAGCAAATACAAGACCAGCAACGTTCAGTAGATCTACTGAAGAGTCATCGATGATTGCGAACTGAACGTTTGGATAATCTGATGCAACCGCTTTGATTGGTCCTGCGTAGAGGAAACCAACAGCAATGATTGGGTTGTATCCAGCCTTTGCGAGCAAGCGAAGCTTGTCTTCGCGCTCTGAATCTGAACCCTGAGTAACTGTTACTTCACGAGCAGTAACCTTTAGGTTCTTCTTTGCAAGATCAAGACCTGCTGCTGCTGAGTCGTTGAATGACTTATCGCCACGACCACCGATGTCATAAGCAAGGCCTACTTTTACCTTAGTTGCCGCTGTTGCTGGAGCAACAAAAGTTGTTGCAGCCATAACAGTTGCAGCAACAACTGCTACAAGACGAAATACTTTCTTCAATTTTCCTCCAAGGATTCAGGTTTTCAAGGGGATCTTCAATAACTCACTTTTGCAAGGTAATTACGGAAGCTTTGTGTAATTGGGAGCCTATTACTTGCCCATGAATAAACTCAACACGCCAGGGCTGATTTTGATATCGGGGGTGTAACGTTTTGGAAAACTCTCAACTAGGGGTTGAGAGGCTGGGCCAATTACTTCACTAAACCCAAGTTCTTATAGGTATCTGAGAGGGTCTGGCTGGCTACTTTTCGGGCTTTTTCAGCACCATTGTGAAGCAGGTCAAGCAAATGCTTTTCATCCTCGAGTAGCTCTAGCGCCCTAGAGCGAATTGGTCGGAGGTATTCAACAACTACCTCGGCAACAGCGCCCTTAAAGTCACCATAACCCTTGCCAGCAAACTCATTTTCAAGTTCTGCAATAGATCGGCCAGATAGAGATGAGTGAATTGTTAACAAATTACTTATGCCAGGCTTTTCTTTTTCATCAAATTTAACTTCACGGCCTGCATCTGTTGCCGCGCTCTTAATCTTTTTTGTATTTGCCTCTGGTGTATCCATAATTTCGAGAACACCCGCGGCAGATCCAGAAGACTTACTCATCTTTGATGTTGGATCCTGAAGATCGTAAATCTTTGCGCCGGCCTTGAGAATATAGCCTTCAGGCAATCTAAATGTTTCACCAAAGCGAGAGTTAAAGCGAGTAGCCAAATCACGCGTTAGTTCAATGTGTTGGCGCTGATCTTCACCGACCGGAACAAAATGTGCTTGATACAAAAGAATGTCTGCGGCTTGCAACATGGGATAAGTGAAAAGTCCAACACGGGCGCTATCTGCGCCACCCTTTGCCGATTTATCTTTGAACTGAGTCATGCGACTTGCTTCACCAATGCCTGCAAGGCATTCCATGATCCAGCCAAGTTGGTTGTGTTCTGCAACATGGGACTGAACAAAGAGAGTTGATTTCTCTGGCGAGATACCCAGTGCAATTAGTTGTGCCGCTGAAGCCAGAGTGCGCTTTCTAAAGAGTGCGGGTTCAATCTCACCGGTTAAGGCATGTAGATCAACGATGCAATAAAAAGCATCATTGCCATCTTGTAGCTCAACCCACTGCTTAAGCGCGCCTAAGTAATTGCCTAGGTGGAAGGAGTCACTTGTTGGCTGAATGCCTGAAAGAACTCGCTTCTGTGTCATGGGCGTAATTCTTTCACACAGATGCTGTTCGCGAGATCAATAACTGCCCCGCGCGCTTGCCTTCCATGGTCAATACGGTGATTCGCAGGCCATTAACGTTGACGACATCATTTACTTGTGGGATTCGACCTAAGAAATGCATGACAAAACCACTAGCGGTTTCATATGGACCTTCAGGAATATCCAGCTTGGTCTCTTCAATTAAATCTTCAATTGAAATCAACCCGTCAATTTCAAAGTCGCCGGTTCGCTCTTCTAGAGAAACCTCGCTGTCGTGCTCATCGTATTCATCACGAATATCGCCAATAAGCACTTCTACTAGGTCTTCTAGAGTCACGATTCCATCGGTACCGCCGTATTCATCCAAAACGATTGCAAGGTGCTGTCCTTGGGTACGCATCTCAGACAAGGCAGGCAAGATGCCCTTGGTTCCTGGTAAGTACATAATGTTTCGAACAAGTTCAACAATCTTGGTGTTCTTGCTTGCAAGAGATGTGTCCAGTAAATCGCGAACATGGATAAAGCCAACAACTTCATCAGAAGATCCGCGAACAACTGGGTAACGCGAATGTGCCTTATCAACGGCTAATTCAATTGCCTTACCAACTGTCAATGAAGCATCCATGAAATCAACTTCGGTGCGTGGAACCATGACCTCGTGGATCTGGCGTTCAGAAGCGTTAAATACTTCTTCAACAATGTCGCGCTCTTCATCAGTCAGTGCTGCGTGGCCAGTTACAAGATCCAATAACTCTTCTTCAGACATTTGGCTGCGCTGGACCTTGGGGTCAACGCCAAAGGCGCGCAAAACAATGTCTGTTGATTTAGAGAGCAGCCAGATCAATGGACGGAAAATGTTTGCAACCACATTAATGATTCCGGCAGTTGCCAGCGCAATCTCTTCGGCTCTAAACAGAGCCACTCGCTTTGGAACTAGCTCGCCAAAGACTAAGGAGAAGTACGCGATCACCAAAGTGACACCGATCAAGGAAATTGTTGTTGCCCAGGCATTTGCAATGCCTAAAGATTCCAGCCATGGAATTACATAATCACCTAGTTGATCCGCGCCAAGGGCGGCAGAGAGAAAACCGCTGACAGTTACACCGATTTGGACCGCAGCCAACAATCGGTTGGGGTGTGCGGCCAGGGCTGCAACGCGAGCGCCACGTTTGCCACGGGACGCGATTTCTCGGACTTGGCTATCTCGAAGTGAGATGAGGGCGATTTCAGCTGCTACGAAGAATGAGGCCAGAACAATCAGGCCAGCAATAGTTGCTAGATCAAGAAATAGTGAAGCCAACGAGGGAGGTTCCATTATGTGAGAAGTATACATTCTCTAAATCCTTTGAGAAAGCCAGGCCGTGGCGCGAAGCCTTCCCTTATGCGGGGTTTACGCGTAATCTTCCCACGTTGGCCAACCGGCCATCACCTTCATCCTCGGACCGTCGGGCACGTACCTGCCCGGAGAAGGAGAGCAATCTCATGGCATCAGTAGTTTTTGATGGCGCATCACGTATCTATCCAGGAACAACTGCACCTGCAGTCGACAAGTTAAATCTCACCGTTAATGATGGCGAGTTTCTAGTTCTTGTTGGCCCATCAGGTTGCGGTAAGTCAACATCACTTCGCATGTTGGCAGGACTTGAAGAAATTGATGGCGGCAGAATTTTAATTGGCGATCGCGATGTAACAAATGTTGCACCAAAGGATCGCGACATTGCGATGGTGTTCCAGTCTTACGCACTGTATCCACACATGACAGTTGCAGAGAACATGGGCTTCGCACTAAAGATCGCAGGAACTCCAAAGGAAGAGCGCGATCGTCGTGTTCTTGAAGCAGCAAAGTTGCTTGACCTTGAGCCATACCTAGAGCGCAAGCCAAAAGCTCTTTCTGGTGGACAGCGTCAACGTGTTGCTATGGGACGCGCAATTGTTCGCGAGCCTCAGGTATTCCTTATGGACGAACCACTTTCAAACCTTGATGCGAAGTTGCGCGTAGCAACTCGTACACAGATCGCTGCATTGCAGCGTCGACTAGGAATCACAACTGTTTATGTAACACACGACCAGGTCGAAGCTATGACTATGGGCGATCGCGTTGCAGTTCTTAAGGATGGCTTGCTACAGCAAGTTGACACTCCTCGTAACCTTTATGACAACCCAGCAAATGCTTTCGTTGCGGGCTTCATTGGCTCACCTGCGATGAACCTTCTTATCGCACCTGTAAGCGGTGGTAAGGCGATGCTGGGAGATCTAGCAATTGATGTTCCCGCATCTGCCGGAACAGCAGTAACTGTTGGTGTTCGCCCAGAAGGCTTCACACCATCATCAAAGGGATTCCATGTTCTTGTTGAAGTTGTTGAAGAACTTGGTTCAGATGCTTTTGTTTATGGAAAGCCTGCTGATTCCAACGTTAAGTTTGCAAATGCGACAGATGAAGGCGCACAAGTAATTGTTCGCTGGGATCCAAAGAATCCTCCAAAGCCAGGTGACACAATTACTGTCGAGGCTGTTAAGGGATCTGTTCACTTGTTCAACTCAACAACAGGTGAGCGCGTTTAATAGTAATTAAAGTAAAAACCCGCGGTGGCCATTGGCTACCGCGGGTTTTTTCTGTACTTTTTAAGCCATTGCCTTCTTTAAGCCATTGCTAACTTTAGATTGGCATCAATTGAATTCAAGAACTCCTGAGTTGTTTGGTATGGCGCATCCTTTGAGATCAGAAGTGACAAATCCTTTGTCATCTTTCCTTGCTCAACAGTTTCAATACATACCCGCTCAAGAGTTGCGC
>Ga0315904_10011296_pt1 | contig 11407 bp, 10 predicted proteins | sample LakEriMetagenome_6_FD_203529 | JGI IMG/M metagenome (GOLD analysis project Ga0315904, IMG submission 203529) | Freshwater fungal communities from buoy surface, Lake Erie, Ohio, United States - Buoy 12 MA120 | ecosystem: Environmental > Aquatic > Freshwater > Lake | place: USA: Lake Erie, Ohio... | reverse complement strand
GGAAATGCTGAGTTTCATCCCACTCCATTACATGAGGACGGATGTGTTTATTGGCAAAATCACGGGCTACATGCGCTACTTGATCAGTTAATTCGTTGGTCTTGAAGTTCATTGTTCATCTTTTAAATAAATGAGTCATGCGCTGAATGCAGTACATGACTCATTTGTGTTAAATAGCAATCAATCGAAACGGCAGTGCAAAGATAAGGTTCGCTAACGTGTGTTAGCGTTTTTTGAAGAATTTTTTTTCTCTACCTTATAGTGAGGTAAGGAGCAATTTTCTGATAGAGTTGTTCATCAATTGCATCAATATTTTGCAATTTCTCTACAGATGTAAACTCGCCATGCATGTTTCGGTAGTTGATGATAACATTGGCAAGCGTTCCTTTAATGTATGGATGTACTTTGAGGTCATCCACTGTTGCCGTGTTGATATTGATTTGTTTGATGGATGATGTATTTACAAGTAGAAAGGGTTTGATGTTTTGAAAAGTAGAATCGGGTAGACCGAATGTTTCTGCCACTTGCTGAACGCTGTAAAAGCCTCCCAGCTTTTCACGAAAGCCCACAATCTTTCTGGCATAATAAGATCCGATGCCTTTGAGGCTTTTCCACTCAGCCGTATCCGCTCTGTTGATGTCAATGGGTTTGGATGTTTTTTCTGCAAATGAAGATTTGAATGTTGTTGGTGAGGGAGTGTTGATTATTGCTTCGTTTGATGAAATTGGTACAGACACTGTTGTTGTGTTTTCAATTTTTACAAACGGTAATAATCGTTCTTTATCGCTTGCTGAAAGACCGTAAATGCGATTGATGTCTTCAGGCTTTTTAAATTGTCCGCCTTTGCTTCTGTATTTGAGAATGGTTTGTACTGTTTTGTCTTTAATGCCAAGGCGTTTCAATTCGTCTTCAGTAGCTGTGTTGGGATTAAAGAAAAAAAGTTCAGCTTTTGTTGCTGTATTGTACTGCGGATATGTATTGCTTTTAGGTTGATACAAATCGGCTGGATTACTTTCATCATCTGTTGAAGGTGTTGATTTTTGTTTGGTGCGCATAGCAGCCAGTTGAGCCTCAGCAATCTCATCAATAACAAATTCAGTTTCATCTTTTACCAAAACAGGAAACAATGTGGGCAGCAAAGAAAACAAAACAGCAAGAACAGCAAGAAGAATCACGGCTCTTCGTTCTTTTTTGGTAAAGGTGAAGTACTCTTTTATCCAGGTGTTGCGTGTAGCAGGCATGGATTAAAGATAAAAAGCAGATAAAGCAAATACAATACTACAAAGCGGGTATAAGGAAGAGACAATTACAAAATACAAAAAACAATTTGCAAACGAAAGGCATTAAAACTCCAGCATTAATCCATCATAACTCAAATGAATACCAGTTGGCAATTCATTTTCAATTGCATCATGTAAACCTAATTGATGACTGATATGTGTGAAGTATGCATTCGGCACCTGCAACTCCTGAACGAGCGCTACTGCTTCATCCAAATTGTAATGTGAAATATGTTCTTTTTTGCGCAGTGTATTTACGACCATCGCCTTACTGCCTTTTACTTTTTCTTTTTCATCGTCTTCAATTCTGTTGGCATCAGTAATATAAGTAAATGGTCCAAATCGAAAACCAAGCACAGGCATTTTTAAGTGCCACACCAATATGGGTTCAATAATGAGGTCGTTGATCGTAAAAGGTTCATTGGAGATGGTGTTGATATTGATTTCTGGAATGCCAGGGTATTTAGTATCAGAAAACGCATAATAGAAATCACGGCGAAGGGCTTCTTCTGTTAAATAGTTCGCATATACTTCCATTGGTTTTTTAGTGTGGAAGTTGAAGGCACGAACATCATCCAAACCAGCAATATGGTCTTTATGCGGATGGGTGAAGATGATGGCATCTACATTCTTTACTCCCAGCCTCAGCATTTGATAACGAAAATCAGGTGTGGTATCTACAACAACAGTAGTATATTTTGTTTGCACCATGATGCTGCTGCGCAGGCGTTTGTCTTTAGGATTGGCGGATGTGCAAACTTCACAATCGCACCCAATCATGGGAACACCGCTGCTGGTGCCCGTGCCGAGAAATGTTACTTTGAAATTTGGATAAGCCACGGGTAAAATTATAAATGAAAAATAAGAAATAAGAAATTAAAAAATTGGTGTATCACTTTCTCATTTTTCATTCATGATTTCTCATTTCTCTGTTTCCTTCGCCGCCGCCATCGCCATTACTTCTTCATATAACTTTTGCGACTCAACGGTGAGTGCATCAAATGAAATAACTAATTGCGGTATTAAATCCAGCATGGTATTGATGCGTCCTTCCATTTGCATGAATTTGTTAAGCACCACTACTTTACGCTGCTCCAGTATGCAGTAACCACTTTGAAAAGTACCTCGTTCGTAACGAACAATGTAGCCGCTTTCTTCTAAAATGGCTTCAAGTTTATCTAAAGTTGTTTGATTCAGTTTCATAATTACGTCCTAATTTCACCCACGTTTAGATGAGGGATATTATAAGTTGCAAATTTATCAGTACCACAATTGAAAAAGGAAGAATAGGCGAATGACTTTTCCACAGTTCGTACTTATTACTTCTATTTACTCGTCATCCTTACCACAGGCACTATCATTTCCTCTAAACTCACACCTCCATGCTGAAATGTGTTGCGATAATAGTTTACAAAGTGATTGTAGTTATTGGGATAACAGAGAAACACATCTTCCCTTGCGAAAATAAACGATGAGTTGACATTAGGTGTGGGTAGCCCTGCCTCTTTCGGGTCACGAAAGGCAAGTACATCTTTGCTATCATAATTCAAATTGCGACCGTGTTTGTAGCGAATGTTAGTGGTGGTCTCTTTATCACCAATTACTTTGGCGGGCTTTTGTACACGTATGCTGCCATGGTCTGTAGCCAGTACTATGTTTATTTTTTTATCAGCAATTTTTTTCAAAGCATGGTTCAAAGGTGAATGTTCAAACCAACTGGCAGTAATGCTGCGATAACTCTTTTCATCATTGGCTAGTTCTTTGAGCACTTCCATTTCTGTACGTGCATGGCTCAGCATATCTACAAAGTTGTACACAACCACATTGATGTCATTATTAAGCAGGTTGTGAATGTTGTTCACCAAATCCTGTCCCGCCTGATGATTCAATACTTTGGTATAAGAAACTTTCAAATCACCTTTGTTCAAACGTTTCAACTGTGCACGGAAAAATTCTTCTTCATGCAGATTCTTCCCACCTTCATCATAATCATTCTTCCACTGCTGCGGAAATTTCTTTTCAATATCAATGGGCAGCATACCGCTGAATATGGCATTACGGCAATACTGTGTAGCGGTGGGTAGAATCGAATAAAATGTTTCTTCTTCTGCAATGCGAAAGCTTTCTGCAAATAAGGGTTGAATGGTTTTCCATTGGTCAAAACGCAGATTATCAATCAAGATAAAAAACAAAGGCGTTCCTTTCTCTGCGTGAGGTAATACTTTAAACTGAAATAATGTATGACTCATGATGGGTGCTTCAGCAGCTTTGGGGCTTAACCATTGTGCATAGTTCTTAGAAATGTATTTGAAGAACTCATTATTAGCTTCATCCTTTTGCGATTGAAGTATTTCACTCATCTCGGGACTGTCTGCCTTACTCATTTCCAGTTCCCAGTAAACAAGCTTTTTATAAATATCCATCCATTCAGTGTAATTAGGATTGCTGTTGAGCGCCATAAATAAATTACGGAACTGCTGTTGGTAGGCACTGGTTGTTTTCTCGCTCACCAACCGCTTATTGTCAATAATTTTTTTTAAACTCAATAATACCTGATTTGGATTTACAGGTTTGATGAGATAATCACTGATTTGTGAGCCAATAGCATCATCCATCAAATTCTCTGTTTCATTTTTGGTGATGAGAACTACAGGAATGGATTGATTTACTTCTTTGATTTTAGCCAATGTTTCCAAACCGGTAATGCCAGGCATGCTTTCATCCATCAGTACCACATCCACAGGATTTTCTTTTACATAATCAATCGCATCAAAACCATTGGTAAGGGTTTGCACTTCATAACCCTTCGCTTCTAAAAACAATTTCTGCGATTGCAGGCTTTCAATTTCATCATCCACCCAAAGTATTTTTGCTAAAGCCATTGTTGAATTATGATTTTAAATTTACGATTTCAGATTTTATTCTACCCATTGCTCTCCTGCATGTAAAGTTTGTAAATGTATTGAATTCCTTCCCTTCTGTTACCTTTGAATTTTTATAGCTAGTAATTTAACAGCACAACAACAACAATGAAGTTCAGAAAGATAGTTAACGACCCGGTTTATGGTTTCATTACGTTTGATGATGAATTAATTTATAAAGTGCTCAGTCATCCCTGGTACCAGCGTCTGCGGCGTATTCATCAAATGGCTTTGGCACATATGGTATATCCGGGTGCAGTACATACTCGCCTGCATCACAGCATGGGAGCTTATCACCTCATGTGCCAGGCATTAACTGAATTAAGAAGCAAGGGCGTTGAAATAAATTTTGAAGAAGAACAAGGCGCTAAAATCGCCATTTTGCTGCACGATATTGGTCATGGCCCTTTTAGCCATGCATTGGAACATGTACTCATTCAAGATGTTCATCACGAAGAAATATCACTGCTCATTTTTGAACAGCTCAACAATGAATTCAATGGCGCATTAGATACTGCATTGAACATTTTCAAAGGCACCCATCCCAAAACATTTTTGCACCAACTCATAAGCAGCCAACTGGATGTGGACCGTATGGACTACCTCACCCGTGATAGTTTTTACAGTGGTGTAAACGAAGGTGTCATTGGTTATGACCGTATTATTAAAATGATGACGGTACACAACAACGAAATTGTAATTGAGGAAAAAGGTGTGTATTCCGTTGAAAAATTTTTAGTTGCCCGCCGCTTAATGTACTGGCAGGCCTATTTGCACAAAACCGTGCTGAGCGCAGAAAACATGCTGGTAAAAATATTGGAACGGGCAAGATTTCTGGCCAATGAAAGCACAGGGGCTTTTTCAGCCAGTTCGATATTAGATGAGTTTTTAAGAACAACTGATTCAGCAGGGTTCATCCGTGGCAATCTTGCAAAGTTTTGTGCATTGGATGATTATGATGTACTAAGCTCCATCAAACAATGGTCTTCACATCAGGATAAAATTCTCAGTACGCTCAGCACCATGCTCATTAACCGAAACATGCTTAAAACAAGACTTCAGATGCAGCCCATTTCTTTAACTGAAAAAGAAAGCCTTCAGTCAAAAGCAGCGGAATGGCTGGGTGTAACTGTCAATGAAGCAGCGTTCCTGGTGTTTGATGGCATTGCAGAGAACAGGATGTATAATACAAGAAACGAGCGCATCAACATTCTGTTTAAAGATGGAAGAGTAAAGGATATTTCTGAAGTTGAATATGGATTGATTCATTTAACAGGAAGCAGCCCTGCTCAAAAGTTTTATCTTTGTGCCCCGGGCCAAATTCTTAAAAAAGCAGTTCAGGCATCATAAATCTTGTTTGGCAGCGTTTTTGGGATTACCTTTAATTAATACACAAACTACATGGAGTTCACAGCGCATCAGATTGCGGCAATAGTTAGCGGAAGAATTGAAGGAAATGCTCAGGCTGTTGTTCATTCCTTTGGTAAAATTGAAGAAGCCCAGGCCGGACAGCTTGCATTCTTAGCCAATCCCAAATACGAAGAGTTTTTATACAGTACTAAAGCATCCATTATTATAGTTAATGAAAGTCAGGAGTTGAAAGAACCTGTAACTGCCGCACTCATCCGTGTGCCTGATGCATATACTGCTTTTGCCACTTTATTACAAACTTATGAGAAGTTAGTAGCCGGCAAATTAACCGGCATACAGGAACCCTCGTATGTTGCAAAAACAGCGCAACTGGGCGATTCCATTTTTGTAGGCGCCTTTACGTATATAGGCGAAAATGTAAAAGTGGGAAAGAACGTAAAAATTTATCCGCATTCATTTATTGGTGATAATGTGGTAATTGGTGATAACTGCACCCTGCATCCCGGTGTAAAAATATATCATGATTGCAAGCTGGGCAACCGCATTACCATTCATGCAGGTACTGTTATTGGCGGTGATGGTTTTGGTTTTGCACCGCAAAATGATGGCACCTATAAAAAAGTGCCACAAATAGGAAATGTAGAAATTGAAGATGATGTTGAAATAGGAAGCAATTGCTCCATTGACCGTGCCACAATGGGTAGCACCATCATCCATGCAGGTGCCAAGCTGGATAATTTAATTCAGATAGCACATAATGTTGAAATAGGCACACATACCGTTATTGCAGCGCAAACCGGTGTAAGCGGCAGTACAAAAATTGGCAACAAGGTAATGATTGGTGGTCAGGTGGGTATTGTGGGTCATATCACCATTGCCGATGGCAGCCGCATCAACGCACAAAGCGGCGTTAGCAAATCACTCAAACAAAACAACAGCATCGTTACAGGCTCTCCCGCCTACGATTATACAAGTATGCTCCGCAGCCAGGCTGTTTTCCGCACCTTGCCTGATATGGAAAAACGAATTGCAGAGCTGGAGCAACTCATCAAGCAACTCATGGCGGAAAAAGAAAGCATTTAAGATTTTTGCCAAGGTGTTTTAGCCACAGATTTCACACATGTCCTAAGAAATTCATTCGGGCGGGAATATGCACACATGAATACAAAGGCATTTTGGGGGACCCACTTTTGTTTTTATGGCGGCGATTTTGCGTCGCACACTTCATAGTTCCATTTCCATAGCAGCAGTGGTTTGCGATTACTAAATGTGGAACTAATTTTCAAGATTACTTAGGCCTATTTTAATTACTCGCTGTAAAAAAACATGGATGTGCAGCAGCAGTTCTTTCCGCCCAAACTTGGGCGGAGCGGGTTAGAAAGGGCTTTGGGGGCTGTTTACCCCTTTTTTACTACTTTCGCAGCCATGGAAAACGGAAACGGAACCGGCTCAAGCAACCAGCATACACTGGCTGAACCTATTTCAATAGACGGCGTAGGCATTCATACAGGCCAATCAGTTACAATGAACCTTGAACCGGCCGAACCCGGCACTGGCATCTTATTTCAAAGGATTGACCTTCCCGGCCAGCCCACAGTTAAGGCAGATGTGGACTTTGTAACTGAAACCAACCGCAGCACCACACTTTCAAATAACGGAGCATCTATAAGCACTATTGAGCATTTACTGGCAGCGCTTGCCGGCTGTGAAATTGATAATGTACTGGTCAAGATTGATGGCCCAGAAGTTCCTATACTGGATGGCAGTTCCAAACCTTTTGTTGATGCATTATTAAAGGCAGGCCGAAAAACGCAAAATGCCATCAAAACCTGGTACACTATAGACCACAACATCTTCTTTACTGATGATGAAAAGAAAGTGGAAATGGTAGCCATGCCAGCTAATGAATACCGCATCAACACATTGATTGATTTTAATTCTCCTGTGCTTGGCACTCAACATGCACAGCTCAGAGATATGAGCGACTTTAATGAAAAGATTGCACCCTGCAGAACCTTTTCATTCTTTCATGAACTGGAGTTTCTTTTAAAAAACAATCTCATTAAAGGCGGTGATTTAAACAATGCAATTGTTGTTGTAGATAAAGAAGTAAGTGACGAGCAACTTGAAACACTTTCAAAATCTTTCGGCAAAGAAAAATTTGCTGTTACCAGCGAAGGTTATCTCAACAATTTAAAACTGCGTTTCCCCAATGAGCCAGCAAGACATAAACTCTTAGATCTTGTGGGAGATCTGGCATTGGTGGGTATGCCGTTTAAAGCACATATTATTGCAAACCGCCCGGGCCACGCTAGCAATGTAGCATTTGCTAAAAAAATAAAGGAACATATTAAAAAGAACCGGTTTAAAGCAAATGTGCCTGCATATTTTCCTGAAAAACCACCCATTCATGATGTGGTTGAAATTGAAAAAATTCTGCCGCACCGTTACCCGTTTTTGCTGGTTGATAAAATCATTGAATTCAGCGATACACATATTGTAGGTATTAAGAATGTTACTTATAACGAACCTTACTTCCAGGGACATTTCCCCGGTAATTATGTAATGCCCGGTGTTTTGCAAATAGAAGCACTGGCTCAATGTGGCGGTTTGCTGGCGATACCTAAAAACACCGATGACAAATACGATACCTACTTTTTAAAAGTGGATAATTGTAAATTCAAACAGAAAGTAGTTCCCGGCGATACCTTAATTTTAAAGATGGAGCTGAAAAATCCCATTCGCCGTGGTATCTGTGAAATGAGAGGAACCATTTTTGTAGGCAGCAAGATTGTGTGTGAAGCTGATCTTACTGCTCAAATTGTAAAAAGAACCAATCAATGATTAGTAAGCTGGCGCATATACACCCAAATGCACAAATCGGCAACAATGTAACCATTGACCCGTTTGTAATGATTCATGATGATGTTGTGATTGGTGATGGTACTCATATCATGAGCAATGTAACCGTGTTCCCCTGCTCACGCATTGGCAAGAACTGCAAAATATTTCCAGGTGCTGTAATTGGTGCTGTGCCACAGGATTTGAAATACCGCAACGAATATACATTGGCTGAAATTGGTGATAACACTACCATTCGTGAATGTGTAACCATTCATCGTGGCACAACAGATAAGAATACCACAAAAGTTGGCAGCAACTGTTTAATCATGGCTTATGCACATGTGGCGCATGATTGCATAGTTGGTAACCATGTTATTCTTGCCAACTCAGTTCAACTGGCGGGGCATGTAACGGTTGATGACTTTGCAATTATTGGTGGATTGAGCGCAGCACATCAGTTTACACATATTGGTGCACACACTTACATTGCCGGAATGAGTGCCATCCGCAAAGATGTACCTCCGTTTGTTAAAGCAGCACGTGAGCCGTTGAGTTATGTAGGCATCAACAATGTGGGTTTAAGCCGCCGTGGATACAGTAAAGAAAAGATTGAAGAGATATTTAAAATCTATCACATCCTTTTTGTAGAAAAACATATTGTTTCAAAAGCTGTTCAGTTAATTGAGCAAATGCTTCCCGAAACAGAAACAAGAGATGAAATTCTCAGTTTCATCCGCAAGAGTGAAATCGGAATCATTAAACGTCATTCTCAAAACAATGGTGATGAAGATATTGCTTTCTGATGCAGGTAAGCGATATAACAGGGAATGGATTTTTCGTCATCTCAATTACGAATTCAATACGGGTACCGCTTATGCCATTACAGGCAACAATGGAAGTGGTAAATCAACATTACTTCAAGTTATTGCCGGTGCCGTGCAGTACAATGAAGGCACCATTGATTTTATTATTGATGGAAAAACTATTGAAACAGAACAGCATCATCAACATCTCTCCATCGCTGCACCTTATTTAGAGCTACCTGAAGAAATGACTGTGACCGAAGTACTTACCTTTCATCAATCATTCAAAACCTTTCTTCCTTCAGTTACTGTTACTTCTATCATTGATGAGCTGGGATTGAAGCATGCAGCTCACAAACAAATCCGTTATTACAGCAGCGGCATGAAGCAACGTGTAAAATTGGCACAGGCAATTTTCAGTAATGTGCCCGTGGTGTTGCTGGATGAACCCACTTCTAATTTAGATGCAGAAGGTATTGCCTTGTATCATCGTTTAATTACAAATTACTGTTTAAACCGATTGGTGATGGTGAGTAGTAATGATGAGCAGGAGTATAGTTTTTGCAAAGAGAAGTTGAGTGTGATGGATTACAAATAATTCCTTATTAAAAAAATATTAATGCGCAATCTCACTGTGTCGCTTCTTTGTATTTTTTCATTTCAAAGTTCTGCTGCACAAAATATCCGCATCAACGACTACAATACGATTGGTTGGTTTACCAATCAAGGCAATTGGAAACTCAATAATAAATGGAGTGTGCACACAGAATATCAATGGCGGAGAGAAGATGTAGTAGGAAGCTGGCAGCAAAGTTTATTGCGTGTAGGCATGAATTTTCAACTCTCACCTAAAGTGCAACTACGTGCAGGTTATGGATGGATTGAAACATTTAATTATGGCGATATTCCTATACAAGCTTCAGGCAGAACATTCACAGAGCATCGTACCTGGCAAATGGCTACAATTACTGATAAAGCAGGAAGATTTCATTTTAGTCACCGCTTTCTATTGGAACAACGATGGATTGGTCGTTTCACCGATGCGAATGCGCCAAAAGAAAATGAATTCTTTTATGCTAGCCGTATCCGCTATATGTTTCGTACACAGTTTCCTCTAAAAGGAAACACATTGGATAATAAAGAAGCTTACTTGGCCGCTTATGATGAAATTCTAATGGGCTTTGGTAAAAACGTAAATGAAAATATATTTGACCAAAATCGTTTGGGCATTTTAATTGGTTATCGCTTTTGTCCACTTTTTAGAATGGAAGGTGGTTATTTCAACCAAATTGTACAATTGCCGAGAGAAGTCACTGGTCGTAATGTATTTCAGTACAACACGGGTATTATTGTGAATACATACTTGAATGTGGATTTGAGTAAGAAGAAGAAAAAGAGTTGAGTTCACCCTCTGCTTGCTATCAACAAATTCAAATCGGTAAATTTTAAATCAAAACGCTGGCTTAAATGAAAGTTAGTGAGTGCTCCTTTAAACATATAAATGCCGTTACGGATATTAAGTTTGTGCCAGAGGAGTTTTTCCAAACCACCTTCATCAGCTATTTCAATTAACAAAGGCATCAATACATTGCTTATGGCTTGTGAAGCCGTTCGTGCAAAGCCGCTGGGAATATTAGGCACACAATAATGAATCACACCATGTTTAATAAAGATGGGGCTTTCATGACTGGTGACTTCACTGGTTTCAAAACAACCGCCACGGTCAATACTCACATCAACAATTACACTGCCCGGACGCATCATACTCACCATTTCATCACTCACTACAATAGGGCTTCGCACACCACCCATTGATGATAAAGCTCCTACTGCTACATCACAGGTTTTTAATTGCTTTGCAAGAATTTTTGGCTCAATTACACTCGTCCATATGCGGTGCCCAATGGCCGTTTGCATACGTTTGAGTTTGTAAATATTATTGTCAAACACTTTTACACTGGCCCCCATTGCCAAAGCAGTACGTGCTGCGTACTCACCCACAATACCTGCACCAATGATGATAACTTTTGTGGGCGGAATACCACTGATACCACCAAGCAACACACCTTTACCATTATTAAAATTGCTTAGGTATTGGCCCGCAATCAACATCACTGCACTTCCTGCAATTTCACTCATACTACGAACGATGGGATTATTACCGCTGTCATCTTTTAAATTTTCAAAT
>Ga0315904_10011295_pt1 | contig 11407 bp, 11 predicted proteins | sample LakEriMetagenome_6_FD_203529 | JGI IMG/M metagenome (GOLD analysis project Ga0315904, IMG submission 203529) | Freshwater fungal communities from buoy surface, Lake Erie, Ohio, United States - Buoy 12 MA120 | ecosystem: Environmental > Aquatic > Freshwater > Lake | place: USA: Lake Erie, Ohio... | reverse complement strand
CGCGATGCAATGAGCCAGCTGTCCGAAGCTAAGGCCCGCGCCGAGGCGGACTTGCTGGGCGGGCGCGACGCGGTCCTTGCGGAAGGCGTGCGCCGGGCCGAGGCGGTTCTGTTCGCGGCAGGGGAACCTCTGTCTGCGGAGCAGGTTGCCGAAATCCTGCCGCTGGGCATTGAGGCGGGCGAAGTGCTGATGGCCCTGCGCGCGGTCTATTCCAAGCGCGGCGTGAACCTCGTGGAAGTGGCCGGCAAGTGGCGTTTCCAGACGGCGCAGGATCTGTCCTACCTATTCGTCGAAGAACGCCAGGTTCAGAAAAAGCTCGGCCAAGCAGCGCTGGAGACGATGGCGATCATCGCTTACGGCCAGCCGGTGACGCGCGCCGAGATCGAAGCGGTGCGCGGGGTGGCGGTGGCGAAATCGGTGATCGATACGCTGCTGGAAACCGGCTGGGTGCGCGTGCGCGGCCGCCGCAAGACACCGGGACTTCCGATCACCTACGGCACCACCGATAAGTTCCTCGAACATTTCGGGCTGGAAAGCCTCGACACGCTGCCTGGCAAGGCTGACCTTGAAGCCGAAGGCCTGCTGACGGACGTGATTCCGTCCGGGTTCCAGATGCCGGACGAGGAAGCGCTGTCGGAAGAAGACATGCTTATCGGCGAAATCGGCAATATCGAGGACGTCGAAGCCTTCGTCACCGACTTCATGGGCGACGAGGCCGTTGCTCCGGCTTCGGAGCAACCCGCTGCGGCGCTGGTTGCGGACGATGGCGATGAAGGCGACGAAACCAAAGGCGGCCTCAGCGTTTTCGCCTACACCCGCGCCCCGAAACCCGAAGCCGACCCCGAAGCCTTCGACCGCGAAGCCATCCAGGCCGCCGTCCGCAAACTGCGCGGCGAAACCCGTATGCCGCAGCAGCCGATGCATACCTGGCGGGATGACGAGTAGCTCTCACACATAGGGCGGCGCGAACCTGAATCGCCTTGGCGAGTCGTAGTCCTCATTCAGATCATCCTCGCGCGTACCGCCGCCGATATTGTGGATGAACATGGCCGTGCCCGTCAGCCGATCATGGCCCGAAAAGATCGCGATATGGGGCAGGCGGCCCCCGAGCCGCATGGTGACGAGATCACCGTCCTGCCAGTCGTCGCGGATGCCGGGGGCGTCGCGCTCAAGGCCCTGGCGCTGTAAGTAGCGTTCGAGGTTCGGCACGCGGCGATGGTCGATATTCCTGTCGGCGCGCGTCAGGCCCCAGGTTTTCGGATAGCTGGCAAAAGCGGCCTTCATGTCTTCATGCACCAGCACCTGCAGGTCCACATCGAACGCGTCGCGGTAAGCGCGGATCACGACATCGGTGCACACGCCTGTCTCGCGCGGGATGTCCCCGCCCGGATAGGCGAGCGTAACATAGGCGGGGTCGTAGCCGGTTGTCACGCCGATCTGCTTCCTTGCAGCGCGTACGAGCTTTTTCGTCCAGGCTTTCTCTGCCTCGACCAGCGGCAAGGGCGGCAACAGCGGCAGCCCGAGGGCGCAAACAAGCAACGACCGGCGTGTCCACATGGCGCTATATCAACGCGCGCTTGCGGCAGGATTTTGTCCGAAATCAGAAGCCTTTGAACTCGGCGATCTCGTCGACCGGCGCGCGCTCGGCGTAGAGATTGTTCGCCTTGTCCGCCTTGTCGGGCTTGCCGACGGCGATGCCGCACCAGATCATCTCGGTCGGGCCAAGGCCGAAATGTTCCTTCAGTGTAGGTCGCAGGATCCCCCAGCACTCCTGCATGCAGGTGCCCCAGCCGCGCTCTTCGGCGAGCAGGCAGAGCGTCTGCAGGTACATGCCGGTATGACCCCACTGGCCGTGGCCCATCCGTTCGTCGATGACGATGAACAGCGCCAGCGGCGCGCCGAAGAAGCGGAAATTGTTGGCAAACCAGCGCATCCGGCCGGCGCGGTCCTCGCGCGGGATCTCGAGCGCTTCGTACAGCATCTCGCCGACGCGGCGGCGGCGGGCCTCATGCGGCTCCCAGAGGTCTTTCGGATAGATCGGCCGGTCCGTCGGCTCGCCGGCGGGATTGGTGGCCAGCTTCGCCTGGGCAATCTGTATGACCTTGTCCTTCTCGGCGCCGGTGACGGCGATGACGCGCCAGGGCTGGGTGTTGCCGCCGGAGGGCGCGCGTTGGGCGGCCGTGAGCCAGTCGCGGACTTCATTCAGGGGGAGAGGATCGGGCAGGAAGCCCCGTGTTGAAATGCGCTGCGCAACGGCCTTGGATACGTCCATGAAAAAACCTCCCGACATCTCTGCCGGGAGGTTTAATCAGGATGCGGCCAAGCGGCCAGTCCTTACTTCGGGTGAAGCACGACCGGCATCCAGGTATAGCCGCGCACGAAGGCGCCGGACGTGTAGGACGGCTCGGCCAGCACCTCGATATGGTCATAGCGGGCCATCAGCTCTTCCCAGAGGATTTTCAGCTGCAACTCGGCGAGGCGGTTGCCGACGCAGCGGTGAATGCCGAAGCCGAAGGAAAGGTGCTGGCGGGCGTTCTTACGGTCGATGATGAAGTCTTCCGGATTTTCCTTCCAGAAGTTGGTGTCGCGGTTGCCCGAGACGTACCACATGGCGATCTGCTCGCCCTTTCGAATCGTCTTGCCACGGATCGTCACGTCTTCCAGCGCAGTCCGGCGCATGAAGGACAGCGGCGTCTGCCAGCGGATTGTCTCTGACACCATGTTCGGGATCAGCTCCGGATCGGCCTTCAGCTTCTTGTACTCTTCCGGATACTTGTTCAGCGCATAGACCGACGCGGTCATCGTGTTGCGGCTGGTATCATTGCCGCCGACGATCAGCAGGATGACGTTGCCGAGCAGTTCCATCGGCGTCATGTTCTTGGTCTTTTCGCCGTGCGCGAGCAGGCTGATCAGGTCGCCGTTCTCGGCTTCTGCGCCGCGTTGCTGGAACAGGCCCATGAACGTGGTCAGGCACTGCATCATTTCCTGTTTCCACTGCACTTCTCCGCCGGGGCAGATGTCGGGGTTGTGCATGTTTGTGGCGATGTCGGACCAGCGGGTCAGCTCGCGGCGGCGTTCCTGCGGATAGCCAAACAGGGTGGCGAGCATCATCCCGGTGAGTTCGATCGAGACCCGGTCGACCCAGTCAAACGGCTCACCAACCGGCAGGCCGTCGAGCACGGCTTGCGTGCGCGAGCGGATGACGGACTCGTATTCCTTCAGCATGTTCGGCGCGACCGCCGGCTGCACGGTCTTGCGCTGCTCGGAATGGCGCGGCTCGTCCATGGCGATGAACATCGGCATCTCGAAATCTTCGAGCGGCGGGCCAAGGGTGATGCCGCCATATTCCCACGAGGAGGAGAAGCGTTTGTGGTCGGTGTCGACCGCCATGATGTCTTCGTAGAGGGTGACCGACCAGTAGGGGCCGACAAAGCTGTCCGGGGTGTAGTGGACAGGGTCTTCCTTACGCAGGCGCTCCAGCCGGTCCCAGAACTTGCCCTGGCGCCACATCTCCGGATCGACAACGTCCAGCGTTTCGAGGGCGAGTTCGGATGCCGGGCGGACCTCACCAAAGGTCGGCGTGTAGCCGGGGTGCATCGGTTCGCGAGGGGTGACTTTCGGGCGCTCGAGGGCAGGGTGGTTTTCGAAGGAGAAGGTATCGGCAGCCATGAAGGGTCCTCCGGCGTCTGGCCCGTCTGCGGGGCGATTGAACATTCCAAATTACGCTTAGCACACCACGTTTCATAAATCCATGACGCCTGCGTCATTTTTGTGAGATTGCGCGGCTCAGGCCGGCAGACGCTCGGACCGGGCGTCCCGGAGCGCGCTGCGCAGGCGGCTCGCGAGACTTTTGCGTTCTTCCACCGTCAGGAAGCGACCGATCACCCAGGCGGTGCGGCCGTGTTCGATTCGCAGCCAGCTGGTGGAGGTCAGCGGTTCATCAAGTTCGACGCGGGCAAAGGCCGTCGGCACTTCGGCAATCTTCTCGCGGCCCTTGGCGTCCGTATGGCGCATGCGGATCTGGCGGGCCGTAACGGTGATATGCGTCTGTTCGCGCAGTTTCCGGAAGGACAGGCGGAACGCTAGCCAGATCGCCAGCATGTCGAGCCCGAAGAAGCCGAGGATCAGCGCGGCGCCCATCGACCAGAACATCAGGCCCGTAAGGAAAAACACGACCGCCACGATCGCCATGCCGATGGCGAACCCGCGCTCGCTGAGGGAGCGGTTGGGCGTGAGGAGGGCATCAAGGTAAATCGTTTCGGCCGGCTCGGTCATCGGCTTTCAAGTAACACGCCCTTGCGCCGGAAAAAGGGCGCCCTATGCCTCACCGAATGGTCAAAGCAGCGCACCCCAGATCGAAATTCACCCGGGCGAAGGCGGCCGAGCTGTTCGCGGCTCTGGCGGCCGACCGGCCGGACCCGCGCACGGAACTGGACTTCGTGAACCCCTTCACCCTGGTCGTCGCTGTCGCCCTTTCGGCGCAGGCGACAGATGTGGGGGTCAACAAGGCCACAAAGAAGCTGTTCGCCGTGGCCGACACGCCGGAGAAGATGCTGGAGCTTGGGGAAGAGGGGGTGGCGACGCATATCCGCACGATCGGCCTCTGGCGCAACAAGGCGAAGAATGTCATCGCGCTGAGCCGGAAGATCCTTGAGGATTTCGGCGGGCAAGTGCCCCGGACGCGGGATGAACTGATCACCTTGCCCGGCGTCGGGCGGAAGACGGCAAACGTTGTCCTGAACGAAGCGTTCGGCGAGGCGACGATTGCCGTAGACACGCACATCTTCCGCGTCTCGAACCGGACCGGCCTCGCCCCTGGCAAGACACCGGACCATGTCGAAGCCGGCCTCGAACGCATCACGCCAACCGGGTTCAAGAAGGGCGCCCACCACTGGCTGATCCTGCACGGGCGCTATGTTTGCAAGGCGCGCACGCCGGAATGCTGGCATTGCGCGATCGCTGATCTTTGCGCTTACCGGCCGAAGACGCGGGATCCTGCGGCGACGGCTTCTCAAGGGCCTGCGCCCCCTGAACGGCGGTGAATGCCGGCGCGAGGTACCATTTGATTTGACCTGAGCGCACAGGTTACCCATTTGACGGCGCGGTGAGCCCTTGAAGGACTGGTAAGGCATGCAGCGATCCGTGGTTCTGAGACCTGCCAGAGCTGCAGCCATCTGCGCCATGGCCATTGGCGCGGCGGTCTGGCTGGGCGCCTGCGGCGGAGGCGGGGGAAGCACTTCGGCCAGCCCGCCGCCTCAGGGGCCTGCTCCGCCTCCAGCGCCGCCGCCTCCATCAGGTCCCTCATGGACTTCCGGTTCGTTCCAGGCGGCGAGCACGTTCAAGGATCGTTGCGAAGTCGTCCGCAGCGGGCGCGACATCGAGGGCAATGCTTTTCCCGACCGGGCGGGAAGCGCTCTCGAGGAGCGGTTCTGGCTGCGCTCATGGACCAACGAGACGTACCTCTGGAACACCGAAGTCACCGACCGCAACCCGGCCGATTTTGCCAATCGCCGCGATTACTTCGCCATCCTCCGCAGCTTGGCGCGGACGGCGTCGGGCAAGGAGAAGGACGATTTTCATTTCAGCGAGCCGACCACCGAAACCCTGATCCGGAGAACCGCTGCGCCGCGCGCCAGCTACGGCGCCAGCCTGCTGTCGCTTTCCGCCGCCCCGCCCCGGGATTTCCGCGTCCGTTACACCGAGCCCGGCTCACCGGCTGCGACGGTTGCGAACGGGCAGGCCAATCTTGAGCGTGGCTCGCGCATCCTGCGTATCAACGGCATCGATTTTGTGAATGCGTCATCACAATCCGACGTAAACGAGTTGAATGCGGCACTGTTTCCGGCAGCTGCGGGCGTGGCGACCACCTTCACCGTTCAGGATCCCGACGGCGCCCAACGCACGGTGACGCTGACATCGGAAAACCTCTCACCGAAGCCGGTGAACCGGACCTCGGTCATCAGCACATCCTCAGGAAATGTCGGTTACATCGTTTTCAATACTTTCAGCCCGTTCGTAAGTGAACGCGAGATCGTGGATGCGATGACGCAGATGCGCTCGGCCGGCGTCAATGACCTGGTCCTCGACCTGCGATATAACGGGGGCGGGCTGCTCGCCGTGGCCTCCCAGCTCAGCTACATGGTCGCGGGCGACCTCCGTACTCGCAACCAGGCTTTCGAGCGGCTGCAATTCAATGCGGCGGCCGGCAATCGCAATCCTGTCACCGGCGGCGTGAACCAGCCCATTCCATTCTACACGACCGGCCAGGGCTTTTCCGTAACAAACGGAACATCTCTGCCCGCCCTCAACCTGCCGCGCGTTTTTGTCCTAACGACTGCGTCCACCTGCAGCGCCAGCGAAGCCGTGATCAACGGGCTGCGCGGGGTGGGTGTTGAAGTCATTCAGATTGGTAATACCACGTGCGGGAAACCGTTCGGTTTCTACCCTCAGGACAATTGCGGCGAGACCTATTACACGATCCAGTTCCAGGGCGTGAACACGCTTGGGTTCGGTGACTATGCCGACGGCTTCATTCCGAATAATTCAACCGCCAGTTTCGGCGTTCGCCTTCCGGGCTGTTCGGTCGCCGATGATCTCACCCGGGAGCTGGGTGACCCGAACGAGGGCCTGTTGTCGGCGGCGCTGGCCTATCGCAGCTCGTTTGCGTGCCCGACCACCAGGGCGGAAGATGCGGCACGCGCAGGTGATCTGGAAAGCAGTGTCAAAGGCCCAGCCATCGACCTGCCGCGGCCAGAGGTTATGGAGATCAACCGCGACATGTCGACCCCGCCGCAGCGCTGAAGCAGCGGCCGGAACAAAGGAAAGCCGCAATGCACCGATGGATCATCCTGTTTGCCCTCGCCCCCTTGGCTGCCTGCGAGGCGGAACCGCAACTGGCGACCCTGACAGAGGCGTCGCCGGAAACCGTCGAAGCCCTGACCGGTGTCCTGGCGGCAGCCCTTGGCCGGGCCAGCATCCAGCTGGGCCCGGGCGACCCGTCCCGTGAGCCGGTGGTCTCGGTCCTGCCGCCGCAGCCCGGGCCGATGGAGGGAAACAGCCCTGCAATGCCGGCCCTCTTCGACATCGTGCTCGTTGAGGGGGATTGCTATGTGCGGGCACACAGCGATGGCGCGTTGTATCTGCTGGCAGGGCTCTCCTGCGTCCCGGCCGGGTAGGCGTCTCAGGCTCCTTCGGACAACCGCCGCACCACACCCGCCGCCAGCCGCTCCCCCAGTTCCGGCCCCTCGATGGGGTAGAGGTACGGCTCAATCACTTCCAGTTCCATCAGCAGCAGCCTGCCGTCTGCGCCGCGCAGCATGTCGACGCGGCCATAGAGCGGTGGCTCATCGAGCGTGCCGATGATCGCGCGCGCCGCGGTAAGGTCGTCCGCGGGCGGATCAATCTTCTCCTCGCGCCCGCCATAGGTAGACTGAATGCGGTAATCGCCCGGCTGCGCGCGTTTGATAAGCGCGTGGCAGAAGTCGCCGTCGATGAAGATGAAGGAGAGTTCGCCCTCGGTCTGGATCATCGGCAGGAACGGCTGCGCCATCATGGCATGCGGCATCGCTGGGATCGGCTCGCCGCGTTTCACCCGGTGCTGGTCCTTCGCGCCCGCGCCGACCTGGCGCTTGAACACGACATCATCCGCGCCGAGCGTATCGAACGCCGCCTTCGCCGCCGCCTCGCTGCAATCGTCAAGCCAGAGCGTCGGTATCAGTCTGGCCCCCTTGGCTTCCAGCTGCCGCAGGTAGGTCTTGCGGCTGTTCCAGTGCACCAGCGCCGAGCCATTGAACAGGCGCGTTTGCCCCTCGATGCGCTCCAGTGCAGTAAGGAACTCCTCCAGCCGGTCCCAATAGTCCCAGGTCGTGCCGATGATGGCCGCCTCATAGGCGCTCCAGTCGGCCTTGGGATTGTCCCAGGCCACATCCTCAACGCGGTACCCGCGCGCCTCGAAGGGGCTGCGCAGCGCGTCCATCATGTTGTCATGCTCGAACGCATCGGTGCGGCGGATGGGCGAGCCAGGCAGGGTGACGCGGCTGGCGAGATAGGCGATCTTTTTCATGGCCGCGCCTCTAACCGCCTCCGGGCCTTGTGTCCACGGGCGCGCTCTGGCAAGGCGCGCAGAAGCCGCGGGCATCCAGGGATACAGCAGACATGAGCAGCGCAAAATTCGATGTAGTGGGTCTCGGCAACGCCATCGTGGACGTGCTGGCGCGGGCCGATGACGCCTTCCTGGCGCAGCACGGCATCGCCAAGGACGCGATGAGCCTGATCGAGGAACCGCGAGCCGAACTACTGACGGCCCATGCCCTCAATCCCGTGATCACCTCCGGCGGATCCGGCGCCAACACGATTGCCGGCCTTGCGAGCTTTGGTGCCTCAGCCGGCTATATTGGCAGGATTGCCGACGATGACCTGGGCCACCAGTTCATGCGCGAGATGATTGCGAGCGGCGTGCCGTTCCGCACCCGTCCGCTGACGGACGGACCGGCGACTGCACGCTCCATCATCTTCGTCACTGATGACGGCCACCGCAGCATGAACACCTTCCTCGGCGCGTCCGTTCTCTTCTCGAAAGACGACGTCGATGCCCAGATGGTTCGTGACGGGAGCATCCTCTATCTGGAGGGTTACCTGTTTGACAAGGACGAGGCCAAGGCCGCGTTTGTGCACGCCGCCGAGATTGCCAAAGCAGCCGGCCGCAAGGTCGCGATCACGCTGTCAGACAGTTTCTGCGTTGACCGGCACCGTGCCAGCTTCCGGCAGCTCGTGCGGGGGTATGCAGACATCGTGTTTGCCAACGAAGCCGAGCTCAAATCTCTCTACGAGACCGATGATTTTGAAGCCGCTCTCGGCGCATTGCATGCGGAATGCGCCGTCGCCGCCGTGACACGCAGCGAGAAGGGCTCGGTTGTGTTCGGCGACGGCGCGCCGATCGCCGTGCCCGCAGAGCCGGTTGCCCGCGTTGTCGATACGACCGGCGCCGGTGATCAGTATGCGGCCGGATTCCTGTTCGGTATTGCCCGCGGGCTGCCGCTTGCTACCTGCGCCCGTCTCGGCCACATTGCGGCTGCGGAAGTGATCTCGCACTTCGGTCCGCGCCCGGAGCAATCCTATAAGGCGCTGGCAGAGAAAGCCGGCATCTTCGCCTAGGAGAGCGCACGCTCGACATAATCCAGCCGGTCGTGGCCGAAGAACAGGTCGTCGGCCACGAAGAAGCTCGGCGCGCCGAACACACCGCGCGCTAGCGCCTCGTCGGTCGTGGCTTTCAGGTTTTCCTTGTTCGCCGGATCCGTCGCCAGTGCGGCGATGGCGCTCTCGTCAAAGCCGTTCTCGGTGCACAGCTTCGCCACCTGCGCCATGTCGCCAAGGTCCACGGGGCTCGGCTGGCCCCAGGCCGCTTCGAACAGGGTGAGGATGAAGCGCCGCTGTTCTGCGGCGTCGGTCATGCCCGTGGTGGCCCGCAGAACGCCCAGCGTATTCATGGGGAAGGCGGGGTTAAAGTGCATGGCGATGCCGATATGCGCGGCGCAGCGCTGCAGGTCCCGGTTCAGATACTTTGCCTTGGCGGGCACGGTGCCCGGCGGCCGGTTGCCGGAGCCCTGCATCACGCCGCCGAGGAACATCGGCCGGAAGCGTAGTTCGGCCCCCGTGCGCGCCTCCACACCCAGCGCCACGGGCAGGGCCAGCCAGGCCGTGGGGCTGGTATAATCGAAGAAAAACTCGAAGAATTGCGCCATCCGGAAACCCCTACGTTTTGTTTTGGAACTTATTACAAACTGAGCTAGAACTGTCACTTATGAAATGGTCAGAGCTTTCAGATAACTGGTGCCCGGTCGCGCGCACCCTCTCGGTGGTCGGCGACCGCTGGACGCTGCTCATCCTGCGCGACTGCTATCTCGGCAAATCCAAGTTCGAGGAATTCGCCGAATCCAGCGGCATGACGCGCCACATCCTTGCCGAGCGGCTCAAGCGCCTCGTTGAGGAAGGTGTCCTCGAACGCCGCCTCTATTCCAGCGCCCCTAAACGCTATGATTATGTATTGACCGAGAAAGGCGAGGAGCTGCGCCCTGCCCTGAAGATCATGAAAGACTGGGGCAAGAAGCACATGCCCGTGCGGCGGGAAGCAAAAGCCTAGCTGCCAGGACAGCAGGCTTCCGGCTCGCCATCGCGCCAAGATCTGGACAGTCACGCAAAACCGGCGCTCAATGCCGGAAAACCCGGGAGGAGCGCTGCGTCATGAACATGTCCGACTTTTCAAGTCACGATGGCCTCAGTCTCGCGGAACTGGTCCGCACAAGGCAGGTCACCCCCCTTGAACTTCTGGGCGAGGCGATCGCGCGGATCGAACGCCACAACCCGGCGCTGAACGCTGTCGTCCACGCTGAGTTCGACGAAGCGCGCGAAACCGCGAGAGCCCCGCTGCCCGAGGGACCGTTCAAGGGCGTGCCCTTCCTGATCAAGGATCTCGGCCAGCGCGTCAAAGGCTGGCCGCGCACGTCGGCTAGTTTCTATGCAGAAGTCGCCGCCGACGCAGATGACAGCGAACTGGTGCGCCGATACCGCGCCGCCGGTCTGGTTCTCGCCGGAAAAACCAACACGCCGGAGTTCGGAATTCCTGGCGTAACCCAGTCTGCCCGCCTCGGCGCCTGCCGCAATCCATGGAACCCGGATCATGTCTCCGGCGGGTCGTCCGGCGGCGCCGCCGCCGCGGTCGCCTCCGGCATGGTGCCGGTGGCCCATGCCAGCGACGGGCTGGGGTCGATCCGTATCCCTGCGGCATGCTGCGGCCTCGTCGGCATGAAACCGACGCGCGACCGCAATCCGAATGGCGGCGAGGACACAGACCGCGCCATTGGCCTCGCCGTTGATCATGTCGTTTCGCGAACAGTCCGGGACAGCGCCGCCATGCTGGACGCCACCGGTTATCCCGAGCCCGCCAGTCCCTATGCCTATCCGTATAAGGAGCGGCCTTATCTTGAAGAAGTGAGCCGCTCACCAGGCAAGCTGAAGATCTTATGGTCCGGCGCGACTCCGAGCGGGCGCCCGGTTGACCCAGAAGTCCAGTCGGCGCTCGAACGCACGGCGACCTTACTCGCTGAGCTTGGCCATGACGTGCGAGAGCAGGCCATCACACTCGACTGGCGCCAGTTCTACCGGGCCCAGGCCATCGTCTCCGGTTCGAATTTCGCCGCCGGCATGGCCCGCATGGTCCAGGCGATCGGCCGCGAGCCCGCCGGCGATATCGGCCCGCTGGCCCGGCGCGGGTACGACCGTGGCCGCGAGATCACCGGTCAGCAGGCGATGTGGGCCTGGCAACAGCTGCGCGTCATGAGCCGGCAGGTAATGGCCACCTTCGAGGCGTGCGATGTCCACCTTTCGCCGGTCCTCGGCACAGCCGTGCCGC
>Ga0315904_10011293_pt1 | contig 11407 bp, 4 predicted proteins | sample LakEriMetagenome_6_FD_203529 | JGI IMG/M metagenome (GOLD analysis project Ga0315904, IMG submission 203529) | Freshwater fungal communities from buoy surface, Lake Erie, Ohio, United States - Buoy 12 MA120 | ecosystem: Environmental > Aquatic > Freshwater > Lake | place: USA: Lake Erie, Ohio... | reverse complement strand
CGGTTCACGAGGGAGAGGCTGTGGCTGTGGAGGATGTGGTCGAGTGGCAGGCCCATGGGCAGGAATGGCAGTCCTCGGTTGAACCATGTGCTGCGGACGCCGTGGCGTTCCCATGATCCCCTGAGGTCGCCCCATTGGAGAAACTGCTGCATGGTTCTGCAGAAGGGGGTGGCATTGAAATCGCCGGCTACGACGCGGTGGGGGGCGTCGAGTTGGGCGAGCATGGAGCGCCATGCTTCGAAGGCGAGGGACCAGTCGCGGTGGAGAGCGCCGCCGAGCGGTGGTGGTGGGTGGACGCCGAGAATGGCCAACCGCAGGCCATCGCGGACGACGACGGCGCGGGCGCAGGCGTATCCCTGCCAGTCGTGATCGATGGCCGCGCTGTCGAGTGGGTGGCGGCTGAGGAGGCAGATTCCGAACGGACCTTCTTCTGCGCGCATGATGCGGTAGGGGTAGCGGGACCAGAGTGCGGCGGCGCAGTGGCGTTCCCAGTCGGGAGTGAATTCCTGAAGGACGATGACATCGGCATCGGTGGCTGCGAGGGAAGCGACCATGGCGGCGGGCTGGCGGGCTTCGTAGAGGAGATTGCAGGTAACGATGCGGAGCGGTTTCCCGTGCCGGCCTTCGTCGCCACCGCCCGATGGCAGGATCGGCCAGCCTTGCCAGAGCAGTACGATGAAATTCAGCAGGGCCCAGCGGCGCATGCCGAAGGTGAGAGCGACAACCAGCAGGACGGCGGCGAGCGCTGCCCGCCAGAGCTGGAAATGCCGCAGCAGTTCGAGCAGCGGGGCATTCCATGGAATGGCGAGCACAAGCACTGAAACCGCCAGCAGGAGGGAAAGTGCGACCACCATGCCCCCGAACCTCCGCGCCAACAGCCAGCGCACTCTGTTCACACCGCCTTCTCCCCGGGTTCCTGAGCCGGCGGAGCGGCAACTGGGGGAGTCACCGGCATGGGAATGACATTGGTGGGGGGCGGAGCGGTCCCGCTGAGCGACGTTGCCGGTTTCTCCGCTTCTCGTCCGGTCCGGGTCCTGCCCTTCCCTTCCTCCGGCTTTTCATCGGGATAGGGAATGCGGCGGTGCAGGCTCGTCCGCAGCGTTTTCACGAACGATTCCCGGACTGCATGGAGATCATTCATGGTGAGGGCACATTCATCGAGCTGGCCATCCTTGAGGCGCGACCGCACGATTTCCTCGACCATGGCTTCGATGCGCTGCGGCGTTGGTTTGGCGAGGGCGCGGGAAGCGCTTTCGACGGCGTCGGCGAGGCTGACGATGGCACTTTCCCGCGTTGACGGGCGTGGTCCCGGGTAACGGAACGACGACTCGCGGACTTCGGGAATGTCTTCGGCGGTGGCCTTGCCTGCGGCCACGGCGAGGCGCGCGGCTTCCTGCTGTTCGAGGGCCTTGCGGTAGAAATAATAAACCAATGAGGTGCCGTGATGCTGCCGGATCACGTCCGTGATTTCCCGGTTCAGCTTGTGGCGGCAGGCCAGATCGACCCCGTCCTTCACGTGAGCCATGACGACGAGGGCGCTCATGCTCGGCGCGAGGTCGTCGTGTGGGTTTTCGTCGGTGATGTTCTCGATGCAGTACTCCGGCTTCACGAGTTTCCCGATGTCATGGAAATAGGAACAGACCCGGCATTGCGTTCCGTTGGCTCCCACGGCTTCGGCGGCTGCTTCCGCCAGATTGGCGACCATGAGGCTGTGGTGGTAGGTTCCGGGAGCCTCCATGGTCATTCTCCGCAGCAGAGGATGATTGAGGTCGGCCAGTTCCAGCCACGACAGCGGGGTAGTGATGCCGAAAACCGATTCGAGCAGCGGGAGCATGCCCCCGGCCACAAGGGCGGTGACGAGGGCCGTTGCCATGAGCATGCCTGCTTCCATCGACATGATGAGCCACGCCTGTTCCGGAGCAGCGTCGGACCATGGATGGTCGATGACTCCAAGGGCGGCGGCGGTCAGCACCGAAGCCAGGCCCGTGATCAGCGCGGCGCGCAGCAATTGCCCGCGCTTCCGCAGGTGCCGCACCGTGGCCATGGCGGTCAGGCCAGTGACCACTCCCAGCACCACACATGGCAGGGCCATTTCCCGCGGCACCATCAAACCCGACCAGAGGCTGCCGTAGACAGCAGCAAAGAGGCCATGGCGTCGCCCCAGCAATTGCGTGAGCAGCATGGGAGCCAGCGCGACCGGACCGAGGAAGAGACGGGCGGCCTCGCCGAACGCACTGTCCATTCTTGCAAAGAGCTGCGGGACCAGAAAAGCCGCCGTCTGGAGCAGCAGCGCCCCGAAAACGAGAGTGACCCGTCCATTGCGGTCCCATGTCTTCCTCAGACTTGTCCGCAGGTGCACAAGGGCTGCCGCGAGCAGCGCCAGCAGGGCGAACACGCCGCCCGATTCCTCCCGCATCATTGATTCCGGAAACGCCGACGACACAAGGGCCGCCGCCACCAGAAACGCCCCAAGGATCAGCCAGCGCACCACCGCACTCCCCCCCATGGCTTCACGCCAGCCACCCGCCGCGCTCTCACGACGCTTGCGACCGCAGGAATATCCCTGCCGCTTCAACCGGATCCGTTTGAAAAAATCGAACATCATTTCCGGCCCCCGGCGGTCAGTTGCGCCATCAGCCCGCGCCCGGACAGCCAGCCAGAAGGCAGCCACCAGTCACGACGAAATCGTAGGGGGCCAGCAAGCCGGACGCAACGGAAATCGGCAACGCGCCAGCGGGCGGCCGCTCACGGTGCCCGCGTAGCGCGGAGGCGGGCGAAACGGCTGCTGCCGGGAGTGGCCGGGAGGGTCAGGCTGACTGTATCAAACCCCTGCGCGGGCAAATCCCTCGCAATGGTGATGCCGGGAGACGATCCGGCGGTGTCGGCTCCCACCTGATACACGGTCGGCCATGCCGTCAGGCTGCTTCCGGTTTCGATGACGAGGGAAATCTTCGGATTCACTGCAGCGGCGATGCGCTGGAAGCTGAACGTGACATTCGGTCCCTGCGCGGTGATGGCTGGGAGAAGGCTGAGGGCATGAGCGTTCCGGTCGGCGGCTCCGAGGATCCATGCGAGCCCATTGCTGACGCCGTCGCCATTCGCATCGGCGTCGAACGCAGCGCCCCCCGACCATGTGTCGTAGTCCGATGGCGTGGCCCCGCTCACGAGGAACCCGGAGGCATCGAGTGAACAGTTTCCGGTGCCGTTGACCGTGATGCGTGCGAGTTGCGCCGGGCTGAGGCCCTTGCCATCGCGGCCGAAGCGCAGGGATACTCCGGACACAAAGGATCCGGTGATGCTGAGCGATCCATCCGACCAGTCGAGTGCGCTGCTGCCGGCGAATTCGAGTGCGCCCCCCTCACCGAGTTGAATGACGGCAGCGCCCGAGACATCCAGCGTCCCGACGACGTCCGTGAACGTCCCAGCATCCAGGGTGGCACTGCCGACCGTGACCGCCGTCGCTCCGAAATAGATTCCCGGGACCGGAGGGTCCGCCAGCGGATCGCCTTCCACGTAGATTCCCGGCAGGGCATCACTCACCCCAAGTGCAAGCGTACCGCCGCTGATGACCGTATCGCCTTCATAGGTGCTCGCACCCGAAAGCGTCATGCGTCCCGCCCCACTCTTCCGGAAACCGAGAATGGTGAACAAAGGGTGCCCCAGCGTGCCTCCGAAATCGCAGTCGCTCACGGCATTGACCGTCAGGGTGGCTGGACCTCCGGAACTGTAGACCCGCTGCGTCCGGTTAGGACGCGCGACATTGCTGAGACCGGCCAGGGTCTGGTCGAAGCCCCCCAGATCAAGGTCGGCGAAATGATTATTGGGATTGAGACCATTGAGTCCGTCGAGGGTGACCGACGCCGTGGCTGGCAGGGCATTGGCCGCACCCAGTTGCAGCGTCATGGCACTGACACTGGGTCCCTGGGTGGTGACCGTGACATTTCCCGTGAAGGAATTGGAGGCCGCGAGGATGATGCGGGGGTCACCGGAAACCGTATTCGTCGCGGTATCGATGGTGAGGTCACCTGTGCCGGAGATCACTCCGCTGAAGGTGCCCCGGGTATTGCTCGCATTGATCCGGAAGGCCACCGGGCCCGTCAGAATGACCGGAGCGGTCACCGTGGGAGAACCATTATTGAAGCCGAGGACCGTGCCATCCGACATGGTGATGCCCGCGCAGGTGTCGAGCGGTCGGGCATTCTGGAGATTGACCGAACCTGCCCTGATGGCGAGTGATCCAGTGAAGGTATTTGCTCCGGAGAGCACGAGGGAACCGCTGCCGGTCTTGGTGACGTTGACGATGCTGTCCGCGCCAGTGCTTTCGATGAGGCTGATGGAGCCGCTCTGATCATTGGCTCCGACGGTGAAGTTGGCAATTGTGCCGGCCGCCGTGTTGTCGATGCGTCCAGTGAATCCGTTGACGGTATCGGCGTGGCCGTGGAGGTCGAGCACGACGCTGGGCTGGGTGGCGGCGAAATTGCCTTTACCGGGGCCGTCGGGCAGCACGTCGTCTGCACCGAGCTGGAGCGATCCGCCTGAGAGCACGGTATTGCCTGCGTAGCTGTTGGGTCCGGCGAGGACGAGACGTCCGTCGCCCGCCTTGGTGAGATTGGCTGCAGTGGTTCCTGCGATGGCTCCGCCGATGCGGAGGGTGCGCTCCGCGGCGACATCGAAGGTGTTGGAATTTCCCATCACGTAGGAACAGTTGAGGGTGAGATCCGCCGTGGCCGCCGCCATGTCGATTCTGCCATTGTTCGTAAGGGTGCTTCCTGGATTGATGGTCACGACGGCGGCGGGGTCCGTGATGATGAGGGATCCCCATGTGGTGTCCGCGCCGAGAACGGTGGTATTGGCGGAAGTGACCACGCTGGCCCACTGTGCGGTGCCGATGGCCGAGGGAACCTGCCCACCGATCCAGCTGCTGCCGAGGTTGAGATCATTGCTGTTGTTGGCCTTGGCGATGGTGCCGCCTTCGTAGCTGATGATGATCTGGCCGGGGGCACCGGGTCCGCCGCCGTAGCTGGCACCGCCAGAGGTATTGTCCTTGGCTCCGCCTCCTCCGCCGCCGGGAGCCGTATTGTTGACGTTGCCGGCTCCCTCGGCACTCTTGCCATTGGCTCCCCTGCCCCCTTTGTGATCGGCGTCGCTTCCGGCAGTTTCAATGAGGCCCGTGGACTGATTGGTGGCATTCTTGCCAGCCGCGAGGTCGCTGGCTCCGCCGCCGCCTGAGCCACCATTGCCCGCCGTGGTATTGTTCTGGCCGTTGCCGCCGGGCCACTCGACTTCGTACAGCCCACTGATGACACCGCCCGCTCCCGAGGCCCCCGAATTCGCCGTGCCCGTGGAAACCCGGCATGCTCCACCTTCGCCGCCATTGGCCGTGACCGTGACTCCGCCATCGCCGGCAAACGAAACGGCCGCGCCGTCGAATCTCTGACCGTCCACGAATCCCGTGGCGGGACAGACCGCCACGGGCGGAATCGTGACCGTGTACAGGGTGCCCGGAGTGACTGGCACATTGAGCCGCTTGGCATAGGCTCCACCACCGCCGCCACCGCCGCCCACATTGCCGCCGGAAACCTTTTCGGCCCCGCCGCCGGCACCACCGCCACCCCAGCATTCCACCGTGACGGTGGTAACCCCGGCAGGTGGCGTGAAGGTCCCGGAAACCGTGAACTTCTCGCTGACAGCCCATGCAGGGTCCGCCAGGAAAGTCAGCAGTCCGCACTGAATGACGCCAGCGGCGGGAAGCAGGAACGGCATGGAGCAAAGGGTCTTCATGGATTGGCAGTGATGTTAGGGTTGAGTCATCATGCAGGCGCAGAACCACGCAGGAAATCATCCTGCGCCGGTGCGCAGAGCCCGCGGGTTCCGGGGGGAGACCGCAGCCGCGCGGGCATGCGGCGGGGGCCATACCACGACCGTGCGAGTGCAAGCCACTGCAATCCCCGCGATCGCTACCCAGAGAATCAGGCAGTTTTCCCTCGTGTCACGGCACCCTGCGGGCAGCCAGCGTGCGGCCAGGCCATTCAGCCTAGAATCCCGCGCACGATCTTCCCGCTGACGTCGGTGAGGCGGAAGTCGCGGCCCTGGAACCGGTAGGTGAGGCGTTCGTGATCGATGCCCATGAGGTGGAGCAGAGTTGCCTGGAAATCGTGGACGTGGACGGGGTCGGTGACGGCATTCATGCCGAGGTCATCGGATGCTCCGAAGGTGAGGCCGGGTCTGACGCCGGCTCCGGCCATCCATGTGGTGAAGGCGTAGGGATGGTGGTCGCGGCCCCAGCGTGGGCGGTCTGCGATATTCCCCTGGATGAAGGGAGTGCGGCCGAATTCCCCGCCCCAGACGACGAGGGTATCTTCGAGCAGGCCGCGCTGCTTGAGGTCCATGACGAGGGCTGCGCTGGCGCGGTCGGTATCACGGCACTGATTGTAGAGTTCCGTGGTCAGTGAATTGTGCTGATCCCATCCGGCGTGCATGAGCTGGACGCAGCGGGCACCGCGTTCGACGAGACGGCGGGCCATCAGGCAGTTGTGGGCGAAGCTCCCGGGTTCGAGGACATCCGGACCGTAGCTGTCGAGCACCGACTTCGGTTCGCTGCGGAAATCCGCCAGTTCCGGGACACTGCTCTGCATGCGGAAGGCCATTTCGTACTGGGCGATGCGTGCCGCGATTTCCGGATCGCCGAAGTCGTGCAGCTTCTGCTCGTTGAGCGCCGCGAGATCGTCGAGAAAATCGCGCTTCATGCCGCGGTCGACGCCGGCGGGATCCGAGAGATACAGCACGGGGTCGCCACTGCTGCGGAATTTCACGCCCTGGAAGCGCGACGGCAGAAAGCCGGATCCCCAGTAGAAATCGTAGAAGATCTGACCGCAGCTTGTGCCTTTGCTCACGGAAGTCATGACCACGTAAGCCGGCAGGTTTTCGGTTTCCGATCCCAGGCCGTAGCTGAGCCATGCCCCCAGTGACGGACGGCCGGGAAGCTGAGCGCCGCTCAGCAGAAAGGAAATGGCCGGGGCGTGATTCACGGCGTCCGTGTGCATCGATTTGATGAAGCACAATTCGTCCGCAATGGCGGCCGTGTGGGGCATGAGATTGCTGACCCATGCGCCTGATTGACCGTACTGCTGGAAGGGTTCGACGGGGGCGAGCATGAGCTTGCCGCCGGCGGCTCCGGTCATTGTGCTGAAGCGCTTGCCACCGACATACGAATCCGGGACTGGCTGGCCGTGGAGTTCCTTGAGCTTGGGTTTCCAGTCGAATGTATCGACATGGGTTGGCCCGCCATTCATGAAGAGGTAGATGACGCGTTTGGCCTTCGGGGCGATGCCCGGGAAGCCGGGAATGGCCGCTGGTGCGTCGGCGCGCAGGCCATCCGATCCCAGCAGTTGGGCGAGGGCGGCGGTGCCGATGCCCGTGGCGGTGCGGCCGAAGAATTCGCGGCGGGTCAGATGGAGGCGGGCCTGCTCGATGGGGTGCATGGCATTCATTCGAGATTGAGGGCTTCGTCCATGTTGAGAATCGTGAGGGCCGACATCGTCCATGCGGCCAGTTCCGGGGTACGGTCGGCCGGAACCAGCGGACTTTCTCCTTCGCCGAGTAACTGAACCGCCCGCTCCGGGGCGTCTGCGAACCGCCGGCGGTGGCGCTCCCACCCAGTCATGAGGACCTGCGTTTCCGCGGGCGAGACGGGTCGGCCGAGAACCCGCTGCGCCATGGCAGCGAGGCGGGCCGCGGGGTCGGCGACCGCTGCGGATCCGAGGGCGATGGCGCGGGCGGCTTCCACATAGGTGATATCATTGCTAGTGGCGAGGGCGTGCAGCGGAGTATTCGTGCGCAGGGGCTTCACGCTGCAGACGAGGCGCGATCCGGTATCGAAGAACATGGTGGGTCCGGCGATGCGGCGCCAGAAGGTGTAGAGACTGCGCCGCCGCAGGTCGTCGCCCGTGCCGCGCTGGTACTTGACCGTTCCGAAGGTCGCTTCCTCCCAGACCCCGTCGGGTTGCCATGGCAGCACCGGAGACCCACCGCCTACCATCGGCCGCAGCAGACCACCGGCCGCGAGCGCCTGATCCCGGATCATCCACGCAGGCATGCGGAAGCGCGGGCCGCGCGCAAGGAGCCGGTTCGCGGGATCGCGCTCCAGCAAGGCCGGCGTCAGCCGCGAACTCTGCCGCCATGTCCGGCTCGTCACGATCGTGCGCAGGAGCCGCTTCACATCCCAGCCACCCTCACGGAAATCCGACGCCAGCCAGTCAAGAAGGGCCGCATGCTGCGGGAATTCCGCCTGTACTCCGAAATCCTCCGCCGACTTCACGAGGCCGATGCCGAAGAGCATCTGCCAGAAACGGTTCACGGCCACCCGGGCCGTCAGGGGATTCTCCGGAGCCACGATCCAGCGGGCCAGCGCAAGGCGGTTCGCTGGAACGTCCTGCGGAAGGGCCGCAAGGAATGCCGGCAAGGCCGCAGTGACTTCCTCCTCCGGCTTGTTGTAGAGTCCATGATCGAGAATGAAGGTTTTCCGCGGCGATTGCCGGTCGGCCATGACCATGACCTTCGGACCGGAATCGGCGAGCTGGCGTGCGCGTTCCGTCAGCTCGGCGATTTTCCGCCGCAGCCCTGCGATGACGAGATCCGCTTCCTCCCATGCGGTGGCGATGATTTCCTGCTGGTCGCGGTCGCGTTCCGCCGCGGGCGTCTGCAGGGCGACGGCGAGGGCGGGATCAGTGGTGCCGAGTGCTGGTTCGGCTTCCTGCGTGAGGCTGAGCCGGAATCTTCCCATGTTGTGTTGACGGTTTCCGGATTCGTGGCGGAAGCGGAACCGCAGGACGGTGTTCTCGGTGGTGGTGAGAGGCTCGGCGAAGCGGAGGACGGCGGCGTGACTGCGGTCGACCATGCGGCCTTCATGGACGGCCCAGCCGCTGGCCGGATTGTCATCGAGGACGCCGGCCAGTTTGAATCCGCTTTGTTCATGGGTGGCTGCCACGGCCGCGAGGGCGACCGGCTGCGGGGCCGATCCTTCAGTGTCGCGTTCCATGCGGAGCGAAGTGAGGACGAAATTGCCGCTGTCCGAGCGCGCCAGACCGCCGGCCGTCATGGAGGGATGGCGGAGGACATCGAGCCGCAGACCCGTCCAGCGGCCGGGGCCGGTGACGGCGGTGACTTCGTAGTTGTCCTTGTCGGGATTGGCCCCGCTGTTCAGGATCGAGCGGTCGGGCTGAATCGTCAGGGTACTGCCGTCGGCTTTGGCCGTCTTTGGAACGAGTGGCTGCCATGCCGATCCGGCGGCGGCGCGTTCCCTTTCCCATGACGCGCGGCGGCTGGCGGCTGCGGTGCGTTCGGAGTCGAGGGATCTGCGGGCGTCGTCGCTTTGCTGGCTGACTTCTGCGAGTTGCCGGGCGGCCGCGGGATCGGGCACCCGCAGGACCGGGGGCGTCTGAGGATCGCCTCCGCCTCCGTCCACGGGGGTCTGATTGAAGAACGCGGTGAGGCTGTAGTAATCGCGCTGCGAGAGCGGATCGAACTTATGGTCGTGGCAGCGGCAGCAATTGAAGGTGAGCGCGAGCCAGACGGTTCCGGTGGTCTCGGCCATGTCCATGACGTAATCGACCCGGTTTTCCTCGGCGATTCTGCCGCCTTCTCCATTGATGGGGTGGTTGCGGAGGAAGGCCGTGGCGAGCCGTTGTTCGTCGGTGGCTTGCGGCAGGAGGTCGCCCGCAATCTGCCAGACGGTGAATTCATCCCAGCGCTGGTTGCGGTTGAATGAGCGGACCACCCATTCGCGCCACGGCCACATGGTGCGCATGCCATCGCCCTGGTAGCCATTGGTGTCCGCATAGCGGGCCGCCTCCATCCAATCCCATGCCATGCGTTCGCCGTAGGCATCCGAAGCAAGGAGCCGGTCGACCTGTTGTTCCCATTGCTGCGGCGATGGATTGGCGAGCCATGCGGTCATTTCCTCCGGCGTGGGCGGCAGACCGGTGAGGGCGAGAGTGGTGCGCCGCAGCAGGGTGGCGGGTTCGGCTTCCGGGGAAAACGCGAGTCCTTCCCGGGCGAGTTTTGCGGAGACGAGGGCGTCGATGGGATTTCCGGCATCCGCGGGAACGGCGGGACGCTGCAGCGGGGTGAAGGCCCAGTGGCGTCCCCACGGGGCTCCTTCTGCGATCCATTGCTCAAGGGTCTGCTGCTGTGCCGCGCTCAGTTCCTTGTGAACTTCCGGCGGCGGCATCTGTTCGTCGGGATCGAGCGAACGGATCCGCTGGAGGAGCAGACTCTCGGCCGGCTTGCCGGGGACAATGGCGGCACCGCTTTTCCCCGGCGCTTTGGCCGCCGCTTCCACATCAAGCCGCAGATCGCCCTTCCGGTGCTTTTCGTCCGGGCCATGACAATAGAAGCAGCGGTCGGACAGCAGCGGCAGCACCTCGCGGCTGAAATCCACCGGTTCCGCCCGACCGACGGCCGCCAGCAGCAGCGGGAGCAGTGCCCGGGTCCATTGCTCAAGGCATCGCGTTCGCGTCATGGCAGTAGCTCCATCGGAACGGCTGCCCTGCGCCTTGTCAGGCAGGGCAGCCGGTCCTCCGGAAATGATGGTTCACTTCTCGAGCGGATGGTCCTTGAGCAATTCCTCGGGGCTCCAGAAGATGGAACGGTCCTTCGTGGCTTCGCGCACCTTCTTCACAGTCTCGGCCTTCACGGGAGCGGCCTGATTGCCCCATGAATTGCGGACGTAGGTGAGCACGGCAGCGATTTCCTCATCCTTCAGAAGCGCGGCAAACTGCGTCATGGGCGGAATGCCCTTCGCAGGATCATAGGTCTTGCCATTCACTTCGATCGGGCCCCAGAGGCCGTGGAGCACGAGTTTGGTGAGTCGTTCCTCCGATCCCGTGACCCAGACGCTGTTGGCCAGCGGCGGGTAGATCGGATCGAGTCCGGCCCCGGTCTTCTGGTGGCAGGTCGCGCAGTGGCCATCGCGCAGGAAGACATTGGCACCGAGCGTGTACGCCTTGGCGTCGTCGCCGCTCAGGTGGGCGGGGACGTCAACTTTCACCTCGGCGACCGCTTCCTCGATCTGGGTGGCCATCTGACCCTTGGTCGGGTCGGCAGCTCCCCAGTGATGCTTCACGGTGGCGGCGGCCACGCGGGCGTGCTGATCCGGGGAATCGAGGACCGCTTCGAGCAGAGCCATGTCGCGCACATTGTGCTGCTGATGGAGCCAGAGGGCTTCGAGCAGATGGTGCGCATCTTCCTTCTTCTTCGCATCGAACTGCTTCACCCATTCCTTGACGGCGGCGATGACTTCCCCGCTGCTGCGGCCGCTCAGTTCAACCCTTGTGCGGTGGCGGATGCCATCGACAGGATTCTTGAGGTGGTCGAGGAGGACGGGAATCGGCTGTCCGGCGATGGCGAC
>Ga0315904_10011290_pt1 | contig 11411 bp, 9 predicted proteins | sample LakEriMetagenome_6_FD_203529 | JGI IMG/M metagenome (GOLD analysis project Ga0315904, IMG submission 203529) | Freshwater fungal communities from buoy surface, Lake Erie, Ohio, United States - Buoy 12 MA120 | ecosystem: Environmental > Aquatic > Freshwater > Lake | place: USA: Lake Erie, Ohio... | reverse complement strand
TGAGGGAGACACCGCGTATATGAAAGAACTGGTTTCTTTACTTCCTAAAACGGGAGTGAATGCCGTTAAATTTCAGTATGTAATTCCTTCTGAATTCGGGGATCCGGGTTCTGAAAATTATGTAGAGTTGGATCGATTGAAATTTCAACATGAAGAATTTCAAGAATTGTTGGATGTACTTCCCAATGAATTTACGGTGTACTATGATGTATTTGCCGAAGGCTCTTATAGTAGGGTGAAAGACTTGAAGAAGGCAAATCCACGCTTGAATATTGCAGGGGTAAAATTACATGTTACCAATAGCATGGATTTTGAATTGCTGAAGGCGGCATGTGATGATTTTGAAACCGTATTTATTTCTGTAAGCGGCCTTAATGCAATAGAAATAGATAAGATTATTCGATTTACACATTCAGCTGGAATTTTTGATAAAATTGTACTTGTTTATGGGGTTCAAAATTATCCTACAAAGCCAGAGAGCATCAAGTTGAACAAACTCTCTGAGTTAAAAAAGGTATTTGGTGTTGCAGTCGCGTTAAGTGAACATTTGGATGGCGATAACATAATTGCAGCTGATACGATAGCCTATTCCTATTTATTGGGATACGACTATGTAGAGAAGCATGTGACGCTGGATAGATCCAGAAGATTGGATGATGACCATGCTGCCTTGAACTTGGATGAGTTGACACAGGGAATTGCCAAAATGCACATGCTTGCATCTGCGATGTCCGACAATGTTTTGGCACTATCTGCTGATGAATTGGATTACCGGAATAAAGCGAAACAAGCCATATACAGTCAAGAAATATTGGGCACAGGCCTTGAAGTGCAGCGGGCCCATACGGTGATGAAACGGCAAGAGGGCGATGACCGAAAACCCAATTATTTAAATCCAAGTGATGTTTTTGGGTCAAGAATCAAAGCGGAAGTGCCTGCGGGAAAGCGATTGGAATACGCGGATTTCGATCGCAGCATTGTTGGATATGTATTGGTACGGTCTGCATCGAGTCGTTATCCTGGCAAGTGCTACCAAGAAGCAACTACAGGAGTAGCAACCTTACGCTTGCTTTTGCAACGTTTAAAGCGCAGCCAACTTGTGCAGCAGTGGGTATTATGCACTACCGCCGACACAGCAGATGATGGTATTGAGGTCATTGGTTCCGAAGAAGGCTTGAAGGTTGTGCGTGCTACGGAGAATGTATATCAACGCGTGGAAGCTGCACTAGCAGAAACGGGTGTGCCCGATGTTATGCTGCGTATTACCGCGGATAATGTGTTTATAGACCCAGCGCATATCGATCATATAATTCCCGAATTTTTGAAGGGCAATTATGATTATTACAGGCATTCTCAGGTAATAGATGGTTGTGATTTCGAAATTGTAAAAGGCGATGCCTACAGAACCCTAGACTCTTACTTTACCAATTACAAGGTGGAGGCGGAGTATATGACCTTGTATCTAAACAATAGTTATTTCCGCATTTTGGAGGCAAAAACCTATGATACAGGTTTACATTTTGAGGACTACCGGTTTACACTGGATTACAAAGAAGACCTCGATAATATTCGGTTGTTGGTTGCTGAGCTGGGGAAATTGGATTTTACCTATGCTGAACTTTGTAACACCTTGAATACAACATCAGTGTATCAGCCTTTCTCCCCTCCGAATAAGGCCTTTACCATACGCGCGAACAAAAAAACACTGTTTTAACTTGGGCTTACTGCTTTCCATATTTTGGGAATACCTGCGCTGTTATGCGGCTTTTCTGTTTGGCTTGAATTTCAGAAAATCTGTAGTATTTAGGCATTTAATCCATCGTAAAACACATAGAATACCTCGTGGATTTCATTACAGTTTAAAAACTGCAATAAGCATCTATCTCCGCAGGGTAGTATTTGATGTATTCAAAACAGGAAGGGTAGAAAAACAAGACGGCGATATGGTGTTTTATAATGACAATACTGAGCCTTGGGCGCTGAATTACGTGCAAGACAATGGAGAGAAAAGCAGCCTTGCCATGTATTTGTCACCTTCAAATTTATATTTGAATTTGCCAATCCTATTAAAAGTAATTTACCTGCTGTTGCAATGTATACTTCTTATAATATCCTTGCCTATCCTATTCATACGTCCTGTAGGAATTTGGTCTTTACACCTTACCATTGTGCATGAACATGTTAAAATAATGAGCTTACTGCAGGGCAATGCTATTCGGAAATTTTATGATTTTTTCAGCTATGAAATAGGAAGCTCCTTTTTGAATGAACTGCTGGTTGGAAAAGGCATTCGCAATCACTTTATCACCAGTCCAACACCCTTGTATGAGACCTATCCTGACTGTGTCTGTGATATTTTCTTAAGTGCATCCCCATATCACATGGAGGAGTTGGAACACAAAAAAACACATCCAGAATATCCGCTGCGCTTTTTGTATACTGAAATGAGGCAATGGCCATACAATGAATTCGATGAAAAATTGGAGAAATACGCAGGTGAAAGTGCAGAAAGGAATAAACAGATTGGCATATATGTAAGTGGCGTTTGGTGGAGGAGCAAGGAAAAGCACCAAGAATTTGCAGATGGTTTTTTTGAGAGTGAATTCTTGCTTTTGGAACACATGAAACGGTTTGGTGAACAACATCCAGAATACACATTGTGGTTGTTTTTGCACCCTCGTGAGAGACGCACACCGGCACAGCTAGAAGAAGGCTTAACATTTTATCGCGAGCAATTTGGTACAGTACCCTTTAATCTCATGGATTTCAGTAAACCTACCAAATCTCAATTCGGCCGCTGTGATATCAGTATTTCGGTGAGTAGCAATACAACCTATGAACGTTTGTTCGGGGGTTTCAAATCGATCTTTACACCCTATAAACTGCCGAATTTTCCCATACCTGGAAACGCACTTCAGCATATTTGTGCCCGTGATTATGAGAGTTTGGAAGGTATGATTTTGGAGTACAGCAATATGAGTACAGAAGCATTTTATGAACATACGGGACTGAAGAAATACCACCATCAGTTTCGCATATTTGACAGTGAGTAACCGCATGACGGCAGATAAGAACATTAGAATAGTAAGTGTTATTGGCGCCCGGCCTCAGTTTATTAAGGCGGCACCGGTTGAGATGGCGATGAAGTTGCATGAGAATATTGTGCATTATTCAATTCATACGGGGCAGCATTATGATGCGAACATGTCTCAAATCTTCTTTGAGGAATTGGGTCTTCAAGAACCCTATGCGAATCTGGGTGCTGGTGGGGGCAGCCATGCTACACAAACCGCTGCAATTATGGTGGGCTTAGAACCTTTACTCATGGAGATTCAGCCTCATATGTTGGTTGTGTACGGAGATACAAATTCCACCATTGCTGCGGCTTTGACTGCGGCAAAACTGCATATTCCCATCGCACATATCGAAGCTGGGTTGCGCAGCTACAATAAAGAAATGCCTGAAGAGGTAAACCGAATACTTACGGATCATGTATCTGATATTTTGTTTGCCCCAACAGAACTTGCCCTCAACAATTTGAAGCATGAAGGGCTAGAAAATGTGCATATAAGCGGAGATGTGATGCTGGATATGCTGCGAATTGCTAAAAATAGCATTGCTGCAGAACGCCCTGTGGAATACCCATACTACTATGCCACACTGCACAGACCTTACAATACAGATGATGGTTTAAGGCTTACAGCATTGTTGGAGATTATGAATACGCTAAAACACAAAGTAATCTTCAGCCTTCATCCGCGCACTCGTATCCTTATGGAAACCAAGTATAATTTGGCATTAGAGGATTATGAGAATGTTTCATTTATTCAACCGCAAGGATATTTTGAGAATCTCACTTATTTGTGCAATAGTGAATGTTTAATCACCGACAGCGGGGGAATGCAAAAAGAAGCCTATTTTGTAGAGAAGCCATGCATTACAGTGCGGTCGGAAACGGAATGGGTGGAAACCTTAGAACATGGTTGTAATACGCTTGTATGGGAAGACCTAAATGAGATACACAAGGCCTTAGATAGGCCTTATGGTCCTTTTATTGAGGGTGTTTATGGAACAGGGAATGCAGCCCAAAAAATGGTTGATTGTATCATGGAATTTATAGAGAAAAGGAACCAAGGATGATTGCAATTATTGATTATGGAATGGGCAACCTTGAATCCATTAAGAATATGATTCGGAAGGCTGGGGGTCAGGCAATGATTACTTCAAATTTGGAAGAGATTGCAATGGCTCGTTCTCTTATTTTGCCGGGTGTTGGGCATTTTGGAAAAGCCATGGACCTCATCAACCAAAGTAACTTAAGACAGGTATTAGACAAGGCGGTGTTAGAAGATAGGAAGCCCTTGTTAGGGATTTGTTTGGGCATGCAACTTTTGTTAGACTCCAGTGAAGAAGGGGATTCAAAAGGACTTGGATATATTGAGGGGAAAGTGCGTAAATTTCAATTTGAAGACTCGAGCTTAAAAGTGCCTCACATGGGATGGAATGAAGTACAGATTATGCAGGAAAATGGAGTACTTCAAGAAGTGGATGGTGAGCCACAACGGTTCTATTTTGTGCATAGCTATTTTGCACAATGTGATCATGTAGAAAATGTAGTATGCCGCACCCAATATGGTTTTACTTTCGATAGTGCCATTTCAAAAGCGCATATTATGGGAGTTCAATTTCATCCAGAAAAGAGTCACAAATATGGACTTCGATTTTTCACGGAATATTTAAAAAAGCATGGCCATTAATTTAACGCGTTCTATACCTGTATTGACAGTTAAGAACCGACAGTTAATTAAAACACTGAAGTTCAGCAATCCAAAGTATGTTGGAGACCCAATAAACGCGATAAAGGTTTTTAACGATAAGGAAGTAGATGAGCTTATGGTTATTGATATTGGGGCTTCTGTTTTGGGAAAAGAACCCGATTATTCGCATTTAAAGGAGATGGCAGGTGAGGCATTTATGCCCTTGGGATATGGCGGAGGTATTCACAATTTTGATATTGCACAGAAAGTGTTTCAATGTGGTATTGAAAAAGTGGTATTGAATACCGCGGCATGCGAAAATCCTGAACTCATAGGCCAAATTGCGGCCCACTTCGGATCACAAAGTGTGGTAGTAAGTTTGGATTATAAAAAGGGGTTGTTAGGCGGAAAGAAGCCTGTATATTTTTCAGGCAAGAAGAATGTTAAATCAAGTATTGTTGAATTGGCAAAGCGCATAGAAGGGCATGGAGCAGGGGAAATCATATTGCACAATGTTGACCGCGATGGGACGTTTGAGGGCTATGATTTAGAAATTTTACAGGAAGTGGTGGCGAGCACCGGAATACCCATAGTGCCGCTTGGTGGAGCAGGCGATATTCAAGACTTTACAAAGGCAATTAAACAAGCTGGAGCTCATGCTGTAGCTGCATCTAGCATGTTTATATTTAAGAAAAATAATCGAGATTCAATTCTCATAAATTACCAGAAAATAAATTAAGAATGACGAGAGATTACCAACAGTGCACCCATTGTATTTTAGATACAAAGGATGACGCGGAAATCCGATTTGATGAAAGAGGCGTGTGCAATTATTGCACGAGTTACGAGAAAAACTATGTGACGAATATGCCCTCTGAGTTGGAATTGGCCAAACAATTAGAGGCCACATTAGAGGAAATACGAATTGCCGGAATCGGTAAAAAGTACGACTGCATTATGGGATTAAGTGGCGGAGTTGACAGTTCTTACTTAGCGTTTAAAGCCGGTGAACTGGGGTTGCGCCCTCTGATTGTACATTTTGACAATGGATGGAATTCTGAACTTGCAATTCAGAATATTGAAAATATCATCAATAAAACGGGATTTGATTTGTACACCTATGTCGTAAATTGGGAGGAGTTTCGCGATTTGCAATTGTCCTATATTAAAGCAGGTGTTCTAGATTGGGAAATACCCACTGATCATGGCTTCTTTGCCACCTTATACAAGCAGGCACACAAGTATAAGATACCCTTTATTATTACTGGTCATAACCATCAAACAGAGGCCATTATGCCTAAAAGCATGCGATGGAGCAAAATGGATATTGCCAATATCAAGGACATTCATAAAAAGTTTGGGAATATGAGCTTGAAAACTTTTCCAATGATGGGATTCTTTGAATATACCTATTATCAAAAATTTGATAAAATACAGCGCATCAATATTTTGGAATTGATGCCGTATGACAAGGTGGATGCGAAGAAGAAAATAACCGAAGCATTTGGTTGGAGGGATTATGGTGGCAAGCATTATGAATCCATTTTTACGCGTTTTTATCAAGGATATGTGTTGCGTGAGAAATTTGGCTATGACAAGCGAAAGGCGCATATTTCAAATCTTATTTGTTCTGGACAAATGACGCGTGAAGAGGGGTTGGCGGAAATTCAAAAACCCAGTTATGACCCAATACAGTTGAAGGAAGACATGGAATATGTACTCAAAAAACTAGGTCTTTCTGAATCGGAATTTGAAACTATAATGCGCACTGAACCCGTGTCGCATGCTGCATTTAAGTCTTATGAAACAGGCCTGTATCAGCGGCACATACGCTTCATGCAGTTTATTCAACCAATATCTAAAATAATTAAGAAAATTATACGTTGAAACGCGTCGTAATTGTATGTTTTACTTTTCCGCCCTACCCGGGTATTGGAGGAAGGCGCTGGGCAAAATTTGCACGCTGTCTCAATGAGAAGGGTAATGACATACAAGTAATTGCGGCGATTAAGAATGCTGAATCTAAAAGTGCTTGGTTACGGGATACGGAGATGTATAAAGACCGTATTCACTTCCTCCCCTCTTCTTATCCAAGCATACTCACTATGGTGCCGCAGAATATTTGGCAACGCATTCAATATCGTTTGTCATTGGCATATGTGAAATTCCGAAATCGCGAAGGAAACTACTTTGATCCGTCCTCTTTTTTCGGGCCCACAGCAACTCGCAAAGTGGAAGGTTTTATACAACAAGGGTACAACAATGTCATTATCAGCTGCGGTCCATTTCGCATGACCCGTGAGCTTCTTCAGTTGAAGGGAAAATATCCCAATGTGAATTTTATCTTAGATTTTAGGGACCCATGGGCCAATAACAAAACCGCATTTGGTTTTCAGAGTATAGGAGAGGAGAGATTGCAAGCAGAGATTCAAATGGAGAAAGAAGTGGTGACTGCTGCTGACGGTATTATTTCTGTGAGTGAGGAAATGAATGAGTATTTCCATGAAGCTCATGGAAAGTCTAGAAAAGCCATGATTTGTGTTCCCAATGGGTTGGACTTTGCAGATTTTCCCATGGCTGCGGTTAATGTATCGGATGCATCTGATAGAACTTGGGTATTTACGGGTACCTTATATGCAAAATCTGAAAGGGTATTTTCTTCTTTTTGTGATGCCTTGAACAGCATTGAAAATGCAGGCAAGTGGCCATTGGGGTTGAAATTGGAGTTTTATGGAACTGTGCCCAGTTGGTTTTATAAGCATACTGAAAAATTGGGAGAAAAGCTGCGGTTTTTAGGAAATCTCGCATTGGATGATACCTACAGAAAGATTGCACAATCTGAAGCGTGTATGTTGTTTCTGACGGATGACTTAGCCTATTCTAGAAGCACAAAATTCTATGAATATATCGCCATGAAAAAGCCGGTACTGGTTATGAGTCCTGGAGGCGAGACTGGCAATTATGTGGCAGAATCAAAGTTGGGATATGACTGCAAAGAGGCTGTCATGCTGCAAGAGGTAACGCGCGCTTTAGAAGAGATAGAAAATGGAGTATTCCAGTTTCCAAGTGATTATGATGTGCATGCCCATGATGTGATGCACCTTACAGATACTATAATAGAAAGGCTACTCGAACATGCTTGAATTAAAAGGAAAGAAAATACTCATTTTGGCACCGCACACTGATGATGCGGAGTTCGGCATGGGTGGCAGTATTGCCAAATTCATTGAAGACGGGAATACCGTGTATAGTGCGGCGTTTTCGGCGTGCAAACACAGTGTATTATCAGCATTTCCAGAGGACATTTTGGTGCGCGAGGTGAAGGAAGCTTCAAAAGTTTTGGGAATTGAGGAGAACAACCTATTTCTATTTGAGTATGATGTTCGCACCTTTTCTCATCACCGTCAATCTATTTTGGATGATATAATTCAATTACGTGAATCACTTAAACCAGATGTGATTTTTATTCCCTCCCTTCAGGATGTTCACCAGGACCATAAGGTTATTGCGGAAGAAGGAAGACGTGCGTTTAAGTTCGGCACAGTGCTGAGTTATGAGTTACCCTGGAATAATTTTAGTTTTGGGAATGCATGCTTTGTGATACTTGAGGACCGACATATCGCAACCAAAGAAAAAGCCATTCAGGCCTACAAGTCGCAGGCACACCGTATCTATGCGAGCCCTGATTTTGCCAGATCTTTGGCCCGTACACGCGGGGTTCAAATCAACAATAACTTTGCGGAATGCTTTGAGATTGTGCGTTTCGTGCTTCAATGAAGCAATGTGATCGAAGAGTTTAGAATTAAAAAATAATAGAGAAAAAGCGCTGAAAACTTTCATGCAAAAAGTATAAAACTATGAACAACGAAACATTAAAACAGCACCCTTACATTCAGGAGCTATTGGCTCTGGAAGCGGCCAATACGGATCGTTATGCATTTCATGAAAAAGTAAAACCCTTGCTATTAAAAATGGGTTCGGATCAAGCATTTTTGAAGCAAGTAATTCAAAGAAATTTTGATGACATGGCCTATCTTACCCAGACTTGGTCATTGTATAATATCCCCTATTTTCATGTATATGAAACAGATGATTTTGTATTAAAAATACATTTGTTTCCTGGTGCCGAGCACTATCAGCCGGGCATAGCAGCGCACGCTATTCACCATCATAACAACTACATCCTCACTACAAACGCCTTTTTTGGTTCGGGGTATGAGTCTATTTTGTTTAAGAAAGAAGTAGAAACGGATGAGAACACGCTTCGCACAAAAATGCAAGTCAGCAAGCATTTTCATCAGAAAGATTGGAATCCAAGTATGGTGGATGCTTGGGAGCCCCATATCGTTTTTATCCCTGAGCAATTGTCAGCAACCATGCTGATATGGACTCCTGAAAAGAAGCGTGCAACGGACACATTAAGAAATGTGAAACTATTAAAGATGGTAAAATTGCCCTTGAGGAAACTGATACAGTTATTTAAGTTGGAGAGTACATTTGGTATCGCCAAAGGCAAGACATACCAGTACTATACCGCAGCAGATGGCAAGGGATTTATGGCCATTGAAGAAGAACATTATTTTGCTCCAACCAAAGCGGCAAAGGGTGAGTCTGCGCGATCGTATTGTATGCAAATACTCTTTTCATTTTTGCAAAAATCTGGTCTTGCAGAAAAGGAATATATGGAAGAATTATTGCGTCGTGAAAGCACACCTGAGGAATACAAGCCATGGTTGCAGAAGTTGGTCGCTGGAGAAACGATTCCAGAGGCATATCACCGCACCGAAATTAATATTCCTCAAAAGAGCTATACTCTAGACGATATTTTACGCGCTGCCTCAAACGATTAATTTCCTTGAAAATCCTGTATTATTCCCCCCACCCCACCCACGATATTGTAAGTGAGGTAGGTTATAGCACGCACCAGCGTGAAACCATTCATGCAATGCGCAAGTTGGGACACGAGGTTATTCCTGTGATTATGGGAGGAACAGAAAAAGCATCCGTTGATACGTACATTGAGGGAATTCAACAGAAAAGCAGCCTGAAGAAGTTGGCATTGCGGTTTCTTCCTTTGATCCTGATCAACACACTAAAGGACATAAGTTTGTTGCGGCATGACAAACGCGCAGCGGCAAGATTGCACGATGCGTTAAATGAACATAAACCCGATTTGGTATATGAGAGAGGGGAGTATCTGCAAGATGGGGGTGTGAAAGTTTGCAAGTCCTTAGGGGTAAAGCACTTTATAGAGATTAATGCACCGGCCACAGATGAGATGCGCAGTTTTGAGGGACCCAGTTTGCTTCATTTCTTAGGTCATAAAAAAGAACGGAATAAACTCCATGGAACGGCGGCAATTTTTGCGGTGAGCTCAGTTCTCAAAAAATATTTACTCGAAAAATACGCACCCGCAGCACCGGTTTATGTCATTCCAAATTGTATTAATCCTGAAAAGGAAACCCCTGATGCTGGGCAAATAGCGGCATTACAGCAGGAGTATAATACGAGAGGAAATTTTGTATTCGGATTTGTTGGGAGCATTTTTCCGCATCATGGAATTGACAAGCTTATCCTTGCATTCTCTCGTGTAGTGCATGAGTTTCCGCAGGCAAAGTTGTTTATTATTGGCGATGGAAGTCAACGTGCCGAATTAGAGATACTGGCAACAAAAAAATTGCCTGAGGGTAGTTATGTTTTCACGGGGAAAGTGCCGCATGCGCGTGTGATGCACTACATAGGAATATTTGATTCAGCGATTATGCCTGACTCCAATTGGTATGGGTCACCCGTGAAAGTATTGGAATATGGATTTTTGGGCAAGTGTATCATTGCGCCCAACAATGGCCCGTTGAATGATCTCATTGCATCGGGAAAAGAAGGCCTGTTGGTCGATCCAGGTATAGACAATTTGGTAGAAGCCATGCGCACGGTGGTACAAGGCAAAGACAAAGTGGAGGCTTTTGGTAAAAACTTCAGAACCAAGATATTGGAACAATTTACTTGGGAGCACCAAGCAAAGTTTATTTTGACTCGGTAAGTCTTTTTTCTTCTTCGAATTTTAGAATTACGTAGCTGAGGTAATACATAAAGAAGAAAAGAAAAAAGCCCTGACCAATGTAATTCCCAGTGCGCATGAGTCGAATAACGAATACAACAAAAATACCTTGGTTGAAAATAACGTATGGCCACATCTCCGGATCGCGCACATACTTGCGGGAAATACGGTAACTGAAGATAAATATGAGCAGCAACGAAAGGCCGAGAATGCCAGTTTCAGACATCATGCGTATAAAGAGACTGTTGCCGTCTTTGGCGTTGAAATTGCCATACATGATTTTGAATGCCAAGCCGAATTTTTCACCAAAATAATCATCGTAGGTTTTTTCATGGGTTCCCAAACCACTTCCAGTAAGCGGGTTGGCAGAAAAGCTTTCTAGCGCGATAACATAATTGGAATACAGGGCAAAAGTAGAACTATTCAAATCAGCGGCTTCGTCTTTGCTCAATGGTTTGCCGCTGGTAAATGCTTTGTAACTGTCGGTAGCTCTGATTTCAAGTTCTTTCAGCGAAAAGACCTTGCTCATATCCGTATTTGGGATAACCAACAGGGCCACCAAGATAAAGAGGTAAAATTTGGAATTTCCTGGAGAG
>Ga0315904_10011289_pt1 | contig 11411 bp, 6 predicted proteins | sample LakEriMetagenome_6_FD_203529 | JGI IMG/M metagenome (GOLD analysis project Ga0315904, IMG submission 203529) | Freshwater fungal communities from buoy surface, Lake Erie, Ohio, United States - Buoy 12 MA120 | ecosystem: Environmental > Aquatic > Freshwater > Lake | place: USA: Lake Erie, Ohio... | reverse complement strand
GCCAGCCGCGGCAAGTCGGTACTCGCCTCACCGCCGGGCGGCGGCTTGACTCCGCCGCGCCGATGGCATCCTCGTTTTCCTTCGAATCCCTCAACCAAGCGCAGCGCCAGGCGGTGGCGGCGCAGGACGGGCCCGTGATGATCCTCGCCGGGGCCGGCACCGGGAAAACCCGGACGGTGACCTGCCGCATCGCCCACATGCTGGAGCGGAAAATCCCGGCCGACCAGATCCTGGCCGTGACCTTCACCAACAAGGCGGCCAACGAGATGCGTGAGCGCATCGCCGGCATGGTCAGCAAGAAGGCGGCTTCCGAGATGACCGTCTGCACCTTCCACTCGCTGTGCGTGCGCCTGCTGCGCGGCGGCATCGATAAGCTCGGCTACAAGAAGAATTTCTCGATCTGCTCGCACTCCGACCAGGTGGGACTGATGAAACAATTGCTGGTCCGAAAGGGCGGCACCGACGAGAAGGTGAAACCGGAGACCGTCCTTTCGGCGATCTCCAACCGCAAGAACAAGGGGCTCGATCCGGCGGAGATGGAAGACGAGTATTTCGCCCATCTGGCGGTGGCCTATCAGAACGAGCTGCGCGCGCAGAACGCGGTGGATTTCGACGACCTGCTGCTCTTCGCCGAACAAATCCTGCGCGAGCACGCCGATGTGCGCGACCATTTCCGCGAACGCTACCGCCGCGTGACCGTGGACGAGTTCCAGGACACCAACGCGCTGCAGATGCAACTGCTCCAGCAACTCGTCGGCGCGCCCTATCATGTGTGCGTGGTGGGCGATGACGACCAGTCGATCTACGGTTGGCGCGGCGCGGAAGTGGCCAACATCCTCCAGTTTGAAAAGTTCTTCCCGGATCCCACGATCATCCGCCTGGAGGAAAACTACCGCTCCACCCACGCGGTGCTGCACACGGCCAACAGCCTGATCCGCCACAACCGCGGACGGCGCGAGAAAGTCCTGCGCTCGACCCGCAAGGGGGGAGACAAGGTGCGCATCGTCGCCATGCCGGGCGATGACGAGGAGGCGGAGTTCATTGCCGAGGAAATCCTCGCCGGCCGCAGCGCGGTGGGCCGCACCTGGGAGGACTTCGCCGTGCTGTTCCGCACCAACGGCCAGAGCCGCAAGCTGGAACTCGCGCTGCGCGAGCGGAAAATCCCCTATCGCATGGTGGGTGCGCAGAGTTTCTACGACCGCCGCGAGGTGCGCGATGTGCTCGCCTACGCCCAACTCCTCGCCTCGCCGGATACCGATGTGCCGCTCCTGCGCATCCTCAACGCGCCCAACCGCGGCATCGGCCAATCGACCGCCGTGCTGGCCACCGATTGGAGCCGCGAGCATCACGAATCGGTCTGGCAGGCGTTGTGCGATCCGCGTTTCACCGAAACCCTCGGTGCGAAAACCCGCGGGTGCATCGAGGACTTCGTCGCCCTCATCGCCGGCGCGAAGAACCGCATCGACATCGCCGGAGAAAACGCGGCCGACGTGCTGGACGGACTACTAACGGAAATCGAATACCTCGAATGGATCGGACGCGGCTGCAAGACCGAGAACGAGAAACAGCAGCGCGGCGAGGGCATCCGGATGGTGATCGACTCGCTGCGCGCCCACGTGGCCAAGGGCAAGAAGCTCCAGAGTTTCCTCGATGACAGCGCGCTGGCATCCGACCGCGAGGACGATGATTTGGAGAAGAAACAGGGAGCCACGCTGATCACCCTGCATGCCTCGAAGGGTTTGGAGTTTCCGATCGTTTTCCTCGTGGGTCTTGAGGAGGGATTTCTGCCGCACTCTCGCAGCATCGTGGAAGGCACCAAGGACGAGGAGCGGCGATTGCTCTACGTCGGCATCACCCGCGCGCAGGACCAGCTCACGATGACCTACTGCACCAAGCGCGTGAAGTGGGGTCAGGAAACCGGCTGCCAGCCGAGTTCGTTCATCGGCGAGCTGGACGGTGAGTTTCTCGATCACACCAGCTACGACGACATCCTCGGCGCGGAAGCCTCGCCGGACGATCTGGACAGCTTCTTCGGGAATCTGAAGGGGATGCTGGGAGGGATGTGAACGTAGGCGCATTCGTGAGAATGCGGTCTTCCCGCGCTGGCCTATGACCGTCTCGTTCTCACGAACGAGCCCACGTTGGTGGTTTTCCGAATTGCCAAGGGCGGATGCCGGAGGATGCTTTTCGCGTGATCGATGCGGACGCCAACGCGACCACTCCGCTGCTGCCGGAGGTGCTTGAGGCCATGATGCCATGGTTGGCGGGCGGGCATGCCAATCCCTCGGGTTCGTATCGGGCGGCGAAGGAGGCGCGGCGGGCGATCGACAAGGCCCGCGGCCAGGTGGCGGCCTTGATCGGCGCGGATCCTTCGGAAATCGTTTTCACCGGATGCGGGACGGAGAGCGTGAACACCGCGCTGAGGTCGCTGGATGTCCTCACAGGACCGGGCGTCGCGGTTTCGAGCGCGATTGAACACAGCGCGGTGCTGCGTTGTCTGGACAAACTCCCGCGCGGATGCTGTTCGGCGGGAGTGGACGCGGGCGGCAGGCTCGATCTTGCCTCATTCGGGTCTTTGTTGGATGGAGCGGCCTTTGTCTCGGTGATGGCGGCCAACAATGAAACCGGAGTGATCCAGCCACTGATGGAAGCGCTCGAACTCGCACGCGAAAAGGGGTTGCCCACGCATTCCGACGCGATCCAGGCGGCGGGAAAAGTCGCCATCGACGTCGGCGCTCTCGGCGTGGATCTGTTGTCGCTCTCGGCCCACAAGTTTCACGGGCCCAAGGGCGTGGGCGCGTTGTACGTGCGGAGCGGATTGCGTTTCGAGCCACTTCTAACAGGCGGCGCCCAGGAATCGGGACGCCGTAGCGGCACCGAGAACACCGCGGGCATCGTCGGCATGGGCATGGCGGCGGAACTGGCGATAAAACACCTTGCCGAGGGCGGAGCGGAACGCGTGGCGGCGGTGCGCGACGCGTTCGAGCAGGCGGTCCTGCGCGAGGTCGATGGCGTGACGCGCAACGGCAACGCGGAACACCGCCTGCCGAACACGAGTCATCTTTCCTTCGACGGCTGCGACGCGGCGGGCACGCTGGTTCTGTTAGACCAGGCGGGCGTCGCCTGTTCCGCCGGCTCCGCCTGCATGACGGGCAAGCAGAAGCCATCACATGTGCAGCTCGCGATGGGCATTCCCGAGCAACGGGCGAAAACCAGCCTTCGCTTCAGTTTTTCGCGGCTGAACACGCTTGAAGAGGCGGTGGCCGCAGCGGACGCGGTGAAACGCGCGGCGGCGAAACTGCGAAGCGTGCAAGGCGGCGGCGTGGGACCGGTGGTGGTTTACACGCCGTGAACCGGACTTACTCCTCGTCGCTGTTCTTCTTCTGGTTTTCCTTCATCTGGTCCAGCGCTCGCTCGGCGAGGTCGGCGATGCGGTCGTCGTCGGACTTGGTGTAGCCCTCGACGAGACGAAGCGCCCAGTCGGTGTCGAAGTTGACCAGTCCGCGGATGATTTTCTCCTGTTCGACCCGGGTTTTCGCCTGTTTGGAAAGCATGGTCCACTGGTCCTCCCAGGCCTTGGGATCGTGTTCGACGGTGGTGTCGGACACAAAGCGGAGCGCGGATTCGAAGGCGCGGTTGCGCAGCGAGTCGTCGCTGGCGGCGGAGATGTAATCGGCAAGGATCGGGAAACCGGAGTCATCACCCCAGTGGCCGAGGGCCATGATGGCGGCGATCTGGTTTTTCTGATCGCTATCGGCCAGCGCGGCGCGGACGACCTCCAGCGCCTTGGGTCCGCCACAGCGGCCTAACAGACGGAGCAGCGAGTGCCGGATGTTTTCATCAACGGCGGTGGAGTGGGAAATCGCGAGGCGGTCGGCGAACGCGGCACGGTTGGATGACTTGCGGATGATCTCGGCGGCGGTTTCCTCGGCGGCCTTGCGGATGTCGGCGTTGGTGGTGGTCTGGATGACGCCGATGAACTGGTCGAACTGCTCCTCGCCGGCCATGAAGCGCACGGCCTGAAGCGCGGAGACGGCGCTGCGGGCATCCGTAGTGCTGGAAGCGTATTGCAGAAGAATTGGCACCACGCCGGGATTCTTACGCATGCGGATCACGTCGCGGATGAGGATTTCCTTCACATCCGGCAGCATTTCCCTGGTGGTGGCGAACTCGGCGATCACCTTGTCCACATCGGTGCCGTCGGTGGCTTTGGCCAGGTAGAGCGCCTTGTAGATGGTTTGGCGGTGCTCGTTGGCACTGACGTTGGTTGCGGCACTCAGCAGGATGTCGAGTTTGTGCTTGGTGACTGGCAGTTCGGTGGCATCGCCCTTGGCGGCGTATTGGATCATCTCGTTGTAGATCGCCGTTTCGCGGTTCTGGCTCTGGCGGTCGATGAGCATCCAGGCGAGAAGCACGACGAGGATGCCAAGGACGGCCGCGATCATCGTCTTGGCGGCGTTGGAGAGTTTGCGTTTGGCCGGTTTTCGCGGCATGCCGACCGTAGGCTGGGCGGCACCGCGAACGGAGGCAGCGGTGGCAGTGGACGCAGCGGTCGCAAGCGGAACCCTGAGCGGGCCGGTAGCCACCGCTTCGGGAACGGCAGGGAGAAGTTCCTGCGGCGAGGTGTGAACGCTCGGTTTCGCCCCTTCGGGCGGCTTGAGGGGCTGGGGCGCGCTCTTAGTCTGAGGTCCTTCGGAAACGGTGACCGGATCCGCAGGCAGCGATGAAACAATGGCGGCGGGCGCGGAAAGCGCGACCGGCGTCGCAGCCTGCGGGGTTTTTGCGGGGGGCGCATCGGTCGCGACTGGCTCGGAGCCCGGAATGATCAGGCGCGGACGCTTCGGCCCATTCGGTTGGGCGGTACCAAGGCTCATGGTGGGGTTGGGGTTTTTATCGTTCTGCAGAAACACCGAAAGGCACTGGCGCGCGGAGTCGGGGCGGTCAGCCGGGTTTCGGTTGATCTGCCACATGATCCAATCGCAGACCCACATGGGGATGTCGGAACGCACTTCCTGAAGGGGCGTGACGGTGTGGTTGAGATGGGCAGACATCACTTCCGAGCCGGTGGTGCCACCAAACGGATAAGAACCGGCCAGCGCCTGATAATACACGCAACCCATCGAGTAGATGTCCGAGCGTTCGTCGAGAGGATGACGCTCGAATTGCTCGGGCGGCATGAAGAAGATCGAGCCGTAAACCGCATCCAGCGAATCAAGGTCCTGCTTGGTCTGCGAACGCGCGAGGGTGGCGAGGCCGAAGTCCACGATCTTCACCTGGAACTTGCCGGACGGCAGCCAGGCAAGCATCAGGTTGGACGGTTTCAGGTCGCTGTGGATGAGGTTGAGTTCGTGGGCGGCGATGAGCGCCTCCTGCGTCTGAAGCGCGAGTTCGCGGAAATCCGGCCAGGTGAGAGGCGCGCGTTCGATCAGTTCGTCGAGGGTCTTGCCGGCGATGAGTTCCATCACGACGTAGGGCCCCTCCTCATCCGCGCCGACGTCATGCACGGTCACGATATGGGGATGTTGCAGCGATGCGAGCGCACCGGCCTCCTTGATCAACTGGCGGGTGGACTCCTCCTTGCCGCCGTTCTCGTCACCGGTGCTGATGCGCTTGATGGCCACCTCGCGGCTCATGCGGGTGTCATACCCGCGATAGACCGCCCCAAGACCGCCTTGGCCGATTTTCCCCCGGATTTCGTATCGATCTTCCATGCTTGCGAGGCGGGGGGAGCTTGGGCGATCCCCTGCCCGACCGCAACCACGAAAAACCGATTGTCACCGGCGGATCACGGATTTCCGGAGTCCCATCAGATCGCACCGGAAGACTCTTCCGCCTGGCCGAGGGCGGCCTTTTCGTTGGCGAGGAAAACGTCGAGTGCCTCGTGCGCGTCCACCGGACGGTGATCCGGCATGCGGTTGATGAGCCACATGATCCAGGAGCAGACCCATGGCGGCAGATCGGGCCGGCGATCGGCCAGATTCGTCACGAAATGGTGCAGATGGGCATCCATGATCCGGTTTCCATCATGGCCGTCGAACGGATTTCTTCCCGCGAGCGCCTGGTAGCAAACGCAGCCGAACGCATAAAGGTCCGCCGCGATGGTGGGCACGTTCCTGGCGAAACGCTCGGGCGCGTGGCAATGGAGCGAGTCGAGCGGGAGTTCCAGCAGGTTCGTGTCGTTGTCCGGATGCGGGTTGATCAGATCCGCGAGGCCGAAATCCAGGATGCGCATCCGGCGTTCGCCATCCGGTGTTTCCACCATCATCAGGTTCGATGGCTTGATATCGCCGTGAATCACACCGGAGTCGTGGGCGGCGGCGAGCCCTTCGAGCGTGCCGGTCACCAGCAACCGGAACTCATCCCATTCCAGAACCGAGTGCTCCAGGCGATGGTCAAGCGATTGGCCTTCGACGTAATCCATGACCAGCACGGTGTCGGCACCGTCTCTCCCGATGTCATGAATGCGCACCATGCTGGGATGGCCGACGGAGGACTGGATTTCCGCCTGCCGCGAGAGGATGGCCATCGGATCATCGCGAAAGAAACCATCGGTGCGATGAGTCGAGAAACGCTTGATCGCCACGTCGCGCCGCCCGATGCGGTCGAATCCCCGATAGACCGTGCCAAGCGAACTCACGCCGATCTTGCATCGGATTTCGTAGCGGTTGTCCATGAATGAATGGGAGGGCCGCCGTCAGGATGCCACGCGTTCGAGACGCTCGCGGCGGTAGAGCGTGGGCGAAACGCCGACGATGCGCGCAAAGCTACGATTGAACTGGGACAACGACTGATAGCCGATCATGAACGCGATCTCGGAAATGCGAGCCTCGGGCTTCAGCAACTCGCGCTTGGCCCAGTCGATGCGGCAACGGTTGACGTAGTCGGTGAGGGTGAGTCCGGCGGAATCCTTGAAGAGGCGGCAGAAGTGCGACTCGCTCAATCCGGCCTGGCGCGCCACTAGTCCGAGCGGCAGAGGTTGGTCGAGATGGGCGTGGATGTATTTGCGGGCCTTGGCGATGGCGGCGGGCTCGCTGCCCTCGTCGATGATCGCGAGTGACTCGGCGTGCTCGCTGAGTTGCTCGGAGAAACTCTGCAGCAGGGTGACCATGCTCTGGTAGCGCAACGGTTCGACGTAGCGGGTTTGGAAGTAGGCGTCCTTGAGCATCTCCCGGGTGTTCTTGTCCACCGTCTTGCGACCCATGGCGCTGATGACCTTTTCAAACTCCTCTTCGGTGGGCAGGCGGCTGAAAACCTGGCCGGTCTTGAGATAGCCGATGACGGTGGCACCCATCTTGATCGGCACCGCCGTGGCACACAGGCTGGCGAAACAATGGCAGGTGGTCGGACCGTTGACTTCGGCCTCCTTCATCAGGCGCCGATTGGTCTCGACACAGGCACCACAGGCCTTTTCGCAAAGGTTCAGCGCCTCGCAAAACGGGCTTCGATTCACCCGCTGATCGTCGAGGCACCAGGCATCGGGATCGGACGAAACCAGCCGCAGGGGCAGACCGGTCGCGGTCCTGAACGCGTCCTGATACATCTTGAAGCGTTCCGAAGCGGCGATTCGCTGGAGCAGGGACTGACCGAACTCCTGTTGTGGCTGTGTGGTGACTTGCATCATCAGTTTTCGGGAAGACGGATGCGACACTAGGAGGCATCCCCGTGAATTTCAACCATTGTTCGGAGATTTTCCTCTGGAAATCCCAGCCACGATCAGAATCGAGACGATGGAACTCAGCGGCATCAGGACCGCGGCGAGCAGTGGACTCATGTGCCCGGCCATCGAGAAACCGACCGTCGTCAGATTGTAAACCAGTGCGAACCCGAAAGCCGTTCTCACCGCCCGGCTCCGGGCTGCCGCCGTGGCTAGAAATCCCGGGAGGAATGCCAAGCCGGACCCAAGAGTGTAGAAATCCGACTTCGACTCCAGCAGGCTCCGATCCACCACTGGCGTGCCGGTGACAAACGCCGCATCAAAGGCCAGCGAATCGTTCGCCCCGTCGCCCAGATAGAGCGTGTTCTGTTGGTCAAGTGCCTTTACCCGGGCCTCCTTTTCCTCCGGATTCAATCCCCCAAGTGCTTGTTTTTCAGGAAGTTTAAGCTTTTCGGCAATCCGCCGCACCTTGTCCGGATGGTCGCCGGAAAGGATGTGCAGGCTGAGCCCGGATTTCTCCAGACGCCGCAGCATTGCCTCAGCCCCGGGGCGCAACGACTCGCGGAACTGGAAACTCGCCACCAGTCCGCCATTCCGCCGCAACTCACTGCCCGCGCCATCCGCGGAGACAGCCGTGCTGCCGCCGTCCCAACCGGCTTTTCCGAGAGTCCAGACTTCGCCGTCCGCCGCCCTGATCGTCACGCCCAAACCCGGGTGCTCGGTCATGTCGGCATCGCCGTGCTCCGCCAGCAACTTCTGACCGCGGGTTCCCATCGCTTCAAGCAGCGAGCGCGACACGGGGTGCAGCGAACCCCGCGTCATCCTCGCCAGCGCGAGCGCGTCCGCCTCGCCAAGTGCGGAAACCGCCTCGGGATTCTCCAGCACCGGCCGCTCCAGGGTGAGAGTCCCGGTTTTATCGAAAATCACATGACGCACCCGCACCAACCGCGGCCAAATCGTCGCCGTCCGGACAAACACCCCGAGTTTCTCCATCGCCGAGGCCGCCATGTCGTCCGCCAAGGGGATCGCCACACCCAGCGCACACGGGCACGAAACCACGAAGACCGAAATCATCGCCTGCAAGCCCGTCAGCCACTCGCCCCGGAACAGCCAGATCCCGAATGCCACCAAGCCGAACACCAGCACCACGCTCAGGTAAACCCGCAGCAAGCGGTCCAATCCCGGCGAACCCCGATCCGCCGAGGGCGCGGCCGTCAATTTCGCCATCAGCGAGTCCGTCCAACGCTCGCCCGCCTCGATCACCGCATCCGCGCGACTCAGCAGGATCGCCCCGGCTGGCAGTCGCGAACCCGCGCCGAATCTCACCGGGTCCGCCTCGCCGTGGATCCATTCCAGCGAAAAATCAGCTTCGCCCGCCGCCAGCACGCCACTGACCGGCAGCGCGTGGCCTGGCCCTAACAGAAACCTCAGCCCCGGCCGGATCTCGGAGCGCCCGACGGATGTCTCCGGGTCATCCGCCACCGGCACCGCCTCGGGCACCGGTTGTTGGCGGATCAGCCTGCGGCGATTCCGCTCCACCGCCGTCGTTTGCAGATACCGCCCGGCAAGCATCAGGAAGACGAAGATCGAAACGAAATCGAAATACATCAGCCGCTCGCTGTCGAACGCCCAGCCGATGATCGATCCGATATACGCCGCCACCAAGCCGAGCGCGATCGGCAGATCGATGTGCAGCGAGCCCGCCCGCACCGCACGCCACGCGCGGTCGATGAAATACCCGCCACCCACCAGCATCGACAACGTGGCCGAGAGGAAGGCGATCAGTTTGAACAATCCGGCGAACTCGAAATCCGGCGGCATGCCGAGATAGATCGGCAGCGAGAAACCCATCGTGTTGAGCGCGAAGGCCCCGCACAGTCCGAGCCGCGCCGCCAGCCGCCGCCGCTCGTGATCCCCTCCCCCCGCGCCGGCGGGCGCCGCCACATAGCCGAATTGGCACAACTCCCTGAAAAACGCCTCCAAATCGCATTTCCCGGGCATCCACTCGATGTGCATCCGCCCGCTCGCCGGATTCGCCGCCACCCGAATGCTGCCGGGATGGCGCGTGAACAAGCGCTCCACCAACCACACACAACCCACACAGGAAATCCCCTCCAGCCCCAGATCCATGCGCGCCGGTTCCATCCTCTGCCGCGCCTCGTTCTCCGCCTCAGCCACCTTCGGCGCGAGCCATGAGAAATTGTGTTCCTCGAATGGCCGGCTACGCACCGGGGCCACCGCCAAGCCCTGCTTGAGATCGTAAAACTGCCCGAATCCCTGCTCGGAAATCAAAGCCGCCACATACTCGCAGCCCCGGCAACAATACCGCTCCGCCGCCGACTTCGCGGAATACTCGGTGCCACAATGCTCACACTTTGCCATGCGCGGCCCAGCCTGATCAACACGCCGCTCCACGCAAAGACCAAAACATCGCCGGTCACACCGTCGTCCGCCACGACGACCTCGACGCCCTCCGCTTCAAAAACACCTGCATGCAAGCCCGCCAACTCCCCTCCGGAGGCCTCAACTTCTCGCCATCCCCTCGCTCTCCGTCCAGGTGCGCGCGACCGAGCACTCTAGCGCGGCAATGGCACTTTTGGTTGAAAATCCCGTGAAATCGGGCGGCGGTTCCAGCCGACTCCTGGCTCCAGCCCCAATATGAGGTGGACGCCTGCCACGGCGCCCGGCAAGAATGACCCCAGCCATGCCGCACCGGAACATCGAGCACCTCCTCCGCAACAACCGCGACTGGGCGGACTCCATCATCGCCAGCGATCCGGAGTTCTTCCGCAAACTCGCCGACCAGCAGCGGCCGGAGTATCTCTGGATCGGTTGCTCGGATAGCCGTGTGCCGGCCAACCAGATCACCGGCCTCGCGCCCGGCGAGGTGTTTGTCCACCGCAACGTCGCCAACGTCGTCGCCGAGACCGATTTCAACGTCCTCGCCGTCCTTCAATACGCCGTCGACGTGCTCAAGGTGAAACACATCATCGTCTGCGGCCACTACGGTTGCGGCGGAGTGATCGCCGCACTGGAAAACTTCCGCCACGGCATGATCGACAACTGGCTCTCCGGCATCCGCGCCCTGCGCCGCATGCACCGCCTCGAACTCGACGCCCTGCCGCCCGAAGCCGCCGCCGACCGCCTCTGCGAACTCAACGTGCTCGCCCAGGCACGGCACGTCGCCCATACTACCATCCTTGAGGACGCCTGGGAACGCGGACAGGAAATCTCCATCCACAGTTGGATCTACCGCCTCGGTTCCGGTCTCATCACCCCGCTGGCCGCGCCCATCGCGGGCCCCATCGCCCAGGCCGCGCCACAATCACCCGTGGATGAAATCCTGGATTCCGTTTGATTTCCCGCGGAATCATTCTATCTTTCCCCCAGCTAGCTTCTGGGGGCGTTCTGGTTTCGACGGAATGTCCGATGCGCTGGTTGCACGTGGAGGTTGATCGGCTGGCCTCCTAAAAAGCCGCTCAAAACAAATAAATGCAGACTCTAACGAGCTCGCACTGGCCGCTTAATTGACGACCACGTCAGAACCCCGACGCCTTCTGGGGGTAATGGCGACACCTAGAAGGCTGGGAGAAAAACCGGGGAGCCGGGTTTTCCTCCGAGACTCAACAGGTTCCTAGGAGTGACAACGCCGCAAGCGGGCCCAGTCTCTCCGAAATCCCAGACCGCCTGCTAAACGTGTAGATACCATCGTTGACGGCGTTCCGGACAGGGGTTCGACTCCCCTCGCCTCCACCAT
>Ga0315904_10011288_pt1 | contig 11413 bp, 6 predicted proteins | sample LakEriMetagenome_6_FD_203529 | JGI IMG/M metagenome (GOLD analysis project Ga0315904, IMG submission 203529) | Freshwater fungal communities from buoy surface, Lake Erie, Ohio, United States - Buoy 12 MA120 | ecosystem: Environmental > Aquatic > Freshwater > Lake | place: USA: Lake Erie, Ohio... | reverse complement strand
GCGGTGGCGGAACGTTCAAGAATGAAAGGCTTTCGCGACCAGGTAGCGGAAATCAACGCAGGCCGGGAAGTGCCTCCTGGCGTCGTCTCCATCTTTTCAGCCGGCCGCCGAGGGCCAGCGTTGGCTTACAGCGGAAGCCTTCGCCATTTGAAGCGACGCGCCATCGGAGCGCCTGCGCATCGACTGGAACAGTTGGTGTTCGAGAGCCGAGCGATCAATCGGGCATAGCCGGGAGATCCAGTACCAAGCGGAAGCCGACGAAGAAGGTTTGAAAATCCGCATCGTAAGCATAGCGGTCAAACGAGCGCGATCGTCGGTCTGGCCACATACCGCCGCGAACGACGTGGGGCAGGGGAGTGCCCGCCGAATGCCGCGGATCGAGCACCGGCCAGTCGCGATATTGTCCGTATTCGGGTACCGACCAGTGGTCTTCGACCCATTCCCAAACACCGGTGTGGACGCCATACAAGCCAAGTGGATTCACTTCGCCCCGGCCGACTTCCCAAGTTCGGCCCCCATTGGCTTCGCCAAACCAGCCCATGGCGACCGGTTCCGTCTCACCGAAACTAAAAGGGCTCGCGGTACCTCCGCGGCAAGCGTGCTCCCACTCAGCATCGGTCGGTAAGCGGTAATGAATTGAAAACAGGGAGCGACTGGCGACTTCACCAGCCAGACCGCAGTCGACTTCACTGAACTCGGATGAGCAGGCCTGTTCGCTCAAGCGACTCGATCGAAAAGCAGCGAGCCCGACAATCTGACCCAATTCACTGCTCGCCAGCTTTTGAGCAAACTCCTGGGCGTCTTTCCAGGTCACGCCCTCGACCGGGTGGCGGCTGGTATCCTCGCCCTTGACTCGGTCAACGTAATAGGGCTCTGGACCCGATGCGGCGTACCACGCCGGATTGCGACCGAGGATCGCCTTGAATTCAGCTTGAGTGGTTTCGTTGACGGCGAGGTAAAACGGTTTCGAGACCACGACACGGTGCGCCGGTGTGCTGCTGAGGAGACAATCCCGCCAGTGAGTATCCTCTTTGGGCATCGAGCCCATGAGAGACTGCATTTGCTCGGTTTGAGAGCCACGATCGTAAATTCCCGGTGGAATGAGCCGAAACGACTGCCCCAATCGATTTTGGACTTCGACCGGCAAGCCGAGATGCTTCGCCCAAGCTCGCTGGATTTCGTTCGCCCGGATAGTTGAACAGGGGGAGACGAGCCAATCGGGCTGGTGGGCGGGAGGGGAGTAGGGCCGAAGGCGAGTCGCGCCTGAGGGAGGAGCCGCTGCGGCTGGTTGAACGGCAACCTCCGGAGCAGGTGTCGACAAACTGGGGGCCGCTTGGGACGGAATCTTTTCGTATCCCGAGATGGTTTGGAACTCGGTACTGGGGCCAACTCCGCCAAACTGCATTTGCAGCATCGCGCCGCCAATCAGAATGGAAACGAGTCCGCCGCCAATGATCCATGACCAGGCGGGCTCTTGGGCAGTGTTGACGGTGGCGGTCATAGGGGCATGCTCCTTGAGGGAAATTCCCGACGGTGGTTGCGCGGCGTCCGCACGGCGCCCAGCAAAAATGCACTCAAACTCTCGCCTGGCAATTGGACTTGGGTCGCTGCTGCCTGACTCTTGGAGAATCGCGCGAGATTTGTCCGATTGTGACGATTGAAACATCCCCGGAAGAATGGATCGGCGTTCGGGAAAACAGCGATGCGGCGCTGGAACAGTCGAAAATGGCTGAGATTCGAAAAACGGCGGCGACTCCATCGCCTTCTTATCCGCAGAATCGGCAAAGCTGGGCATTTCCTCACTCGCAGCGAAAAAGTTTGCCTGCCCGGAATATTTTGAAACCGGTTGCCGCAAGGATTGGTGTTACTGTTCCCCGTCTCGTCTCCACATGGCGCTCGGTCCCGACGTTTACAACCGTCTGGTTCGACCAATTGCTCCAATCAGTTGATGAGCGCCGAGTCGCTGGATTTCATTCTGCATGAGCAGGTGCCGGTGACTGGAAGGAGTCATGCTTTTGGTGAGTGCATGGATGCGGTAGACAACAGTCCATTTTTCTTGAGGAAGCATTCATGGCCATTGGGGTAGTCAACAATAGCGGTTCGATCAACGCTCAGAACAATCTCTCGCGCGCTCAGAACTCGCTGAATCGCTCGATCGAACGACTTTCGTCGGGTTTAAAGGTCAACCGAGGTTCCGATGGGCCCGCAGCCCTCGTGATTTCGGAAAAGCAACGTGCTCAAATCTCGGGTTTGAAGACCGCGATCGACAATGCCGACAGGGCAGTGTCCGTGGTTCAGACCGCTGAAGGTGCTCTGGGTGAAATCAATAGCCTGCTGGTCAAGGTGCGCGGGCTGGCCCTCGACTCGGCCAACGCCGGCGTCAACGATGAGGACGCATTGGCGGCCAATCAGGCTGAAATTGCCAACGCTCTCGATACGATCAACCGAATTGCCAACAACACCCAATTTGGCACCAAGAAGTTGCTCGACGGCTCGGCCGGCAAGACTGGCGTTGCCTCGGACAGCGATGTCACTTTCCTCAAGGCAGGTAGCGCGGCATCGGCTGGAACCTATGCGGTCAACGTTACGCAGACAGCAGAACGCGCTGTCGCTGACGCTGCGACCGACCAGACGGACGTTCTCGCCGCCGACGAAACCCTGACCATCAACGGCGTCAACGTGACACTGAATGCCGGCCTCGACCAGGCTGGTGTCGTTTCCCGAATCAATGAATTCAGCGGCCAGACCGGTGTGGTGGCACGCGTCGACGGCACCACCACCCAGCTTTACACCGAGGACTTCGGATCGGGCTCTTCGGTCAGCGTCATCTCCAATGTCGCTGCCGGTGCAACCAGTTCCGGCTTCGGCACCACTGCCATCACCGACTCCGGCGTCGATGCGGGCGGGACGATCGGCGGCAACGCAGCCACCGGTTCCGGTGCTGTTCTGACTGGCACAGCTGGAGCCTCGAAGGATGTCGCAATCCGTCTGGCTGCAGATGGAACCGACCCGACTACTTCGGTCACCGGTGGCCAAGGCAACGTGACCGTTACCGACAATTCGCTGACCTTCCAAATCGGTCCGAACCGAAACCAAACGGTCAATATCGCGATCGACAAGGTCAATCCAACCGGCCTGGGTGTGGGCACTGCCAACAACCAGTTCAACGCACTGGACTCCATTGACGTCACCTCGGCTTCCAAGGCTCAGGACTCACTGGAAGTGATTGACAAGGCAATCAATGAAATCTCCAACATGCGGGGTAAGCTGGGCGCGTTCCAGGCAAATACTCTGGAATCGACTGCCAGTAACCTGCGGGCAACGCTGGAAAACGCAGTCAACGCCGAATCCGTGATCCGGGACACCGACTTCGCTCAGGAAATCTCGGCGTTCACCAATAACCAGGTCCTCGTTCAGGCCGGTGCTTCGGTGCTCTCGAGTGCGAATCAGTCGTCACAGCTCGTTCTGTCGCTGTTGCGGTAAGTTGACAACCTCGGGCGTTTGAATCGCAGCGACCGGGGCTGAGACAATTTGAAATGCAGACGCGAAGTGGTTGAATGGCCACTTCGCGTTTTTCGTTTTTCGGGGGAATTGGTTGCAGGTCGCACCGCTCGGCCTTGGCTGGGCGGACAAATCCTCAGGAGCCGAAAAATGGATGAACTCGGACTGAATTGATCGCCAAATCGCCAAGGTTGACCGAATCGACAAGCTTGCGAGCCTCAGGGATCGTATGTTTCCGCGTTTCAATTCACGGGAGCAAGGAAAAAATGTCAACGACCCTCGTCAGCGCAGACCAGTTGCTCCATGATGCGGAAGAAGGGCGGGCTCCGGCCCGAACATTCACCGCCAGCCAACCGACTCCGTTCGAATGGTTCTTCGTGATTACGGGCGGATTGGCCCTGTTTCTGCCGCTGGTCTGGTGGATCGGCGAAGATGAACTGAACGCCAATGAGCGGATTCAATGGTATTTCTGGGCGAGCGCCCTGATCAGCTCGCCTCACGTCTACAGCACGTACGTCCGACAATACCGCAAGTCGCGCGAGGGGAAAATCAGCTGGTGGCTTGGCCTGCCAGCCTACCTCGCGATGGTCCTCTTGCTGCTGGGCATCAGCTATGCGGGTTACTTCGTCGAGGCGATCACGGCAGTCAATGTCTGGCAGTCGTTTCACTACCTGCGTCAAACCTACGGGATCGGCTGCCTGTATGGCGGGCAGAAACAGATGGACGCACTCGACCGACGACTCCGTTGGTGGGCTTACCATCTCTGCTTCCCCTGGCTGATCCTCGGCCGCTGGGACATGCTCTATCAGGCGTGGGGTGGCCAAAGCTACGACCTGATGCCGCTGGATATCGACGATATGCTCCTGAACTGGCTCGGGTTGCTCGCCTTGTGCGGAGTTTATCTCCAAGTCGTGCTCGAAGCCCGCTCCATCTGGAAAAACGGTCGCGACTATCGACTCACCGGATTGATCTGTTTCAGCATGTTCCTCGGAGTGCACTGGTACGGTTTCATGTACCTGTCGCATTACCAGCGGGGCTTTTTCACAGTCACCATATTCCACGCTCTGCAGTACCTTGCTCTGGTCTGGGTTCTGGAACGCCAGCATTACGTGAGCCGAGGCGTGAAATGGGTTGAGATGGTGCCCAACCTCGTCGGTTTCCTGATCTTTTGGGCCGTGCTCTATGGCCTCGGCTACGGCTGGGAACAGAAGATTACGGTGGCGCTGACTCATTGGTGGCTGATGGCCTCCTCGATTCTGCTCGCCGCCATCAGCATGCACCACTACACGGTCGACAGCTTTATCTGGCGCAGGACCGTGGGGCGATAGCGCAGGCCGCGTTCCCTCGGACCGCTCACGGGTCCGAACACGGCCTTTGCAGCCGCTCGAATTCGGCTGATAAACGAAAAAACCCGCCGGTGAAGACTCACCTGCGGGTTTTGTTTTGGAATGGAATCAAGTTCACCGTTCGTGCCGCACTCCCGGCATCACTTCCCAGCCGAGGACTTCCTAGCCGAGGACTTCCCAGCCGAGGTTGGTCAGCAATCCACCCGGGATGCCACTATTTAGTCGCGTTAGTCGCGACAGCTCCGACCCGATTGCCCGAAGATCGCTCGGCAAGGGTTGACAGCCACAGTTGCCGAACCGCCGCCCGAAGCCGAATCGATGGTTTGGAGCGGGGCAAACTACTTCTTTTTCTTGGGGGCCTTTTCCTTGGCGGAATAGGCTTCGCCGAACTTCTTCCGGAACTTCTCGACGCGACCGAGCGAATCGACGAAGGTTTGCCGGCCGGTGTAGAACGGATGGGAGGCGCTGGAGATATCGACGTAGAAAACCGGATATTCATTGCCATCGGTCCACTTCAACGTCTCCGAGGTCCGGATCGTCGAGCGGGTCAAAAACGCGAAATCTGCGGTTTTGTCTTTAAAAATGACAGGGCGGTAGTCGGGGTGAATTCCAGTTTTCATCGAAAGTACCAGTCAAAATCGGTTGGTAATACTGCGTTTTCGGACGACCGTGGTTGGGCTTCGGTCCCGGGATTTCCCCCAGCCAATGCGCTTCGCACCCGCAGGTCGAACCGCCTAATTTATCGGAAAATCGCCGGTTGTCCAATGGCCTTTTCCGGGCTAAGCCATGGATTTTCAAGCCCCCAGCCCCCAAGGTCGGCTGGGGCCAGGCCGCCCAAACGGAAGGTGCTGGCCGGGATTGAGGGGGTCGCCAATGACCTGCGCCAGGACCCAAAGAGAACGCGGGCGATGGCCGCTTCCCTTGCGTCGGGCTCAACTAGCGCAACGCTTTTTCGCTGTCATCGTAACTGCGGCGGTCGGATGAGTGCCACAAAGGCAAGCCCCGCCGGGCGCGGTCAGCCAATACCGTGACCTTTTCCTCCGTGCCTGGCAAAGCCGGTGTCGGCTCATAGGTGAGTTCCGATACGTCATCCGGCTCGTAATCCCATTGGCCATTTCGAATCGCATCCAGAACTGATTCCATCTCGCTTGTCCTCTCTCAATCCCGCCGCAGGATGTCAGTCGTCTTCATCTGCTCACCGCCGACCAGCCGACAACTGCGACCAGCCGACAACACTTGGCCCGCCGCGAATCCAGCAGACTAGTCCCGGCACGCATCGCCCAGCGGTTCGCTCGTCCAAAAAGCTGCTCTGTCCTGCGACTGTTTCTGCGGAGAACGTGCACACTCCGACGTTCGACAGCTTAAGTCCAGCAGACTCTGACCCAAACCAAGGCAAATGCCTCAGGCATCATCCCCACGTCAATTCCCCACGCCAGTCCCTGCCCTTGCTTTCGCTGCTCAATCCACTCCCTGCAATCAAGTCGCTTCGCTGCATGCTGCGCTGCGGGTCGTTGCCTCACTTCGACCCAGCCTTCCGAATCAACCCGGTCGTTCCCACCGGTGTCGTTCGGATTCATCGTCCTCAATTTGGACCACCGTCCTCAATCTGGACCACCGCGATGGTCGCAGTGGGGAATCAATGTTTTTCACGCACTCAATGCTCTGCTGCTACTTTGATTGAGCCAGCCCAATCGTCCCGCCAATATCTCAGGGCGAAGGCAAAAGTCAAGAAATTTTTCGCGACTCACTCGCCCCGTTTTCCCGCGACCCGGTTTCTGCCGCCGAGAGTGGACCAAACGTGTCCCAGAAGGCAGTTATGTTTCTGGCTCGCTCGAGAACGGCTAAAGTGTTAGCCACCCGTTCAGACCGCAGGAAAACCGTCTATGGCCAAACAAAATGAGCAAAACTCACCAAACGGAACTGCGGGTCAAATGGCGACGTCCCCTGCGGGCGAGAACCCCGCCAGCCCATTGGCCACGCCATCCGTGAACTCCGGAGCAGCGCCGCGGCGTCTGTTTCTCGGCTGGGATCAACCCCCTTTGGAGTCCGCCGCCGATTGGCTGCTCGAGCAAGCTCAACGCCGGCCATTGCAATCAGCCAAAACGGCACACGCCAAAACGGCTCAGCCGCATTCCAAGCCCAAAACGCTGCTGGACTTATCCGACCAACTCGTGGTTATCCCCTCGGCCCGCGCCCGCCGCCGCTTGCTCCAATTGCTTGCCACGCGCGCCGCCGAGCGCAACGCCAGCCTGCTCCCTCCAGAAATCGTGACGGTTGGCAGCTTCCCCGAATATCTTTACGACAGCGAACAACCGCTCGCCGACTCAGCAACGCGCCTGCTCACTTGGCTCGCCGCCTTTCAAGCCCTCCCTCTGGAGGAGCGTCAACTCTTTCTCCCACGGCTCGCCGCCACGGATTTGCGGCGGGAATTGAGCTTTGCTCAGCAACTGGCCGACTTGCATCGTCGGCTCGGCATGGAAGTCCGCAGCTTTCGCAGCGTTCGCGAACATTTGGAGAAACACCCCGATGCGGGCGACCAGCCGCGCTGGGAGGTCCTCGCCAAAGTTCAGGCGAGCTATTACGAGCGTCTCTCCCGGCACGGATTCTGGGACATGCAGGCGGCCCGTAACGTGGCCATCCGCCAAAAGCTCTGCCGCACCGACCGGCCCGTGATTCTCGTCGGCACGGTCGACTTGACCGAATCCAATCGCCAGATGCTGATGCAACTCGGCCCGCTCGTCTCCGCGCTGATTTTTGCGCCGCCAACGCACGCTGCCGCTTTTGATGCGGTCGGAAGTCTGCATAGCGAAGAGTGGCTCCAAGCCCGGCTTCAGCTGCCGCCAGAAGTTGTGCGCATCGTGGACCGCCCGGCTGACCAGGCGGAAGCGGTCCTCTCGGCCCTCCGCGAGACGGCTGGCCAATTCAGCCCCGACCAAATCACGATCGGCATGCCGGACGATCAACTCGTTCCGCCCGTGGAGTTGGCCCTGCAAAACAGCGGACTCGCGTTCCGGCGTCTGGAAGGAGCTCCATTCAAGACGAGCCCCGCCGTCCGTCTGGCTGAATGTCTCGCCAGCTTCCTCGAACGCCCCGACTTCAGCGTGCTCGCCCAGCTCGTGCGCCATCCGGACCTGTTCGCCTGGCTGAGCCAAACGCTGGGTCGATCGGATTGGCTGCCGCAAGTGGATGCCTTCCAGGCGGAGTTCCTCGCCAGCAGCTTTCCGCTCCGGGAGCCTCTGGGAATTCCCTCCGAGAATCCTGATTTGGCGGCGATCCCGGAACTGCAAACTGCGCTTCGCCAACTCCTCGAACCATGCCAGAGCGGCGAAAGCCTGCCGCTGGCCGATGCCGCCCAGCGTTGGCGGTGGCTATTGGAAACCATTTACGGCAACTTGGTCGATGCCGCTGACCCAACGATCCGACCCGCTGAGCCGGACGCGGCGAGTGCTGAGTTCGAATCGAGCGAAGGCAACTCGTCCGCCTCGTTGCTGGTTCAGGCCTTTGTCACGCTCGAGCGCAGCGTCCCCGGCGAACGGCAACTCGCCTCGACCACGGCACAGGAAGCGTTTGGCTCGGTCAGTTTCGCTGAGGCATTGACGCTGGCCCTGGCCATCGCGCCCCTGGTTCAGCCAGGTGATCCGCCAAACCCGCAGGCAATCGAGCTGGTTGGCTGGCTGGACCTTCCGCTGGATGACGCTCCTGTCCTGATCGTGACTGCGTTGAATGAAGAGGCGATCAGTTCCCAGGATCCGATCCTGCCCCTGCTCCCCCCGACCTTGGTCGAGTCGCTCGGCATTGGCCACCCGCAGCAACGCCACGCCCGAAATCTTCATGCCTTGAATCTAATGGTTCGGCCGCGAAAGCAGGTGCGACTGATTTGCGGTCGCCGTGACGCCGAAGGGAATCCGAATTTGATCAGCCGCCTGCTTTTGGCGGAAGACGACGAGCCGATGGTCGAGCGGGTCAACACCTTCTTCAATTACTCCGGCGATTCGCGGCGACGTCGCTGGATCCGCCCCGCCGAGGGCTGGGCCCAAAAACAACCGCTGGCGATTCCACGCCCCGAGTTTGTCCCACCCCTGACCCAATTGAGTGTGACCCGTTTTCGGGACTACATCAAATGTCCCTATCGGTTCTACCTGAACGCGATCCTTCATCTGGAGCCAGTCAGCGACTCGCTGCGGGAAATGGACGGCGGGGCCTTTGGGAACCTTGCACACGACGTTCTCGAAGCTTTCGGCAGGGACCAAATCCGCCTGAGCGAGGACTCCGCGGCAATCTTCGCGTTTCTGAATCAGAGGCTGGACCGCGAAGCAGAACGGTATCAGCGGCAAAGCTGGTTTGCCGCGGTCGAGGTGCAAGTCGAAAGTTTGCGGGAGCGCTTCCGCGCATTCGCAGAAGCACAGGCCGAGCACCGAGCGGCGGGCTGGGAAATCATCGCCGTCGAGCAATCCGCTCAGTTCGTCTGGCGCGAGCTCAACAGCTCAAGCAATTCGGAGGGGAAACCGTCCGCGGCTCTCAATCCGAGTGCTGCCCAAGCGTTCGTCATTCGAGGTCGAATTGACCGGATTGATCGCCACCGCGATGGTCGACTCGCCGTCTGGGATTACAAGACCAGCGATGCGGGGACGAAGGCCGCCAAGGCGCACCGCGATTTCAACGGCAATTGGATTGACTTGCAACTTCCACTCTATCGTTACCTGCTCGAAAACGTACCGGTCGTCGGAGCTGAAGAGGCCCGCCGGCAGCGGAACGAAATTCAATTGGGCTATATCCTGCTCCCGAGATCGATCAAGGAAGTGGGCTTCGACTCGGCCGACTGGGTTGGGACGGAATTGGAGTCGGCCGATGACTTGGCCCAGCAGATCATCGATCGCTTGCGAAATCAAGAGTTCTGGCCACCGGTGCCCGATCCGCCGCAATTCAGTGAGCATTTCGCGGCGATCTGTCAGGACAACGTCTTTGAGCGGAGTGAATGCGATGGCTAAACGAACCCCCGCCCGCAAGGCTCGTCCCCTCCAGCCGGCGAATCTGTTTGCGGAGGAAGCCCCCGGCAGCGACTCCATCGCTGCAGGAGCCGGTGAATCGGCTCCAACGCACTCCTCGAACTCCTCCCGTTCTGACCAACCCGCCGCCGAGCTGCTGTCCGCCGCTTCGGACCCGGCGCTTGCCAACCTGGTGCAGCAGGCTTCGGCCGGAACGGGCAAAACATTCGCGCTCTCCAATCGGTTCCTGCGGTTGCTCGTGCGCGGAGTCGCTCCCGATTCGATCCTCGCGAGCACGTTTACGCGCAAGGGAGCCGGCGAGATCCTCGACCGGATCGTCTCCCGGCTGGGGGCTGCCGCCGGATCGGATTCCAAAGCTGCCAAACTGGCGAGCGAGTTGGAACTGCCGCTCACTCGGGCCGAGGCGACCCAGCTGCTGCGAAAGATGGTGGATTGTCTCGCAACACTGCAAATTGGCACCCTCGACGGATTTTTCAACCGCATTGCCCGCGCTTTCTGCTTTGAACTCGGACTTCCGCCCGACTGGACCGTCGTCGATCCATTGCGGGCCCGCGTGGTGCATGAGCAAGCTATCGAAGCAATTCTGGGCGACCAGGCGACGCCTCAATTGCTGCGGCTGATGAGTAAGGCGGAGGCTGACCGACGGGTCGCTGACATGGTCGCCACGACGGTCGACGAGTTGTTTGTCGTCTACCGTGATTCGACGGCCGAGGCCTGGGACCAGTTCGGTCAAGTGCGACCAGTTCCGCTGGCCGAGTTTGAGGAAGTCGCCAACGGTTTGGAGCAATTGGAAAATGCGCCATCCCAAATTGCTGAAGGCGCTCGCAAACTGGCAGCACAACTGCGAGCGGAAAGCTGGGAAGATGCAGCCGGCAACGGTTTGCTGAAAAAGGTTCGCGAAGGCGCCTCACACTATTACAAACAAGCAATTCCCGACGCGGCTCGGGACTGGGCGCGGCAGGCAGACAGCCTGATCCGTCGACAGGTTGCCTGGCTGGTCGCATCCCGGACCATCGCGACTCGCGACTTGCTGGCGCGCTTCGATGCGGCGCTACAGCCCTTGCAACTGGCCGTTGGCGAACTGGAGTTCGCGGACGTCACCTTTCACCTCGCCCGCAATATTCGGCTGCAGCCAAAGGAAATCGCAGACCGTCTCGGGCGGCGGACCGAGCATCTGCTACTCGACGAATTTCAGGACACCGCCCCCCAGCAATGGGCCGTGCTCAAGCCGCTCGCTGACCACGTGACCCAACCGGAGTCAGGACGGACGTTTTTCTGTGTCGGCGATCGCAAACAGGCGATTTACGGCTGGCGCGGCGGGGAGTCCCGGATCTTTGATGCCATCTTCTCCAGCTTCGGCAGTCGCGTCGCCGAAGCACCGCCGCTCGTGGAAAGTTACCGCTCCAGCAACGCCGTGCTGGAACTGGTGAACGCTGTCTTTGGCAAGTTTGGTCAACTGGCAAACGGCGAAAAAGATTCGGCTACCCAGTCGGTCCTTTCCGGTTGGGGACGCGAGTTCAAGTCTCATTTCTCCGCCTATCCGAAGCTGCTCGGTTGTGC
>Ga0315904_10011285_pt1 | contig 11416 bp, 19 predicted proteins | sample LakEriMetagenome_6_FD_203529 | JGI IMG/M metagenome (GOLD analysis project Ga0315904, IMG submission 203529) | Freshwater fungal communities from buoy surface, Lake Erie, Ohio, United States - Buoy 12 MA120 | ecosystem: Environmental > Aquatic > Freshwater > Lake | place: USA: Lake Erie, Ohio... | reverse complement strand
CCCTTTTATAAACAACTGTCCCCCATTTACTTAATGGATGATCAGAGTAAGATATATGAGTATGTTTCCATTACTAAACTTATAAGAAGTACTTCGTACATAATGATGAGGTTTTATATAGTGAAGAACAATAATACGATGTGGGATTAGAAAGGACATGTTTATTTTATATGTCCCATATTATATATAATTGTCCCACATTTACCCACCATTATAATATCCCTTATAAGTAATCCTAATCTTCGTTGGGGGTTAATATATGACACATTTACATGTTCCATTCGTTGGAATTACTTTAGGACTTCGTCTCCGCGGCTTCTACACAATACAAACAACTTTTAGCTGGAAAATGTATATAGTAAAAAAAATGGTCCTGACAGTACCTACAGAGGGGTTTTTTTAGGCTGGTCATATAACCAGCGACATATTCGGTGGTAAAGAGTGGGAATTATATGTGGTAAAAAGTGGGAAAAGGGATTGTCCCGTGTGTCAAACGAGACTGACATTTTGACAAAATCAAGAAAATTAACATATTTTAACAATTAAATTTCCCCCTGACAGTATGACAGTCCCCAATTTAACTATTTATTATACCAAAAAAAGTTACTAACATTAAGGTACATGGAACAAATAGAGAAGTTTTTAAAAGATAATTACACCCCAACGATCACAGAATCAAAATTAGGGTTGTCATGTATATTCAAACATAAAGATGGACTGACAGAAGATAGTGTTATATTTTTTGAGTTTGCTAAGAAGGGGTGGAGTAAAAAACCTATCATCAATAAGAGACAATATGTTATTGTGGATGCTGACACAAGGGAGTTATTAGATTTTCTATCAAAGTATTTTAATCTAACTGAAGAGAACTACAATGATGTTAGAAAGATTATAATTAACATGGGGATTGAATCACTTGATACGTTCTATGGGGACTAGTCATCAAAGTGTGTTATAATGGACCAAGATAGTATAAGTCCAATCAAACAAACAACTAATGTAATTATATCCTCCATATAATTAATATAGTAAAACTATTTAACTTTTTAAATAGTATGATATATTTATAGTAGAACTTATTTCCCCCACAGTTGGGGATTAGTTAATCAGTCTCCAAGTGAACGTAAAGATTAAGATGAGGTCAACCAAAACAAATTGTCACTTTCCTATCTAACGGTGGGGAATCTTTTTATTTTATAAAAGGCAGGTTGGGGTCTACCCTCTGCAAGAAGTTGTCCCCCTCTTGAACCCGTCGTCGGTATTACCATAGACAATACAAAGGTACAAATAATAATTGACATATACAAATGTTTCCCCATATATTACATTAAGTTATTAACATGGGGGGGTGTATTACTATATGGTCCCCCTCTCTAGTTTGGCATACCCCCTCCCCCTTAATTAGACCCCCCTCCTCCCCCCGTATCCCCCCTTATATATGACATAATGACAGGGGTTAAAAGGGGGGTCAATCCCTCTTTGCAAGTTTGCACAATAAAAAACCTAATATGGTCTTAAAAATATTTTTGGGAAAAATTCCTGTAAACCTATAAAGGTACCCTAATTCTAAAAATAAATTTCTGGAAAATTTTTCAGAAAATCGGGGTATTTATAATTAAACATTTATACTATGAAAAGAATTATAAGATTAACAGAATCTGATTTGGCTCGTATTGTTAGAAGAGTCATTAATGAACAAGATGAAAAAGACCCCTATTCAGATCTTTATGGTAAGACAGTTACATATAAAGACAGCCAAAGTGGGGTGGAACTTAAAGGTGCTATATCACACATGGTAATGATAGAGCCGAGCGACATCTTAATTACTCACAACAAATTGTATGTTACTGAACCTGAAGATATGGGATACATTAAAGAAAGGGAACCGTCTAGTAATAATTCAACATTATATTACTCGGTATTTGATTGCAAAACTAAAACATTTTGGATCACTTTACGTGAGTACAAAGTTGAAAATATATCAGGTGTCAGAAAAAAAGTTGTTGGAGAAGAAAAACGATTTAGTACATTCACATGTAAAGGATTGTCTGATACCTTATCCCAACGGTATCCGTGTACTACTGATTTCGTCATGAATGGCGATTTTGATGTTCCAAATAATTTGGCATAAATTTCCAAAATATTTTATATTAACCCCCACCTCATCATAAGTGGGGTTTTTTATTTCCTTTTTATATTTATAACCTATATAGATAATATGAACAACGAACAAAAAGCAGAAATGTATAATCAACTAATGTATGAATATACAAAAACACAAAATCAAATCTCATCAATAAAGGGTGAATCAATTGATTTGAATGAATCCCAATTAAGACAGGTTAGGGAATTGGAAAATAAGTTAAGGTTTTTAATGGATAAGGTATCTCGTTTATAAAAAAATTTTTTACACCTGAATCACCCCCAGCCCCCTCTTTCTTAATTGATTGGGGGTTTTTTATTTCCCCTTATATTTATCTTTATATGAAAATCATTATAACAGAAGAACAATATGGTCATTTGGTTACAAACCTTTTGGATCTTCTGCTTGGAAATATTACGATTCAAACCGTTAAAGAAAAAAAAGAATATGGAAATAAAGAAGATTACCATTCAGTATTTAATGAAGATGGTGAAACAGTTATGAGCATATGGGTTAAGGGTCCTCTAAGAAGCAAGGGTTGCAAAAAAGATTTAACTTTGGAAAATACATTAATAGAAAAATTTGAAAACTATATGCCATACTACAAACACAAAATATTTTCTAAAGTTTTGGTTGATTACATTTATGACAAATTTGGTATTAAATGTGACTGTATTCAGTATGATTATAATTTTAAAGAAGAAAAACGTGTTGATGATGAAGGTGATGAATATGAATATACTGATTCTAAAACAAGAAGATATAACGTAAAAAAGAAAAAGAAGATTAAAGAATCTGTTGAAGGTAAATCTTCATTGGAAAATTTAATTTATGAATTTTTAAATGATGATTTTTATCCCGATTATAATTGGGGTCCTGAGTTATTTGATTTTTATCGTGAGGATGTTAAAGAGCATGGTGTGATTCCATTTTATATAAATGATTCTGAGGCGTACGTTTATTACGATGACGGGACTTTAGAAATTATGCCTTGGGTTTGTGAAAAGTTAAATGAATATTTTAATGACCTTTGGTATTCGGTATTTAAATCATGGTTTGAAGAAAACTCTGGACTAAAAGTAAGTATGATGGTGGACCCAAGAAACAACAATCGATTGTTACAAGAATCCATTGATAATTCTAATATTGTTGAAGAAATAATGAAACATACAGGCATTAAATATGATGGACATGAGTTTCTTGAAAGATCCTATGATAATTTTGGAAGAACCCACGATACCGTTATCTTTTATTTTAGATTGCCTGATGACGATTTTTCATATTATAGAAGGATTCATTTTTTAACAAGAAATAATAAAGTTATATCTGTTGATAGTGCTGGTGATTTTAGAACCATTGATGATGCATTTAGATATGTCCCCACCGATGTTTTAATGAACTACTTTATTGAAAAGGGCAAAACTTATCTTGAAAAGTTTTTACCTAAAAGGTACCCTAATGACAGTAAATAAAAAATTTTTTTACACCTGAATCACCCCCAGCCCCCTCTTTATTCTTGATATTGATATATTTATAAATAAAATTAATTATTATGCAAAATTTAAATGAACACGTTAATAGAATGAAACAACTATTTGGTGCCAAACATGGTGTCATTAAACCTCTTGTATCTGAACAAGATTATCCTTACGATTATGAAAAACTTCAGGATATAACTCAATATGATGATTTGATTAATAAACCAAATTACCCAACCCCACCAAAGGAAAATGATATAGTAAAAGGAAAACCAAGTCCACACAAAAAAGACAAACCACTTTTTGGTGATGAAGGAAATGAAATGATCAATAAACCAGGTAGTGGAAGAAACATTCAAGCGTCTGTTGATATGACAATTAAAAACCTAACTTCAGGTAAAATTGAAAAACCAACAAATACTTTATATGAAGATGAGGATGCGTATCAAATTTTGCAATCTAAAATAGATGACCCAACCGTAGATTTGGAATTTGATATAAGAACTTACGGATATTTGGTATCGGCATTGGCAAAAAAAGATAACTATAGTGCGTATGATGGTATTGAAATTAGTTTTGAGTTACCTTTTGCTGTAACATCTTTGGAAGAAGCACATAAAGATGACGGTTTAATATCTAACATTGAAAGACAAGTAAGTGGAGATAATACAAAAATCAAAATAAATGCAAAAATACCTGAATCTATGTCTGTTTTTGGAATTTGGGCGATAGGAAAAACAGATATTCCAAGTCCATTAAAGGCAGGAGAATTCAACCGAGTTGCTGTAGCAATTAGATTTCGTTAAGTTTAAAAATAAAATAAATACCCCCATCTCTCAACAGGTGGGGTTTTTTTATTTCCCCTTATATTTATCTTTATATGAAAATCATTATTACAGAATCACAATTAAAACATTTAACTGAAATGGATTTTAGAAATCTTGATGACGTTATTAAGTTTGGTGAATTTTCTGAACATTTTAAAAAAGAGGATTTAAAAAAAATTAATAAGTTTTTACTTCTTATTAAAAAACTTGGTGTTGTTAACATGTTTCAAGCTGGTGACTTTTTTTTAATGTCCGTTCAGTACTTTAAAGATTTTATGAAAATGAAATCATATGAAAGAGAGTATGATGAAGATATTGTTTCTGAAATTGAGGAAATGTTACCACACATTAGTAGTATTATGATTAATGCTGGAATGAGTTTAGTTGAAAAAAATGATACTGAAGTAACACCAAAAAGTGTTGAAAGGTCAATTAAAATATTGGTGTCAAGTATAATGAAATATTATATGACACAAAATTTACCAAATGTTAATGAATCATATGATAAGGAAAAAAACTTCTTGAGAAACAATTTTGGTTTTGATTTTTCTGGTCGCATTGAACAAATAACATCCAAGTACGATGTCCCAATGGTATTTGATGAATATGTTAGTTGGGCATATTTATTAAGATCTTTAAATTATTGGGGACCAATCTATCTTTTTGAAATTGATGGTGTAAAATATTTATATCAAGATAAAGGGGAATATGAGTGGTTTTTGGATGATCAAGGGTTTGATTATACTGATAATGAAATTCCTGAAAAACTTGGAATTGCTGAAATGGGATTTAGATTTTCTGATATATTGGATATGTATTTTGAAGAAGATAATGATTAATATAAAAAAGGTATGAAAAGAATTATAAGACTTACTGAATCTGATTTAACCCGTATTATTAAACGTGTTATAAATGAAGAAACTAAAGACGAATGTCCTGATACAATTTGTTATCAATTTGATTATGATAATAACTTGTGTGTTCATGTAAAAGACATGAAATCAAAAAAACTAATTGATATGTGGTATGATGAAAAAAAAGAATCAGAAAAACATAGTTGGTTTTTTGATTTAATTTATGATGACAGGAATGTTCGTGATTATTATAATACTTTAAAAAAAGATAAAAGTGGTGGTTGGGGTAAAAAAAATGATATATTCTTTTTTAGACGTTTAGCTGTTGAGTATTGTAAAGGTGACAATTCAGATAGTGGAGAAAAAACACAAAATGGGGTAGATAGTTTATTAAAATACGTTAACTCAAACATGTGTGGTAAGTCAGGAGAAGATTGTCCACCTGTATAGTTAAAATTTTTTGTTTTACGTTATATTTATATTATTATGAAAAGAATTATAAGATTAACAGAATCAGATCTTACAAGAATTGTAAGACGTGTACTTAAAGAGGAAGATTCAAAAACAACAAGTAAAAAAGGTTATCTATATGATATTGCCGAAAAATCATTTAACTCAACAGATAAAAAAGATTGGCCTGTTTTATATAAATTAACTCAAGACAAAAACACAACTTGGGTTATTGATTTTTTTGATGGTAAGCCGGTAGTTGGCGGAGTATCAAATAATCTAAAAGGTAAGGAGTTAAAATCTTCTGATTTTATTGATTTAAGTAAAGACAGTGACTCAAGTATTTTTTTCCATAACAAAGAAGGTAAAAGAAAATACGGTTGTTTTGTCCAATTAAATGTTGGTGGTACAATTGATTTTGGTTGGAACATGGAATAACTAAACTTTTTTATTTATATATAAATGTTTTATGAAAAAAATTATTAGAATAACAGAATCAGACCTTACAAGAATTGTAAGACGTGTACTTAAAGAAAGTGAAGATGACTATATTGATTTGGACATGACCAAAGGAAATAAAGACAATTTAATTAAATTCGATTTTAAACGGGAAAAAGATAAAACTAAATTGAAAAGAATATTAGTTTCTGAAACAACAAACACCGGTATCGCAAAGGGATCAGAAAATTTTGCCGATTTGATATACGGATATAATGATTTCAATGACAAAATTGTTAAAGCAAGACAAAATTCAAAATTTAAAAAAGACTTAAACTTAAATGATCTTATAATTTCTTACAATTGTACCCAAGACATAATACAATATAAAGGTGTTAATCCTACCAAAATACAGAAAAAACAAGATATGGATTGGTTGGGTACTTGGTGTAATAAAATTGATTGGGATAGTAGAGTAGGAAAGAAAAAAAATCTATTTAGACAATTTAATCCCCTACTCATTACAAAAAGTTCATAGACTTTTTCTGGTTAAAGTACATTCGTCACTATAATATAATTTTATTTTATTATTTAGTTTTCTTTCTTCTATTAATATAACAACTTTATTATGGTCGTTGTAGAAAATTTTTATATTTAAAACATCCCCGTTTTGTTCAGACATAAAAAATATTAGAGTATCTTTTTGTGAGTTTATATCAATAAACGAACCTGTTAAAGATTTATATTTTGTATTATAAAAAATAGTATTTGTTGTAATTTTAAATGCAAAAAAATTAAATGGGTTTTTTGTTTTTTTAACTTTTTTTGTTTTTGTATTTATGGATAATAAATTTTTCATAGATATATAAACAGATACAAAGTCATGACTACTATCCGGTACAACATATGAAGGACCAAATTTTTGTGAAAATACGTTACAACTAATTAAAAGTACCAAAATTGTAGTTAATAAATTTTTCATGATTGTTTATTTTAATATTTATAATACAAATATAAGACTTTTTTTTAATTAAAAAGTATTTATATAAAAAATAAATTAAAAAAAAGATATTAAAAAATGAAAAGAATTGTAAGATTGACAGAAAGAGATTTGTCAAGAATTATTAGACGAGTTATTAAAGAAGACACCATGGGTGGGTTTGTAAATCCTTGCCAAAAAGAATTGGATGCACTTAAAGAAGGTTTTGGGATAACTATTCCACCTACATGTATGATGGCGGATGGTCAAAAACAATGTATTGTTGATCTTTTATCTGCAGTACAAGAAAAAGTAACCTTAACTAATGCTATGGATATTATGGCTAAATATTCTGCATATACCGCATGTCAAAAGGGAAAAGGAATGGCTAGTTATTAAAAACTAAAAATAATTTTTTAAAGGTGTTCATTAAATTGAGCACCTTTTTTTTTTGTCTATATTTATTTAAAAACATTTAATATATGAAAAACTTGAATGAAGAAATAAAAAGAATGAGAAACTTAATTTCTGCTAAACACGGTAGAATTACTTTTATTAGTGAAGCCGATGAGAAAAAGGTTGAAGGTAAGAAAGAAGACGAAAATAAAAAATCAGAACAATTGGCTGCTAAGAAAAGAGAAGAGGAAATGGCTGCTAAGAAAAGAGAAGAGGAAATGGCTGCTAAGAAAAGAGAAGAGGAAATGGCTGCTAAGAAAAGAGAAGAAACCCCCGAAAAAGAAAATGAGGTAGATTTAATTAGTTTAAAAGACGAAATAGAAAAATATGATGACGATTATGATTCAGAAATTGCTGAGGAATTGGACGACATTTTATATGATATTTTACCTGATGATGAAATAAATCCAATTAAAAGAAAAATAATGGAATTAATAAAAAGCCAAGGAAATTATGAAAAAAATAGTTAGGTTAAATGAAAGACAACTTTCAAGATTAATTAGAAAAGTTATAAGAGAAGAGGAAGAAACCGTTTTTGATATTGAAAAAACAATAAAGGGTACTGGCGCATTTAGTGATGACGACATACCTGTTGAATGTAAACACAATGACGAACTAACACCTTTAGAAATGATTAATGCGTGTAACACTGTTGTTAAAACTAAATCAGATAATTTGCAAAAAACAATATCCGCATTAGGGGAACTTCTTAATGCAGCAAACGAAAGAAAAAATGAAATTAAAACCGAAAGTATAAAGTTCAAAAAGTACATAAGTTAAAAAATTTATTTTTTATGAAAAATATTTTAGAGTACAAAAAAAGATTTTATCAATTAATGGAGTCGACTATTGGTGACGTAAAAACACTAATTAATGAAGGTGAGGGGGGTACTGGTAATTTATCGCAAAACGGTAATTTACCTCCTGAAAATGTTGTTAGTGTCGAGGATGGTTCTGGCGGCAATCTATCAAGTGACTCTGCGGAACAGTATAAAAAAATGGTTCAAGATGCTAAAAAAGAAAATATTATAATTTCTTTAAGTGGTGATGATTCAGGGTATAGAGTTTGTGGGCAACCTGGTGATCATTTAGGTGGTGGTAGATGTAAAAATGGAATATTTAGTCAGTGGTGTGCTCATGAAATGGAAAAAGCAGGTATTGGTAATCCTGCCGCCAAACCGGAATACGACTCATCTAAAAAATGGTGGAAATGTAAAAGTAATCATGGTTGGGGTAGAGCAATTGATGTTGGTTCTGGAAAATCTTGGGTTAGAAAAAATGGGGAAAAATATGGATTTTGTTGGGGGGAAAGACCGGATGAAAGTTGGCATTTTACGTTTTGTGGTCCTGGCGAAAATAGATTTTCTAGATGTAGTACAATATGTAATGAAAAACAAAATAAAGAAGTACCAATATTAAAAGCTAATTTATCTGATTTTAAAAGTGCTTGGGAAAATGAAATAGAAAAACCAATAATTAATTCATTTAATTCTGTTGATGAGACCATATCTAGACCTGACTTAATAAAGATTACACCATTTAATGAAACACCTATGTCGGACTATCATACATTTTTTGAGTATGGTAATATACAATTTATCGGTAACGGAATAGAAAATGTTATCATATCAATCATTGGAGAGAGGTCCGAAACTGAAGATGTCCCATCCAAATTTTTCTTTAACGTGTATAAATCAGATAAAAATGGATTATCAACAGGTGATAATAAAAAATTCGCTGATTTGGATAATATAAGTAAAGATGTGATAACTACGGAGGCAAAAAACGCAAAAAACTATTTTATGGATTTATGTAGGGAATTTGAAGAATATCCATATTCTAAAGAAGGACCAAAAGAATTTGAAAATCAAAATTCTTTTGATATTTAGATTTTCCGATATATTGGGTATGTATTTTGAATAAGAACAATAAAAAAATATTAATAATAAGAAAATGAAAAGTAACCTTACAGAAAATGATATAAATAGAATTGTTAAACGGGTTCTAAACGAGGATAAAGACGAATCTATGGCTCAAAAGTTAATGAGAAAACTTAAAGGTGTTTCTGACAAACAATTAAAATACAATGTTGAAAATGACCTACCTTGGGATTGGAAAGGTTCCAAAGAAGGATATTACGAAAAAATGGAAAACAAAAGACATCACTCAGGTTCAAACTAATTGATATAGTTTATCTATTTTTTTATTTTTAAGGTATGTTTCACAATACCTTTAACCCAAACCACCTACCAAGAGTTAGTAGACCTTTTTCAAATTTAAAATATCCATTTCAATATTATCATAGATTGATTGAAGATTTCATTTCTTTTATGTATGAAGGAATTGATTTTAGAATTATACCATATAGAGAAGGTTATGATATTTTTATTTTAAATGTTGATCCAAGTTATAAAGAATATAACCCATTTAATTTTGATCCAAGTTATAGAGTAAAGGTGGGGGAAGGGTCTAAACTTATAACCTCATTTGAATTATTTCAAACTTTTTATGCATACATTCCGGATATTGTTCCATATTTAAATTTTAAACTTGTAGCACATCCAAGCCATTTTAATATGGGTGGAGTTAAATTTGACCATAATGGTATTTTTGAAGAGTTTAATTTAAAAGAATATTATTTTAGAGAAGAAGGTGTTAGGCAGTATAGAAGAAATGAATATGATATTGAAAATAGACAAATTAACAGTACGGTTAGATATGATGAATTTGGTTGGTAATAATATTTATATAAAACATTAAATCATGAGAAAAGTTAGAAGAAGAAAAAACCATATGAACATCATGGTTTTAAATGAAGAAAATCAAATTGAAATTGTTCATGTGCCAAATCATTTGGGAGATGAATATATGAGAAAGTATGACCTAATGACCATTCAAACAAAAGATGAAATTTATGATTTTTTATTAGATCATAATAGTTTGAAAGTTAAATGAAAGACCAACTTAAAAAGGTTTTAACGGTTGCTTTAGAGGAAAAATACCCTGAAGTAAAAAATATCATTATTATACAAAATGAATATATAGAAAATAATTTTGATTGTGTATTAAATATTAATTACGAAGACTTTTTAAATATGGATGCAACTGAACTAAAAACATTAGTAAAAGATTATGCCAAATACTTGGGGGCAAAAATTGATACAGTTGTGTTCTATTAGGTATTTATCATTATGGATGAAAAAATAATTATTGATTACTAATATTTATATATTATGAACAACTTACACGAACAACTTCAAAAGATGAGAAAATTAATTTTATCTGAGCATGGAAAAATTAAACCTGTATTAACAGAACAAGAATTAAAAGATAAAGTTTTGCTTGACAAGGCATGTAAAAAATGGAATACCATGTCTTCTGAAGATAAAGTTGATTTTGAAAATAAATCAGTAAACGATTTAAGTCAGGAAGACCCTATTGATATGGAGGTTGTTTGTCAAGCAGCAAAAGAAGAAAATTTTGAAGAAGCAATGCCAAATGAAAAATATCGTAAAGTAATTGGTGATTTAGTTTCTGGCACTTTATAATGTTTACAGAAAAAGAAATAGAAAAAATTAATAGGTTTTTATCAGACCAAACTTTTGAGTGTTCATCAAAACTTTTTGGTGGTTGGAATACCCCTGAATTTAATTTTGAATATCAGTTTGCGATTACGGGAATTAGACAAATGATATCTGTTGGTGAGTGGTACGACCACGTAAAAGTTTATGTTGAAGTAATTGATATGGAGGATAGATATAAATTACTTTATGCTATATTAGGTAAAAACT
>Ga0315904_10011283_pt1 | contig 11420 bp, 11 predicted proteins | sample LakEriMetagenome_6_FD_203529 | JGI IMG/M metagenome (GOLD analysis project Ga0315904, IMG submission 203529) | Freshwater fungal communities from buoy surface, Lake Erie, Ohio, United States - Buoy 12 MA120 | ecosystem: Environmental > Aquatic > Freshwater > Lake | place: USA: Lake Erie, Ohio... | reverse complement strand
CCGATCTCCTCGCCCGTGATGTCATCGAGATTGGTCTCGAGGACAACGACCGAGGCAGGATCCGGAGTGCGGGCCGATCGTTTCCGAGGCATCGAGCGCGCGACCGAATCCCCCACCAGGATCCGCACTAGGTTGGGTCGATCCTCCAGATCGCGAGTCCCTGCGCCGTATCCGATCCGCGCAACCTGCATCGATGGTAGAGGACCAAAATCGCGAACCAATTCCCGCAAGATCGCTGCACCGGTCGGGGTGGTCATCTCCTTGGGAATCGTGCACGGAGCGATCGGGACATCCCGCAGCAATTCCGCCGTCGCCGGAGCCGGGATCGCGACCCTCCCATGCGCGATCTCGACCCAACCGGTCCCGGTCGGGACCGCCGACGCAAAGGCGCGTTCGATCCCCAGGCCCGTCCATGCGATCGCTGTCCCTACGATGTCCACAATCGAGTCGATTGCTCCCACCTCATGAAAGGTCACGCGATCGAGGGTGGTGCCATGGACTTTCGCTTCCGCCTTGGCCAGCCGCTCAAAGATGCGCAGCGCCAGATCCTGAGACGCCGCGTCGATCGCACTCCGTTGGATGATCGTATGGATATCGCGCAATGTGCGGTGCGAGTGCTGTTCTGGATGCTCGACCCGAATCGCCAAGCCACGGAATCCCTGCTTGGTGGTCGACGACGGCTGCACCACCGCATCGAGATTCAGGCTCCGAATCCCAACCTGGATCCGCTCGAGGTCCGCTCCCGCGTCGATCAAGGCTCCCAGGCACATGTCGCCAGCGATCCCGCTAAAACAGTCGATGTAGGCGATTCGCATGGCGTTCTCTGCGGGGAATTTCAGGGAGACGGATCGGGACCGACCAACGGTTTGGCGGGAAAATCCAGGGAGCCATTGATTGTAATTGGCCGGGCGGAGCCTATCCCGACACAGTCGACAAAAGTGTGCCTGAGGCGATAGCCGAGCACGAGCACGAGCACGAGCACGAGCACGGGGACGAGCACGGGGACGGGGACGGGGACGGGGACGGGGACGGGGACGGGGACGAAAACCTTGAGAAAATGGGGGTTATGCTGGATTTTCCCAACCCGACGCGTGAGCGAGGGACAAACGAGGAAAGATCTCAAAAGCGACGCAACGCCATCCCGCACCTACGCTTCGGGTTGGGATGGTTCGGGCAAAAAGTCCTGGAGTTTTGCTGTTGCCACAGGACCACGCCTGGATATACTTTCCCTCCCTGAAACAAGTCGCAAATCCCCTTGAACCAACAGGATTCCTTGGTGAACGCTGCGGCATCCGAGGCCCATGCCGCAGCAGGAGTTTGATACAATGAAAGTCGTTTCATCGATTGGTGCTTTGAAATATCGTCACCCTGACTGCCAGGTCGTGCGTCGCCGTGGCCGAATCTACGTGATTTGCAAGAGCAATCCTCGCTACAAGGTTCGCCAAGGAAACGCCAAGTGCAAGCGCCGCAAGCGCTAGGCTGAGTATCCGGCTCGACCTGCCGATCATCGCTTGACGATCGATGGTGCCCATACGGGCATGGTGATGCAGGTCGATTGTCGGGCTGGGGCATTTCATGAAATTGCGTTTGGGATTGATCGGCTTGGGGCGTGACTGGCAGTCCCGTTATCTGCCGGCGCTTCGTTCGATGCGCGATCGCTTTCAAGTCGCGGGCGTTTACAACAGCGTCTCGGTTCTGGCAGACACAGCGGCCCGCGAGTTGGAAGCCGAGCGCCTTGATAGCTACCGGGCGATCATGGAGATGCCCCATCTCGATGCCGTGATGGTGCTCGAAGATGATTGGTATCGACTGATGCCCTTGTGGGCGGCCTGCGATTACCGCAAGTCGGTCTTCTGCGGTTCCGAAGTCCATCTCGACCCATCCGCGGCCGCCCGCATCCACGAGCGTGTTCGCGATTCCGGGATCGCGTTCATGAACGAGTTCTCGCGACGGTTCGCACCGGCAACGTTGCGTCTCAAGGAACTCATCGCGACTCGACTGGGTCGTCCGCGACTCCTGTTCTGCCATCGAAGGTTGGCGTGCGAGTCTCCCGACCCGCGTTTGAATCGGTCGCTCGAGTTGCGTGCGCAGCGAGAACTCCTCGAACTGATTGATTGGTGCAAGTACATCGTGGGGGAAACGCCCACCTGGGTTCAAGCAATCCGTCACGCGAGCCTTCCGAGCCCGGAAAACTCCGACTATCAAATTTTCAGTCTTGGTTTCGGTTCCCCCGAACAGGACCCACGAGCGATCCTGGCGCAGATCAGTTGCGGGGCATACATACCAGCCGTCTGGCACGAAGCGATCGCCTATCGACCTCCCGCCGCGGTCCAGGTTTGTTGCGAGAAAGGGTTGGCGTTCGTCGATTTGCCGTCGACCTTGGTCTGGTTCGACGACGCGGGTCGGCATCAGGAGACGCTCGATACCGAGCTATCGATTGGCCAGCAGATGCTGATCCAATTCCATCGCGCGATCACATCGCTGGTATGCCACGTCAGCGACTTGGAAGAAACCTTCCAGGCCATGCGCATTCTCGAAGCCGCCCAACAAAGCACCGAGCAGCATCAGCGCATCGCGGTCGCTCTGTAAGTCCGCGACCGAACGCTTCGAAACTCACGCGTTGCTTCGAAACTCATGCGTTGTCGAGCAACTCGACCGCCTTGAATTTTTCCCCTTCGAGCATCGCGAGGCTCGCGCCGCCGCCGGTGCTGACGTGCGAGACGGCGTCCGCAAAGCCAAGCTGCTCGATCGCCGCGGCGCTATCTCCTCCGCCGATGATGCTCGTTGCGTCGCTGTCAGCGATGGCTTTCGCGACCGCTTTGGTCCCGGCATCGAACGGGGGCATTTCGAACACACCCATCGGTCCGTTCCACACCACGGTCTTGGCTCGTCCCACAATCGCCGCGTATTGCTTGGCTGTTTCCGGGCCAATGTCGAGCCCTTCCCAACCGTCGGGGATCTCGCCAGCACGCACGATCTGCTTGTTGCAATCGCCGCTAAAGCTGTCGCCGCAGTGCGTATCGACCGGCAAGACCAACTTGGACCCGCCCACGGCGATCAACTCCTTGGCCAACTCTACTTTGTCGAGCTCGACCAGGCTCTTGCCCGCCTTGCCCCCTTGCGCGAGTGAAAACGTGTAGGCCATCGCACCGCCGATCAATACCGAATCGCAGATGAACAAGAGGTTCTTGATGACGTTGATCTTGTCGCTGACCTTCGCTCCACCCAGGATGGCGACGAACGGTCGTTTCGGGTTGGCGATCGTGTCGCTCAGGTACTCGATCTCCTTGGCGACCAGGAATCCGACGACCTTGGGCTTGGTCCCCATGGCTTGCGGGACCGCGACCATCGATGCATCCTCGCGATGGCACGTACCGAAAGCATCATTGCAGTAGATATCGGCCCAACCCGCCAGCTTGCCCGCAAACGCTGCATCGCCGTCCTTCTCCCCGGCATTGAACCTCAAGTTCTCGAGCACGAGGACTTCCCCATCCTTCAACCCTTTGATCTTGGATTCGGCTTCTGGACCGACCGTATCGGATGCGAACGCAACGGGACGTTCGAGCAACTCCGCCAGCTTCACTGCCGTGGGACGGAGGGTGAATTCGGGCTCGGGCCCTTTCCCTTTGGGACGTCCCAAGTGGCTGATCAATACGAGTTTGCCACCGCGAGACAACACCGACTCGATCGATGGAATCGCCATGCGAATTCGACGATCGTCAGTGATCGCCCCGTGGTCATCCTGAGGCACATTGAAATCGACTCGCATCAAGACAACTTTGCCGCGACAATCGACATCGGAAATGCTTTTCTTGGCCATGCTCGCTGAATACCTCGGAAGAAAAAACTCTTGATCTCAGACCGGTCGCTGCGCATTATGGGCACCGCCGGCCAAAACGAAAGGACCCAAGAACGAAAGGACGCCGCATGGTTCACTTGCCGGGTGCAACGCGCGGAGCCCGCCCCTTGGCCACCAGATGCTGATTCAACAACGCCAGCGCGGGCGGATATTGCGCCGCTAATCCAACGATTTGGGTGGCTGATACGCCGAGAGCTGCGCCCGCGTCGGCGGGATCCCAATCGAGTTCGGCGAGTCGGTCGAGTGACTCGGCCAAGATTGCCGGAAAGTCCGGGTTCATTTCACCGATGCGGATGCGACCGCTGCGGCCGTAGCGCAGCCACAACTCGCTCGGCTCCGACGGGCGCGACGGCGACTCGGTACGGACCGCAACCGCGAGCGCGCAGCGCAGACGATGGATGGCATTTTTTCGGTTCTCGGCTTGAGAGCGGCGTTCCCCTGCGGAAGCACTGATTCCTGTCGGCACGTGCTCGGCGGTGACATGCGTTTCGACTTTGTTGCGGTGCTGGCCCCCTGGTCCGGAGGCGCGGGAGAATCGAAACCGGCACTGGGCGAGAAAATCATCGACGTCGATTCGCGCGGGATGCATCGCGGTCAAATAAAGACTCGCTTGTTGAAAACAATCCACTCGAACATCAGCAATCCCAAGCCGATCATCAACAGCCAACGCCATGTTTCCTGGCGCGCGCGGATGGTGATATCGGTCGCCGCAATCTTTTCGGCGCTGGTCTTGATCTCGGTGCCTATCGCGAGATTGCTTTCGCTGGCAGAGAACAGGTTGGAGCAGAACATCTCGACGGGAAACTCCAATCCTGGCGCGCGGACTTCGTAGGCACCCGGCTCATCGGTCTGCGTGAAAATAAACCGTCCATCCGGACCGCGATCGACCTGGGTCCGATTGCCTTTGGGGTCAACGATTTCGTACGACGCAGAGCGGCTCGACAAGGTCAGGTTGATCGGCCACCCGGGACGGACACTCGGAGCCGACGCTTGAGTGGTACCGCCGCCGAGGTATTCCACGACGCCGTACACGAATACCGGGAACGAGCGTTTGATCCCCCAGTCGGTATTCATTTCGAGGCCGTTGGCCCCGGGGCGAACGATATCGAACCCGAGAATCGCATCTTGAAAGGGACCGCGGGGAGCGAGTGCGAACACGGGTCCGGAATCCGAAGTCATCAAAACCGAACCACTTTCAGGCGGAGTCACGCTTCGGGCCTCGACGATATTGACGCTGGCCATCTCCAGGTATTGGGTGATGGGGTTCAGTCGATTGACATCCAAAATGATGACGGGACTGACCGGTTCTCCAAACTTCCAACGCGACGTCGACGGGGCAGCCGGGTCGGTCGGTGCCGGGGACGCGCTAGGTGCGCCATGAATGTCTTCGGGAGGCAGGGCGCCCAGGAACAGCGTGCTGCTGGCAGGCATTTTCGACGGCGCGCACGCATCGAAAATGATGAGATCGAATTTCGATTCGGCAGCGGCCGTGGCATATTCCGGACTCCCGAGAAAGGTGAGGGTCTCCACGGTCACGTTCGCGACCTGTCGGACACGCTGGGTCTTCAATGCTGCTTCCAGCGCGGTGTTGCCAGCGGTGACCAGCAGCACGGCCATCTGACGCGCGGGACGTATCGCTGCGTGGGCGACATTATCGATCGCCAACGCATCTGTGCGATCCAATTCCAACCTGAGTTTGCCCTGATCGATCCCTTGCATCTCAAAGCGAAGCCCCACTTCCTGGCCCGCGTCGACCGAGAGGGTGCTGGCATCGAGCAGGGTTTCATCGAGATACAGCGACGCCGTGCCGTCGACGCGCTCGGAACCGGTATTGATCACGCGGGCGAAGGCTTCCAAGCGATCGGTTTGTTCTTCATTGCGTTCGACAGCGAATCCAACGATCCCCAGATTCGGAGTATCGACAACTCCCACAGGCACGTATTCGATCTTCAGTTTGCCATAATCCGCATCCCCCAAGTCGCCGATCGCGCCGTCGGTGACGAGGTAGACGGTTGCCGGCACTGCGTCGGCGACTTGAACGTCCTTGTTGTCTTCGAAGCTGGTTCGGCCTGGGTTGGCCAGACCGGCGGCGGCCCGCAAGGCTTCGCGCGCGTCGGTCGTGTGCGACGTGACTTGGATCGATTCCACGGCATCGATCAATCGCCGTTTGTCGCTGGTGAAGCCTTGACGGACATCGGCGCGATCGGAGAACGCGATCACCATGCCGACGTCGTCGCTCGCCGTATCCTCGATCAATTCACGTACCTTGGCCTTGGCCACTTCGAGCCGCGTCGGAGCCGAATCGATCGCACCCATGGAGGCGGAGTTGTCGATGATGTAGATTCGTCGCTCACCGATCCGGTTCATGCCGCTCCAACCGGGACGTAGGCAAGCCAGGATCAGCAGGCCCATGAATAACAACTGGAGGATGAGCAGCAGATTGTTTCGCAGCCGTTGCCAGATGCTGTTGACGTGCAAGTCTTCGATAGCTTTTTTCCAAAGCATGGTGCTCGGCACAACCACATCGCGCCGCCGAAGCTTCAGAAAGTAGAGGCTCAGGATGGCTGGCGGAATCGCAGCCAGGATGACCCACTGCCAAGGACTGAGCGTATTGATCCAATTCATGGTGCAAACGCCCTTCTATCGGACCAAACCACGGGTGCGCAGATACTCATTGACCAGCGGATCGATCGGCTGGTCGCTGCGGATCGAGACGTAGGTGATCGAACGGCGATTGCAAAACGTGCGGGCTTGCTCGATGAACGCGTTGAGGGTCTGTTCGTACCGCTGCAGCAGCGATGCCGAGACCGAGATATCGCGGCGGTCACTGTCTTCGCAATCGAGCAACGATAGATCTCCGGCCAGCTTGGGTTGCAGTTCTTCGGGGCTCAAGATATGCAGCAGGTAAATGTCCATCTCGCGCGCGACCAGCATCTTCAGGGCGGTCTCGTAACCCGTCTTGCTCATCAGGTCGGTGATCAGGACCACGATCCCTTTGCCGGTGTTCTTCAAGCAGAACCGTCGGACCGATTCCTCCATGGTGGCTGAGTTTTCGGCGCAGCGCGCGTTTTCGAGGTAGCCCAGCAGTCGGTGCGCACTCGATTTGCCACGAACCACCACCGGCGAGGCCGAACGCCCGAAGGTCGAGATCGATACGCGATCGCCCCGGCACAATCCGATGTACGCGAGGCTGGCCGCAAGTTGCCGCGCGACGTAAAACTTGCTCGGGGTCCCGAAATCCATCGACAGCGAATCGTCGACCATGGCGTAGAAATGGAGATCCTCTTCCTCGAGGAAAAGTTTCAAATAGAGTCGATCCATCCGGGCAAAAAGATTCCAATCGATGAATCGCAGATCGTCGCCGGCGACGTAATTTCGGAAGTCCGCAAACTCGACGCTTTGGCCTTTGCGTTTGCTGCGACGCTCCCCCTTCATGCGACCGCGAAAGATCTTTCGCGTGACGAGTTCCATCCGTTCCAGCTTGGCCATGGTCTCGCTGGACAACAGGGGCCCATCTTGGCTGGCCGTTGTCTGGGATGCCGACGGCAAGGCGGTTTCGGAGGAGGATTCCAAACGTGTCATAGGGAGTATTGTAGCCTGATCCGGTCAGTTTTTGTTTCCAAAACAGGCGACGGTCCCTTTGTCGGTGGCGACAATGATTTTGCCGCTGGAAATCGATGGGGAGGCGATCAACTGACCGGTCAGGGAGTAGGACCATCGCTCTTCGCCGGTTCGAAGATCGAAGGCATAGAGGGTGCCGTCGAGCCCGCCGACCCACACCCGTCCATCGCAAATGACCGGGGAAGCGTCGCAGCGTTTTCGAACGACCGCTTCCCACAGCATCTTGCCGCTGTCGAACTCCAGCCCCAACACCCTGCGGTTGCGGGTGGTGACGACCGCGATGTTTTGTTGGGCTGTTTCGCTCAATACCGCCACCGCTGGAGAGGAGCGGATCTCTTGCGAGCGCTCAGTATCCTCAAAGCTCCATTTCTTCACCCCCTTTTCCATGTCGAACGCGAGCACCTGCCCGGACTGGGTCGGGACGATGGCGATCGCGTCGAGCACGGCCGGGGTGGAGCCACTCGGGCCGTCGAGCAGAAGCCCGTCACCCTCGGAGGATCCGGTTCGGATGTTGATCTTGTGCAATCGGCCATCGCATCCACCGAGCAGCGCGTAATCGTTCCAGAGGGTCGCGGCCGATCTCAACTGGTCTCCCGTCGCATACTCCCACAACTGCTTGCCGGTCTTTAACTCCAAGGCGAACAGCTGTCCGGCTTCGCTGGTCAGGAGGACCATCTCGTCGATGAAGTTCGCACCGCCAGCGATGGCTTGTCCGAGTTCCGCTTGCCATAGGACCGTCCCATCGGAAGCCGAGAAGCAGAAGATTTGTCCATCGAAGTCGCCGATGACGACGCGCCCTTCGCGATACGCGGGGGAAACGATGAAGCCGTTCTTTTGCACCGAGCGCCAAATCTCCTTGCCCGTTGCCAATTCGAGACAGAACATTTTCCCTTCCACGTCCCCGATCCAGACTTTGCCATCGGCGATGACGGCGGCCCCTTCGAAGCCCGACTTTTCGGGTTTGAATTCCCACAAGAGTTCGGGTTGGCTGGGAAGCTTTTCATCCGCGAAGCCGGTGGACCACGCATCGCCCCGCGCGGTCGGCCAGTCCCCGGCGTGCAGCACTGGGGCTTGCAGCACCGAGGCCAGCGCAGAGAAAACCAGGGTCGCGCAGAGAAGCTGCGAAAGTCTCATGAGATGGTACAGGGGCGAAATGGGGATGGAACAAAGCAGGGTCGTGATGACGTGCCTATTTTAGCTCGATTGCATCGACACGACCAACGCTTTCTAGCGGTTGTCGCCGGTGATGGACCTCTTGGGGATCCGTATTCGGGACATTGGCGGTCAAAAAACCTGACTAAAATTCCTCTGCAGCTTGAAAGTGCCGCCGAGACGCGGCGTCTATAGATATGGAAATGGCACCTTGGAATCGTCGGTTGTCGGGTGATTATGGATCCGGATGAACACGCCTTGGTGCAGCGAATGAGGAAAAGGGACCCTGCGTCGATGGAGATCTTGATCGATCGCTACGGAATACGTTTGCGTCGATTGGTCGGCAAGTTGACCGCTTGGTCGCACGATGGCGATGACATCCTGCAAGAAGCTCTGTGGAAAGCATGGAACCGAATCGATCGATTTCGTGGTGATGGTCCGCTTGAAAAGTGGTTGGTCAGTATCGTGTTTCGAAGCTGCCGCGACCACCAACGAAGCGCCCACCGCCGTTGGATTCGATGGCTGCGGTTCCTCGAAGGACTCCCTCGCCACTCGTCCAGCCCTCCGATCGAGCAAGGCGAGGCGGAAACGAGCGACGGGATGCCGATCGCGCCGGATGATCGAGAACGGTGGGCTGAGATGCAATCCGCGATGCAGCGATTAACGAACGAAGACCGGGAACTGCTGGTGATGATCCATCTGGAACACTGGTCGCACGAGGAGTTGGCAATCCAAATGAATCTGTCGAAGGATCGGCTTCACGTGAAATTGCACCGGGCGCGTCAGCGGCTCAGAAAGCTACTGGGTGAAATATGAGCTCCCATCGAGAAGATCCAGACGACCAGGTCGATCGATGGCTACAGAACTGGGAACGGAATGCAAAGGGCGAGATCCGCCCATCGGTGCGAGAGCAACTGATCCGCCGCGCGGCCCGAACTCGAAGCTATCCGTCCACTCCCCAAAAGTTGGCGTTGGCTGTCACCGCTGGTCTGGCGATCTTTTTGGGAGCCGTGTTGATTGCCAACCGAAATCCGACACCGGATCCGAAGCAGTCGATCGCGAATGCCGAACCCGAACTCGACTTTCAGCAACAGAAGACGGAAACGCTCGAAGGTTTGGATGCACTCGAGTTCGAGACCAAGCGGTTGCAACAAAAGCTGATGCTCGTCGAACTGCAAACCAAAATCGATCAAGAGCTAGCTTCGATTCGAAGTCTGAGACGCGACCACGAGCATCGTGTAAAGCTCGATCGGATCATTCTCGAATCCCTCAACGCTCCCGATAATTCCACCGAACCATGAACGCAAGTGACTTTCTCAAGGAGATGCCAATGCCTAGGTATTGCTTAATCGGTTGTTTTTTCTGCGCGGTACTGTTATCGAGTGAGCGATCAAGTCGAGCGCAAGCGCGATCGAGCGAATGGTTGTCTCCGAAAATGCAGCTGCGCATCGACGCGGCATTCGAAGAAATCAGCAACCCGACATCCAAATCCAATGAAGACTTGCTGAAACCGATCATCAACGAACTGAATATGCAATTCCACTTCGTGACGGAAAAACGTAAGCGTTTTCTTGAAACGCACTACAAGACGCTCGAGGAGTTGGAGAAACTGCGGGCTGCGGAGCTGGAGCAGAGCACGGAATCGGTCGTTCCTGCAACCTCGAAGGAAACGATCGAAATGTTATTACGCAATAGCTTGGTCGAGTTGCAACGGCTGAATTGGCTCGCGGCTGCGGAGGTCGATCCTTCGAAATCGATGGTTCTCGACCTTAACCGAAACATCTTGGAAAGTCGCTTCTCTCAAGTTGAGGCTGAGATACTTGAAGTCGAGAAGATATTTCTTAGAGAATCCACGATAGTCAATCAAATCGAAGAATTAAACAGAAAGGGTGTCGCCAACCCAGATGAAGTCCTTCGAGCGAAAAATACTTTGTCGAATGTTCAACGCGATTTGGATAAGGTGAAACAGAGGAAAGAAGAGTTGAGGCAGCAAATCGTAATCGAGGAGATGACCGAAATCGAGAAGACGGCGCTGAATTCCAAAAAACTGCAACAGCAACGGACGGTCTTGGAAAACGATATTCGCGATTTACGGCGCGGGCTGCAAGAACTTACAAGTACAACGAAGAACCGACTCGCGATCGAAGCTTGCGAGGATCGCATCCGTTCATTGGACCGAGAGATCAATCGGTTGGTGATTCAAGAAGCCGAAATCAACATGCTCATTGATTTTCTCAAGGGGCATTCCATCGGAAAGTAAAGTCGATGGCATCTCGCATTGCTAGAGAAGCTCATGCATCGGACGTAACTGGAGCGGTAGGGCGCTAGCTGGCGCAAGCCCTCGGGTTGGAACTGTGGCAAACATGGCAATGTTTCGTGCTCTTCAAACCCGGATGCTCGCGCATCTCGGCTACTATCTTGCGGGTGCCTGGGGCACCGCAAGAATGCTAGCCGTTGGGCGCAAGCCCTCGGGTCGGAACTGTGGCAAACATCGCAATGTTTCGTGCAATTCAAACCCGGATGCTCGCGCATCTCGGCTACTATCTTGCGGGTGCCTGGGGCACCGCAAGAATGCTAGCCGTTGGGCGCAAGCCCTCGGGTCGGAACTGTGACAAACATAGCAATGTTTCGTGCACTTCAAACCCGGATGCTCGCGCATCTCGGCTACTATCTTGCGGGTGCCTGGGGCACCGCAAGAATGCTAGCCGTTGGGCGCAAGCCCTCGGGTCGGAACTGTGGCAAACATCGCAATGTTTCGTGCAATTCAAACCCGGATGCTCGCGCATCT
>Ga0315904_10011281_pt1 | contig 11421 bp, 11 predicted proteins | sample LakEriMetagenome_6_FD_203529 | JGI IMG/M metagenome (GOLD analysis project Ga0315904, IMG submission 203529) | Freshwater fungal communities from buoy surface, Lake Erie, Ohio, United States - Buoy 12 MA120 | ecosystem: Environmental > Aquatic > Freshwater > Lake | place: USA: Lake Erie, Ohio... | reverse complement strand
TGATTCTACAATATAAACAACCTTTGATGACTTTACTCTGTGCAAATTAAATAATATTTTACTTTTTGGGAGTCCTGGAGTATTCTTAAACTCTTTACCTTCAATAGTTCTAGCAACAAACCCAATTGTCATACCGTCTGGAGACTGCATAGGAATAGTTACAGAGTTTTGTTTTTCAGAAAATCCTAGGTCAAACTTAACAACTGACTGTTCTGTAATTCTTCTGCCATTAAAATATGACATGGCTCTTGGTGACTCTAAAGCCTGCTTGTTTAGTCTTTTAATTAATAGTTCATCATACTGAATAAAATCTGGTGCTGCATATAAGGCCTTATTAACTACTGCCTCAAGATCAGTCTGTGTTTCTTTACTTTTAATATATCTAATAGACTCAAAGTATGTCCTACCAGTGGTATGCATAATTAATTCTGTTAGATTTTTTGTAGTTTGACAACCAAAACAAAAGAACAATCCAGACTCTTTAGATACTTCGCCAGCAGGCGTACGATTATTGTTATGGTATGGGCAGAATACAATGTAGTCGGTACCGTATTCGGCTTCTATATCTATTCCTGCGCCTGTTAGTACTCTGTGTATCTGCTGTGTTGTATATATCTCTTTAGCCATTTTTGTCTTCGTAATCTTTGTATCTGTAATATCCCTTGTCAAAATCTACTTGTATTAAAAAGTCTCCCATAAATCCGTTACGATTTTTTCTGAATGCACATTCAATTATATCACTGTTCGTTGCCCTACCAAGTGCTAAAACCCAGTCTGCATCGTATGCAATTTGACGTGACCAAGCAGTTTGACCAAGAGTTGGAACTGTGCTCATATTTGTAACATCATCTGGTGTTGCAGAAGATATTGCAATAATTGGAACTTCTTCACTAATAGACATTAGTTTAAGTTCACGAGAAAGATTTTTCATACGCACTGTTTCATTGTCAGACTTTTGGTTTGGTGCCATCAATTGTAGATAATCTACAATCACAAAATCTGGACGGTACTGATCAATCTTTCCACGAATTACTGATGGATTAATTTCTCCACCACTATCATTTGAAATGATATGGAATGGTGGTTTGCCAGCAAGTTTGCTGTCATGCCATTTTTTAAGCATATCAATTTCTATATCTCCATTAGATATTTTACGATGTGACCATAGCCCTTCACCCATAATCGCAAATACACGATTACGCACTTCTGTCTCAGACATTTCTAGACTTATGATCATTGGTGTCTTGCCCTGTTTCCATGCCTGTACGGCAAAGTAAAGAGCAAGCCAGGACTTGCCAATGCCTGGATATGCTAGGAAAATCCCCAATTGCCCTGGCATAATTCCTGAAGGAAGGTAATTGTCAAATCCTGGCAAGCCTGTTTTAATTCCCATTTTGCCAAGTTCTTGTTGCTTTTTTACGTTTTCAAAATATGTAATAGCAGACTGAATATCAGTAGCATCAATATCACGAATAGCAGATGTATTTTTCTTTAGTTCAGAAGTTTTTGTAATTAATTGCTCTAAAGCCTTTACGCCTTGACCACCCTGTACGTCTGTGGCAGCATTGCGAATAATATCTTTAAGGCTATCATTTAAATAGTCTGCTTGCAATTCTTCTAAATGATGCTTTGTTGTACCTACCCCAGAGACAGGAGCAAAGTCTCTAAACTTTTCAACTACAAGAGAGGATGGCGGAACAGTCCCATTGCTTTCTGCATATCTCTTGATAAAATTCCAAACATCATTATGTGTTCTTAGAAGTCCGTCTATGTTGGCCTGCAATAAAACATGGATCTGTTTATCTTCTAATACTGCACTTATTACTCTTGCCTCTGAATTACTCACTCAACCACTTCCTAGCCAATTTTCTACGCTCTGCTCTTTCTTGTAAATCTTGTTCTGTAGCCATTCTACCATTTAGAATTTGTTGTGCGTTGTATGCAAAAAAATTCCATGTTGGATGCTGTACTATATCAAAATAATATTGTAATAAATCATAGCAAGCAGCAAGCCCATAAGATTCTACAAGGGCATCTGCAGCCCACTGCTCAACATTAAGATTGAGATTAGACTTTTGCTCGTATCTCTGCAAATGAAGTTTATTGTAGCGACTGAGCAAAGCCATGCGGTCTTTGCGGTCTGCCACAATTACTCTTCTGTAATCTCTGCTTTGGCTTCTTGAACTTTCTCAATAACCTTTGCCTCAACAAAATCGTATACACGATCCATTGCTTCATTTGTAGTCTCGCCGTTACGAACATGATCAACAACGCCAAGATCTACTCGCAAAGATTGAAAGTTTCCTAAATTAAGTGTGTATCCAAGTGTTACAGATACCTGTGTTTCATTACGCTCTTCCACTGCTTACCCCCTTCAAAGGTTAATTTATGCTCTCAGACCAAACTGGTATAAATCTACCATCTTCAGTTCTTGTATAAACCAGTATACCATCGCCAGTTCTACGTGTCAACTCCTGTGTTGTAGGAGTCATATTGTTTGTTATTAAATTATCTTTTCTTGGTCTACCGAAATGTATACTTGCAAGTATATCACGTATCTCTTTTAATTGCGACTCAGAGTAGTATGCTCTTATTTGCCATCCTCGTGTACCGCCAACTTGTGCACCTGTTGGTGGTGGAATAACTCCTCGTTTAATTAGAGATGGAAAATATTTGCGGTGCCTATTGACAAGTCGTGCAGTTTCTGCTACAGTATATGCCTTTTCTCTGTTTTTTCTAAAGTCAATACGAAAACAAGTTTCTAATCTATCTTTTGTAATATTATAAACAGTTACCATACCAGTAGATCTTGAACTATGATGAAGCCTTACAAGATCGCCATTTAAAAACCAGATAGTTTTATTGCCTGGAATTATAGGCTGGTTATTGTAGTCTTTGCTCTCAAGTTTTCTAGGTCCAAAAGCCATTGACCGTACCTACTTTGTGATGGTGGATGATAAAACTTTCTGGTACCACAACTAATGCAATATGTTTCAATATGCATTTCGCTAGAGTATTGTCTATCAATAAACATTCTACCCTTGCATTTACTGCAATAAATCATTTAACTGATTCCCCTTAATTAGGAATTCCAATAGCGATTAGGTGAACAGCCAAAGATAAATTGCCTGATGCACCAAATCTAACAATTCCTTCTATTCTTGATGTTGTTACAGTTTTTAAAATTACTGTAACATTTTGCCCCGCTGGAGTATTTCCAATATTTACTGCTGTCGCAGTAGCAATTGGCGCATACTTAAAGTCAGATGGAAAATCATACGAAAATGTTTTTTCATTGCCAGCACTGACTGTTGAATTATTTGCAACTTCTATATAGCCACCAATTAAACGTGCCTCGGATGTTTTGATATTTTGTTTTCCAGCACTTACGGTATCAACAGTTGTATAGTTATATGTTGCTGACGATACCTGAGTAGCCAACTGATTTACAGTATCTGCTAACTGATAAATATATGTTACGTCTAGAGGTTGCCCTCGTTCTGGTAGTGGTACTTTTGCCATTATCTCTCCATTATATCATTAGACTGTTTCGTTGGTAAGAACATACATTTTTAAAAATGGTGTACCAACTGGACCATCTGCTCTTTCGATTGGATATCCTTTTAAATAAATTTCAACACTAAGCCTATTTGGTGGAGAAGGTTGAACTACACCATTGACTGTATATGTGGATGGTATTGGTAAAGAAATTGATGTTGTTTCTAATCTTTCTTTATATAACCAATCACCATCGCCTGCGCCACGGTCCCATCTAACCCAAATATCATACTCAAGTGCTTTTGAAATAGAATAAGTATTAGGTCCATCAATTTTTGTTATTTCTACAGAATCCCAAACAATCTGTGCAATGCTTCCCGCTTTATGAAAAACAATATCGCCAGTTTCATAAGTAAATCCTGGCTGTACTAGATATATAGGAGACCAATGAGATGTTCTATTTTTATCTGTTGAAACAAACCTATATCTTATTGTATACCCTTCATTTTCTGAATTTATAGGTGGTAGTTCAGAAATAGGAACTATAAGTTTTTTAATTGTTGGATCTGTCATTAGGTTACCCCAATAATAAATCTGAATTCTATATAATTGCTAGTGTTAGGATTTTTTACAACAGTTTCAGCATCTGTATTTTTTACAACAGTATATCCAGTAAGACCATATAGAGGACTTGTAGTTGCAATATTTTCTAGTCTAAGAGCATCAAGCGCAATGTAGTAATCTTCTGATGGTAGATCATCAACAATAACTGATGCATATATTTTTGCTACAGTTACGGCGTTCCAGGTAAAGCCTTGTGTCTGATATAGTTCTTGTAGTTGTGACTTTACTACAAAATATCTATTAGTAGAAAAGTCATACGTTCCACCAGTACCGCTGCCGTTTTCTAGTTCTATTTCAAATCTAGCAAACTCTCCTACATTTTCTATATCTGTTTCAGAAAATTCAATCAATATTCTGACTGTGTCTGGAACATCTGTAGAATCTCCATCTTTACTAATTAAAGAAAAAGCAAATCTTAACTCATCAATTGGGGAGTTTCTATTAAAATCAATATTTGGACTTAGTAGATGAATATGGTTTGATCCTGGCTCTACTACAAAATGACCGCCAGAACTTCCAGTAGATGGGTCTATTGTTAGATCAGCATCATCGCCACGAATTAAAATAATATTATTTAAAAATCTACAACGCTCATATCTTTCTGGACGAGGGGATTTATAAAATATTGAGTTATCTGAGTTTGTTTGAAAAACTAAGTCTGTGGTTGCAATAATGTTGTCATCGTTTGGATCGTCCAATGGCTCTGTAATGGTAGGAATTGATGTTGCTGCAACTGACGTGTGATATTGCCAGTTTTCTCCCTGAGTAAAAGCAAAAACCGTTTTGCTATCAAATGCCCCTGCTGCTGGATTAAATCCTGCAGAATATAATCCAACCTCTGATATTTCATATCTTTCTTCTGTTGGTAGTTCTGCTGTAAGAACTAATTTTTCTGTACCGCTTTCATTAACAAATCCTCTTGAAGAAATTGGAACACGAAACATTTCAAAGTCAAGGTTTTGTTTTGTAGAATAGTCTCCGTATGGGTCAGCAGTAGCAAGTGGCTGTGCTCCACATCCTATGGCAATATACGAAGCATATGCTGGTGCTTGACCAAGCATATATTTGCCAATAATGTCTTTTCCAGTATTCGTTATCATATGTCCGCCTCATATATTGTACCACTAGTCGTTATTTCTAGTTCTATTTGCTCATCTGGATCAAGATTGATAGCCTCTACTACAAGAGACCCTGTTTCTGGATCTATGTAAACATGTGCTCCATTTTCTCCAGTACCTGCCTCTGGAACTTTAGTGTCAAACTTAATTGCAAAATTTTCAAAATATTTGTCAGATGTTGCCTGGAGTGCAACAATATTATTTGGATTATATTCTTGTTGAATACTTGTTAAATTTTTGATTGGTTGATAAATAATTGTTTGCCCATTAACAGTATCATTTCTAGCAACATTAATTAATTCTTGTCCACCAATATTTTCAAATATTAAATCTGCCATTATTTCTATTGGAACTACATCATCATTAAATAGTATTGTATCTATTGGTGCGGTTTTAACTGGTGGTGGAGGAGAACTTTGTGTTGCTGGACTAATTGTAGATGGTGTAGCAGATACCGTTGACGGAGTTGTTGGAGTTGGTGATGGAGTTGGTGCTACTGTCGTTGTTGGAGTCTGAGTTGGCGCCTGAGTTGGAGTTGCTGGAGTCGATGATGGAGTAGATGATGCTGAAGATGTATTACCATCTACTTGAGATTTTGGTGGAATTGTAACTACTTTTGGAATTACTGGTGTAACAGGTATTACAGGAGTAACTGAATCAGATGTAGACTTTTCCAGCCTATCTTTAATTTTCTCTAAATTTGCTTTAGCAGTAGCAATTCTTTGTTTTGCATCTATAATTCCTCTATATCTATTTGCAGATGCTTCCCATGTTGCAGCACGGGCCATGTTGCCTTCTGATCTTGCCTTTGCTGCTCTATCAAGCGCTGCCTGTAAATTTTCTTCTGGGGTAGCCATTTTATACCTCACTCAAATATAAAGTCATCTCTGGACCTGTATTAGTTCTGGAATATTCTATATTGTATACTACAAATCTTTCTGATGGATCTGCTACTAAATTTATACCGTCGCTGCTTTGATAATTAATTGTAACTATGTCTCCAAGTTGAAGAGTTGGTATAGAAAATGTACTAAGACCTATAGATTTTTTAGGAACCATGACCTTGTTGATTATCCATCCCATTAGAGCATCAGCATCATCTTGTGTTTGAATGTAAGGGGTATCCAAACTAAAATCATTTTTTCCGTATACCATGCGACTCAGTTTAATATTGTCATACTTTGCTTTTTCAACTAAAGGTGAATAAACCAGTGCACTACCGCTAAATGGGGGGTCAGAAAGATTTCCTACTTTATTGAAGTACTCGTCAACTGTTAATTGATACGTAGTATCTTGGGTAAATGTAACTCCTTGAATTCTTAAATAGTTTCCACTAGTTTCATCAAGAATTAAAGCCTTGTCTGATGAATTAAATATCAAAAACTCTGCACCATAAGAATCAGCCTGAAACCCAGACACTGAATATCCCTTTATTCTATTGAAGGTTGGCGATAGTTGTGCATATAATGCTGGATATGCTCTGTCATATCTAATATCAAAATAAGAACACTCTCTCATTATTGTTCCAAATTCATCAAAATACATATTATATTTTGGAGGTTGTTCTGAACTAATACCCGATAAATAGGTACCCTGAATAATTCCACTCATAGCATATTTTCTAAATGACTCATTTGCATCTATAGTTTTATCTCCAAAAACATCAGCCAAGGTTTCTCCAACAGTGAAAACTGTATTTTGAGAATAGTTTTCAGCAATTGCATAAATGTTTTCAAACATGCATCTTGAAGATCCACGTACAAAAAGTGCCATGTTGTTATAGATAGGAAGAGGATCTGTATCATCTACAACCTTTATGAGTTTGTTATTTATATAAAGATAAAAACGTCTTGTTGTACCAATATCTTGATATTCAACATTTAGGTCATAGACCGTTGGTTTTTCCTCTCCAGCCATTCTGTATTGGCCAGTAAATCTTCCATCGTCTACAATAATGCTTGCCAAGCCTCCCCACAGTTTGATTGGTATTGCATTATTATTTGAAGAGTCTTTTTTAATTTTATAAAATACGACATTGTTTAAATTAATTTCTGATTGTCCAGCCTGATTTATTTTTAAATATGATTCAACATTAGTTTCTGTTAATGCAACAATTTCAAAATAATATCCATTATTTGTTTCTGGATTTAGAAGAACAGCAATTCCTCCAGAACCTCCGCCAATGCTTACATTTTGATTTGGCTGAACGTTATTTACCTGATAATATGAAGTTGATCCAATCGGTGTTTGGCCTCTTGTTTCATTATTTTCAATTTTTCCAATTATTCTGATTCTCGTTCCAAAGTTTTTATATGCGTTATCAAGATTTTTATAAACATAAGAAACAAAATTTAATGGATTCTCTGTAGTTTTAAATGATGGACCATTCATAACTAAAGCAGAAGATTGTATTGTTCCAGTTTGTGTTGACTTCAAAGAATTAACATCTGTTTCTGTTAAATAGTTTGTTGCCATAAAATTCTTAATAATGCCATTTCTTGTTGTTTGTTGAGCAAGAACATTGTTTACTCCTGCAGCACCTAAAGTAGTAGCAGGCCTTGTAACATCTTCATCTAAAAGCGTTGTAAACAAATATTGGGACTGCATATCACAACCACGAATACTTGAATTATTTGACCAATAATTGTTTAGTCCTGCGGTATGCTCAACTATTGGTGTTCCAAATTGTCCTCTGCCATGTTCATAAACAGGTCCTGGCTGTAGTCTAAAAACTCCATCTATTGTTTCATAATAAGGGGTGCTAAAAATTCTAATGAGTCCTGTAGGATATATTTTTCCATTAAATGGAAGAGATGCAAAGTACTTTTGGTATTCTTGGTTATTGCTAATCCAAACATTTCCAGTTCCAGTTACATTAAATTCTGCAGCATCATATTTAATAACTTCTCCGCCAGCGTATAGGTATCCTTGAAATCTTGTTAGCCAATATACATTTTCACCTATGTCAATCGTATTATTTATAACTACCCCGCCTACAACTGTTGGAGGTACGCTAGGAACATCAGAATTAAGTGGCATAGCGCCAAGAACATAACTACCTTGTTGCACTGCAACCTGATTTACAGTCTTTGTTGCTTCATCTCCAGAAACTTCCCAAAGCAGTGCTGGTTTATAGATCCATGTTTTTTCACGATCAACCATGCTTGCTTCTCTAATACTTCCATAAGATCTTTGAATATATCTTGTCGTGTAAGTAATTCGTCCATCATTATATACTTTTTTATCTTCAGAAGATATGGATAAAATGTTTGGAAGATTTCCAGATGTTGCGTTTTCAATAATACCTTCATCTGTTTGATTATTTGATCCAGATAAAACAAAATCTGTGGGCCTATCGTCAATGCTTGGCATTAAATAGTCTTTACTCATTACAACAAAGTTATTGTATTCATCAAAAAACATTGCGGACTGAGTTGATATTGCAAGTTGATTTAAAACCTCTGCTACGTTTTGGTCTGGGGCAACAAAAAAATATGGAATTATTGGATCGTTTTCATTAGGCAATCTTTTAAATGTATAATTGGTAAAACCAATAAAATCTAACATAGTACTTATTGCCATACTTAAAGATGTTTGTGTCATCAATAATCTAGGCGCATTCATTGATTCTAAAAAGAAATAAAAATCTCTTAAAGCAATTTCAATAGTTCCAGCAGTTATATCTGCTTGCGGCATACCTTCTGAATAAAGAGTTTTAATAGGAACATAATAATCAAATCCGTCAACATTGACGAGAATTTCATAAAAATTAAACTTAATATTTTTTCTTAAATAATTTGCAACAATACTATTTGTATTATTTGAATTAAATGCTTGATCATCATCAAATAAACTTATTGTTCCATTTGATGCCAATAGTTGTCCTACTGGCAAAGATGTTATTCCGATATCAGACAGAACCTTTGTAATTCTGTAGTCAATAGTTTTATCAGAAATATCTGCAATAAGTCTAGGTGACATTTCAATCAAATCTAATGTTGAATCACTCTTATTCATTGTTTCAGTTACAACTCTAATACCACGCAAATATTGAAATTGTCTATATACAACCTGACCGCTTATGTCATCATTAAACTGATCTGGATTTGTTAAGTCTGTTACAAAACTTGTTAGCCTGTCTACTGTTTCTGATCCAAGATACCAATCATAATTTGGAGTAAAAGTTTCGTATTCATTTCCTGTCCAAATATAAAATGTTCCTTTGTCACCTTCGTTAGGAATAACTAAGTATGAGTATCCAACAATAGAACTTTCTGGAAGAAGAGTGCTAGATGCAAGAGTTTCTGCAAATATGAAAATGTCTTTGTATATTTCTGGAATTATTAATCCGTATTGTAACTCTACATACCCATCTGGGCCAATAATTGGAGATCCGTCTGAACGTGTGCTATTTTCGTTAAAGGTTATTGCGTCTACCCAGTTATCTCCAGATAAATACTGAATTTTCCATCTTAAAGGAGTTGTTTTGTTTGCGTCTCCAAATAATGGATCATCTATAGATCCTGTTTGAGTTGTAAACGGACCTAGGTTAACAGTACCAACGTTTGTTTGAACTTTTACAATTAATCTATTTGCTGGCACATTGTTTTTATAAACAACAAATGGAACAGCATCATCAATATAATATAATGAATTAGATATTTGATTTGCTACGCCATATTCAATATTGTTTTCTGTTCTATATGAAGTCCAATATCTAAACTGATCATACCTAGAAGCCATATAATATCTAGGTCTTTGTGCTAGATCAGCACCAGAGTTTGCTAAATACCTTCCATTCATAAACATAGTTTTGTTAATGCCAGACCTTGGCCTAAAGGGCTTAACACAGTCTTCCAAAGAATATATCATCTTCATTTTTTCTTTTGGCAATGTAAATTGTTGAGGAGTTCCTGAATTAGTAAATCCTCCATCTATTACAACATCGGCATCTGTAGCACCAGTGTAGTAGTTGCCAGAATCTAAACTATCAAAAGTATTTGGTAGATTTATAAAGTCAGAGCCAGGAGTATTTGGTCGGTATCTGTAGTTGCCAACTTTAAATATATTATCTGGCATATTCATATTCCACTCAGCAAGAACTAAAGACTTTAGGCTTACTGTCGATGATGTTTCAAGATAGGTCTTTAATGCTTCATTTACAAACATTTAGACCTCTTCCAGAGTTACCGATATGTTCCAAAGATCAAAATTATTACCGCCACGCTTTACGACGGAATAGTTAAAGTCTGCAAAGTATACCTGAATAATTTCATTATACTGTCCTAGATGTGTAAATGCATTATTATCATCACCAAAATTAGAATATTTATCGTATGCAAGATACATCCAAAATGGTCCAGGATGCGAGTTATACCAGTCTAAAATTTCTACTCCACCAGCACCGCCGTCTGCTGTAAATTCTTGTACATAGTTTTGATAAGGCGAAACTCCTGTTGCTGGGTCGAACTCTGCATTTTGAAAAAATGCTCTTGATGGCAAAAGACTCCAAGACCAACTAACTGTCATCTTATCTGCAATATGATAAGATCTCATACGACCATTTATTGTTCTTTGTCTTTGCTCTATTCTTTGTGGTGTAAAACTAATTTCTCCACGATTATGATCTGAAAGTATTAAAAACTGATCTATTAAATCAGGGTCTGTTCCGTCTGGAACATCTGCCCCTACTTCGTAGCCATTTGGAACGTATAGACCGCTTGTAAGGGTGCCAGCATTATCTGACCATAAAACAGCCTGTGGCCTCTGATATCTTTTTCTACCAGTTAGGTATGCTGCTGTTGCCATTATGCTCTTTGCCCCCTAATTCTTTGTGAATCAATATATTTAATTTCGTCCAAAACAGCCTTTGCAATATTATCTGGGCTAGTATTTGTACCACCAACAGTAATACCTACACTATAATTATACACTGTACTTGAGTTATCGCTAAGAATTGACGTATTATTAACTGGTGCCGCCATTGCAAAAGATGATGATGGAGGGGTATAGGTTGGTGTCTGAATATTTTTATTAATCATAGACGGATACTTAGACTCATTAATTGTATTAAGAAGTGGTGCAAAAGCCTTGCTTGCTGCACGATTGACAACAAATTCTCCAGGAGTTAGAAGTGCAGGAACATAGTCTGAGCCTATTCTTCCTCCGTATGCCATAGGCT
>Ga0315904_10011280_pt1 | contig 11422 bp, 9 predicted proteins | sample LakEriMetagenome_6_FD_203529 | JGI IMG/M metagenome (GOLD analysis project Ga0315904, IMG submission 203529) | Freshwater fungal communities from buoy surface, Lake Erie, Ohio, United States - Buoy 12 MA120 | ecosystem: Environmental > Aquatic > Freshwater > Lake | place: USA: Lake Erie, Ohio... | reverse complement strand
CCACAAACGTGGTTGTATGATAAACTCAAAGAACAACTAAGATATTATAAAGGTAAAGGTTCAAAGCGAGAGGTACCAAATCTAGATACACTAGTACAAGAACGGTTAGGTGATCGTAGTATTTCCCAAGCATGGCTTAAAATGTATGAAATTATAACAGAATGCGACTTAGTACCACGCACACAGAAAGGGACATTCCGTAGTTTTCATCTGTGTGAAGCACCTGGAACATTTATAAATGCTTTGAATAATTATATTCGCACTAAAACTAACTACACTGATTTTGATTGGATGGCACAATCACTACACCCACGACTAGCAGATATTAAGGATACATATGGACTTATAAAACGGCATAGTGAAAGATGGGGTTGGGGTGCTGATGGAACAGGTGATATTACACAAGTAGCAAATATCCGGTATTATGCCAAGTTAGCCAAACAACGGTTTCCATCAGGTATAAACTTAATGACAAGTGATTGTGGTCTAGCCTGGGGTGACTCGAAGTATGAATTAGTGGCATTTGCATCCTATGTAGCAATTCTAGCCATTCTACCAAAAGGCGGAACAATGGTTTATAAGATTCTATCACCGATTGATTTGCCATTGATATGGAATTTGATTTATATAACATTTACCAATTTTAAGGAACTTGCATTTTTCAAACCAGTGCAAAATTCACAATCACGGGAATTCTATATAATTGCGAAGGATTATTTAGGCACACAGGAATCGGTTATAGACAAGTTGCTAGGTATAGTTCAACGATGGTCACGGTTAGAATCACGGGAATATAAAGCACCGTGGCTAGAGACTCTAGACCTTTTTAGGGATACATATCCAGAAGAATTTGTATCACAAGTCCTAACTATCAGTGAACGTTTATCACAAAATTATACTAATTCAATTGAACGAATTATTTATTATATGGATAATTATGAGTCCCTAGGTGAAGAATACCGGAAACATATTGAAAAATATATAGAGGAAAAGAATGAGGATTGGATATCAAGATATCGGCCAAGGAAATTAGAGAATAAATGGATACTCTAGAATGTATCTAAATAAATTATGAACTGGAATGTTTTTTAGTAGCTTTTTGCAATCTTCGATTTCTTCTTTAATTTTTTCTAGAGGCACATCACATATAACCTCTCTCTTATTTTTCAATCGTTTAAGAATATTCAAATTCATAATACAGGATTCCAATTGTTTTTTATTACATTTCAAATTCTCTTGATGTGCTAGTTCTATATCTGGATTGCCGGTTCTATATGTTGCAAGCCGTTTTTCTAAATTAGCAGTATCCTTTAACCGACCAGGATTTTAAAAAATCCTTAGGTCTTGGTTATGCGGATAGCGTGCAAAACCTACGGTTTCACACTGTATTGCATCCCTAACTCCAAAGGTGTTATAACACCTTTAGTCGTTTAAGGGATATCCAATCTTATAACAATTCTTATTTTTACCATCTTGAATAGTTTTAACTTTGAGGACATATATAAAACCTTTACCTGTTTTATCGGTATGTGATAGTTTTTTAGTGAGTTTTATTTCTTGTTGATATAGTTGTATTTTTTTAGTTATCGATTTCATATGTTTTTGTTCAATTGAATTTAATATATATTTTCCTTTTTTACGTAATTCTGGAAGAACATCTGATAATAATTCTTCTGTTAAATCTTTTGCAAGAGATTTATTAGAACGATTAAGTAAAACTAATAATCCAGATTCATTTATCATTTTTAGTTTTGGTTGAACTGTCTTTAATAATTCTTTTGTATCTGCTTGTAATTTATCAACTTGATAATATATTATCATAAAATTTTACTAATTTTCCTTCTAATGCCATTTTATTATACTTAACAAATATTTTTTTTTTCTAGAGGGGTTATCATTAATGATAACCCCTTAATTTTATAAGGTGTATGTATTAAGTATGTGGAATTTGTGGCACAGGTTTTAACCATTAGCGAACGTTTATAACAAAATTAAAAACGATTTTATGCCAAAATTTATGGCCTGATAGCTATCCTTTAACCGACCAGGATTTAAAAAAATCCTTAGGTCTCGGTTATCCTTTTACCGGTTTTGTTATTTGTGTTAAAACACAAGTATTTTAACAATCTACTATCCTTTTACCGGTTTTGTTATTAGTGTTAAAACACAAGTGTTTTAACAATCTGATATAAAACCTCCAAAAGGATAGGCCAAAAAAATATTTATATTTGTGTTATAACATAGAGGATTGCACGCAATCCTCGCTGTTTTAACAATCGGCTTGCTTGCAAGCCGGTGTTATCCTTTAACCGACCAGGATTTTAAAAAATCCTTAGGTCTTGGTTATGCGGATAGCGTGCAAAACCTACGGTTTCACACTGTATTGCATCCCTCAACTCCTAGGTGTTTTGACACCTTTAGTCGTTTAAGGGATAACACAAATAACCATTTAAAGGATAAAACCTTCAAAAGGATAGGCCAAAAAAATATTTATATTTGTGTTAAAACAGATACAGACCAAGGAAACTAGAAAGTAAATGGATACTCTAGAACAAGGAATATCTGTTATCTTTAGAAACTATCATAAGAATCTAAATTATCAGCTAGAATAAATCCTAGTGTTCCACCAACATGTCTATTTTCAAATTCATTTAATTCACAATCACACAGATTATGCAAATAATCAAAATGATCTGAATTACATTCTATGAATAGTTCATCACTGTTTTCATCGACATCAATATTATGTTCACGTGCATATCGAGAATATGGCTTACGCCAAATTTCCATAAGCATTAGTTCCCTAATAAGATCAATATCTGGTTGTAAAACAGCTTTTGCCCTTTCATAAACTTGCAATGACTTACTAAACTTATTCCAAATAATTTCATATGCAGAATAAGTAGGAAAACATACAAGAATTTCTGGCTTTTCAGGACACTTTTGTGTGCATATTTTGATGTTCTTTTCAAGTTGCTTAATATTACTTTCTGCATTTATCACATTAGGTGGAAATGTAGGTGTATTCCCACGTAATTCTGCAATCTTGGTAATGCGTGCCTTTTCTTCAACAACATACTTAGATAATGATGCAATTTGTGAAGTGTATTCTTGAAGATTTTGATTGTGTTTTACCATTTCCATATCATAACTAAAACGCATAATACGATAATCAGAATAAGTAAATGGCAAATAATTGTTATTTTTTTCATCATAGATGATAAAACGCATCAATTGTTCATATTTCACCTTGCTGGAAGGATGAGGAATGGCTTCTTGCTTTACTAAAAGTTCTGTAAGCTTGCAATTAAGATTCTGGTAAATCTGCACACGATCAGCAGAAATAAATCCTGTTGGGCAATAACGCTTTGTCTTGCCATGTGAATAACGAACCTTTTGTGTATATACACCTAAATCCATTTCCTTAATATTCACACGCAAAGGTATGCACTCTTTATGGCTAATAGAACGCACATCTTTTAATGTGGGAAATAAACTATCATCCAATTCTCCAAATTCAATTTCATTCAATTCAACATGATCATCTTCAGTAAGTGTTGCCATTTCTTATAAGCTAACGTAAAAGATGCAAAAAGATGCAAAAAGATGCAAAAAGATGCAAAAAGATGCAAAAAGATGCAAAAAGATGCAAAAAGATGCAAAAAGATGCAAAAAGATGCAAAAAGATGCAACGGGAAACTAATAATTACAAAAATAAATGAAAAAATCAATTTTATATATTTTTTTATTTTTAAAACTATTTTTGTTGGATATGATCAATTATGTTTAGTAATATTTAGCTATGTCAGTATCTATATGTATTTCATATTTACTAATATTTTCATTATAAAAACAATTCTTTACTACTGCATTATTTAGGAATGAATGATATTTATAATTACTATAAATTTTTTTTAATGATGCCGGATATTTAGTCATTTTTATAAAAATATTACTAATATCATTAATATCAAAAACATTAGATATTTCAATTACTTCTACAGAATCTGGAATTAAATTAAAATCAATAGACTTGGAAAATTCTTTTTGCAAACAAAGATATTTTAATCCGCTAGGTAAGTAGTCTAAATTACCCTGATAATTATTATCATATTCTGGATCCATATCATCAGTCCATGAACTCGTTGTAGGAAAATAAAGAATTTCTAGTCCACTAGGTAAGTTATCTAATGAATGCGGATAACCAAAACAACAATCATCATAATAAACATCATCATAACAATACTTATTAATTGGATTTGTATTACACCGATTTGTATTAATTTTTAATACTTTCAGGTTTGGTGGTAAATTATCTAGAGTGCATGAAAAAAACATCACATTTATTTCTAAACGAATAAGCGATGATGGTAACATATCCAATGTAAATTTTGGTTTTTTTTCTAAATCACAAGGAAAATGAGATGAGTCTAGAATTAATGTTTTTAAGTTTGTATATTTTGATATTTTTTTAATGAATAATTCATTACAATATAAATATTCGATTTGTGTGATAGGTAATATATTAGGGATAATTGTATTTATTTTATTTATAATTTTTAATTTTTTATTTGATGTTAAATTTGTTGTAGATGTAGTATTTTCACAAAAATCTATATTTAAAATACAATATTTTATATTTGGTGGTATTTTGATTTTATATATATATGATTCATCTGCAATAAATTTATTAACAGAAATATATAATTCAAAAAAGTAGGTTCCAGTTAACTCTAGTTCTTCTCCTTTTTCAAAAGGAAAAAGATACTTATCTAGATATTCATTCCTTTCCGGAAATAAATATTTTGGCATTTTTCAATTTATATTTAGATGTATACAATCTTTTTATATTTATCTATCTATTTTGCTTTTTCTTTCCAAGTTTTATAACTAGCAGTAATTTATTAGAAAAGGTGTTAGCTGTACACAGTAAACAATCGCTAGAATTATTTTTAATATTTTTTCAGAGTAAACTATAGAATAATCGTTTAAGGGATACATGTTTAACCAGGGATTATTACTTAAACCTTCAAATGGTATTAAACATTTTATTGATACATTAGAACAAGACTTATCTGAAAAAAATATATTTAATCTAGAATCTTATTTTAAGAAAACGCCTGAAGAAGATCTAGATTTTAATTTAGATTATTATCGTTTATGTAGAGATTTTATAATTCAAAAATTACAAATAGTGGGAACTGAACTAGATTCAAATATTGGTGATATTATTACAATATATCCATTTCATACTAATACTGAAGAAGATAATAAAGAATTGGAAGCATTAAAGCAAAAGTATCAAAGATTATATTTAACAGGGTTAGAATCAAAAACTCATAAATCTACATCTACTTCTCCAAATAATCTATATCCAAATTATGTTGAAGATTTACTTAATCAAAACCATAAACCATATGAAGAATTAGAAAGAGAATTAGGAATAAAACAAATTATTGATCAAAATGATGATGAATTTCTTGAAACAATGAAACTTCGTATTAAAGGATTAGAAAAATGTTATTCAAATCCTGATGGTCAATATCTAAAAAGTCGTGAATACTTAAAATTAGAAAAAGATATAGAAACAAGAAAAATGAGTGAATTAGAAACAAAAGATTTAACACCTAAAGATAAGATTAAAGAACAATGTAAAACAATTCATTATAGTTGGGATAATTTTGAAAAAGCAAATAGATTATTACAAGATACTAGTTATCAAAAAGAAGTAAAAGATCTACTTATATCATTTTTTAATGAAGAACCTAATGAAATTGAATTTGCTAAAACATTTTTACCACCTGAATATTTTTATTACGATACCCACAATCCAACTAAATTACAAATTAAAATAGATGGTGATGATGGTCTATTCAATATGTTATTATTACAAAATGATAGAACATATCGACAATTTGTATTTAGTTATAGTTCCATACCATTATTTCAGCGAATACGTGCTATGAAACCTTTTTTATTTGAAGCAGGTGGTATGTTAATATCAATACATAGAAAAATATCGTGTGATTATCTTGTTAATTGGTGTTTATTATTAAATTTATTTTATTGTAGATGTGCATTAGCAAATTCCGATATAGATTTTCCAGTTCGTTTTATAGTTCCATTTACTGATAAATCACTACTTAGAACTGGGGTTGATAACAAAGGTAATAAATATAATGATGTGCAAATACGGGATAAGATGGCATTAAATAAAATATTTTCTAGAATATCTAAATCTAAAACTAATGATAACAAGAAAAACACATTCGCCGCAGATTTTAAAGGTTTAATTACTATTAAATATTATCATGAACAAACGAAATCATATCGTGTATGGGTGTTATATTTATTCAAAAATAATCTAATTGAAGAAGAATCAACATTAAGAGATGCTGTAGATAGATCTAGTTATATTACAGGTGTAATTGAAAAATATTTTTTATTAAACTCACAATTAAGATTTGTAAATAAAGGTGCTATTAATGAAAGACATAATGTGACGCATAGTGAATTTACATTTTTTATTGATTTGTCAGAGAAAATCGACTTATATTTCTATGCCACTAAATTTGATGATTTTAATATATTTATATCAAAAAATTACGATATGGATACTAATGATAAATATAAAGATCTAGGATTACGAAGAGTAAAAATTAGCAAACAACGAATAGCCAGTAAAGATTCAAAATATAGTAAAAATGTTTTTAGACTAACTTACACTAATAAATCACTACATAATAGTAATTCACAACCTAATAGTATATCTAGTATGAGTGGTGGTAATCATTCATTTCTAAATAATTTACAAATGTTTCTTAGTAATAAACAAGATATTTATAATGATATTGATATAGAAATATCAGGGGAATTTTATAAAGATTTTCTTGAAAAAACTATAACTATTAAAAATCTTGTAAAATCACATACTACTGTTAATAATGATATTTTACTAAAAGGTTTTAAGCATTTATCAGATTATAGTATAATTGAAGCATCTATTGTAGGTAATCAAGGTTATAAACAGATTATAAAAAAGAAAAAAGAGCGTGCTACAAGCATATCAAAATATATCCCGATAACAAATTATTTCTTTAATAATAATGAAATATTTATTAAATATAATTTATTGGTTGATATACAAGAGAATGCTAGTATTTGTTATGTAGGAACTGGTTTATCATATATTGAAACATTGAAATATCATAATTATAAATTTAATAATCTAGAAGTTATACTACCTGCAAAATCCAATTATTTTCATAAAATAGAAAAAGAATGGAATAAATTAGTTGCAAATATATCTAATATTTATAATGTTCAATATACATTACATAGTAATGTAATTTATAATTTAATTGATGAAAAGTATATATCTAGAAAATGTGATTTATTATTTTATGATAGTTATATATCTGTTAATGATAATAGATTATATGAAACGTTTTATAATATTCCGCAATTGTTAACAGGTGCTATTTTTGCTATAAATAAATTAAATAAAGGCGGTAATTTTGTATTAATTCTAGGTTCTATTGCATATAAAGGAATTGCTGATATTTATTTACTTCTTACTAATTTTTTTGAATATAGCGATTTATATTATCATGATATAAATAATCTTTATAAGCGTAATGGTGTAACAGCAGTATTTAAAAATTTTAAAGGTTGTAATGAAAACAATTATATTAAATTATTATCTATTTTCAATAATGTAAAAAAATTATATCCAAATGGTGGTAATGACTACTTCATTGTTAATAAAACGATTACAGGATTTTTAAATGTAGATTTGCTAGATAATAAGAAATCATTGTATGCGAAAATTAAGGAATTTAATAATGAACGTTATATAAAACAAATACTATTTTGTAATAAATTAGAATATTTTATTAGAAATAAAGAATATTTGCTAGATAAAGAATTACCCACTAAAGATCAAATAATAAATGCTATTCTTTATTGTCAGAAATGGAATATACCGTACTGGGATAAGTATTCTAACAAACCTTTTCAAGATAAATTTGGAAAAATGATTCTAGCAGAAACATATGGTATTCATGAACCAATTTTATATAAATTCAAAACACCATATCAATTACATATAGTAAAACCAATTACTTTACAATTACTATCTAGTAAAAGTATTCATTCTACAAAATCTAAAACAAAATCTAAAACAAAATCTAAAACAAAATCTAAAACTAAGAAAACTAGCTTATTAAATATATCAAAAATTAATTTGTCTATATCAAAAAAGAACAATAAAAGTAAAATAAATTATTATCGTAAGATTTTATTAACACCTGAATTAGAACCCATTGCAATTAAAATAGAACAAACCGGATATCTAATAGATTCCCGCCGTGATTTTGATTATCTATCTACAGACCAGCGACAAAATGCCAAATGGTGGGAAATTAATAAACAATTTCGTTATTATAAACATAAAGATGATACTGAAAAAATGCATTTAGACCAGCTAGTTCGCCGGCATCTTAAAGATGATACTATTTCTCAAGCATGGTTAAAAATGTATGAAATCATTACAGATTGTAATCTAGTTCCACAGAATCAGAAGGGGACATTCCGTAGTTTCCATATTGCCGAAGCCCCGGGAACCTTTATTAATGCATTGAATAATTATATCAATACTAAAACAGCTTTTTCCGGGTTTGAATGGTACGCACAATCACTACATGCACCTGGCACACGAATTGGTGATCAATTTGGGCTAATTCGTCGGCATCCGCAGAGGTGGGATTGGGGTGCTACACACGACGGTGATATAACTAAGATTCGCAATATTAAGTATTATAAACAACAAGTAGCCCAGAGACCAGTAATCGCACTGATGACCTCGGATGCGGGTCTTGCAATGAAAGATTCCGGTTATGAAAAAGTAGCATTTGCTTCTCTTCTAGCAATTCTAGATATTCTACCACCTGGTGCTAGTATGGTATATAAGATACTCACACCAATAGATGAACCACTAGTATTGAATCTTTTATATGTGGCTTATTGTAATTTCAAACAGTTAATATTCTATAAACCAGTTCAAAATAATCAATCACGTGAGTTCTATATAATCGGAAAGGGTTATTTAGGAACAGCTCCTGAAATTCTAGATGCATTTTATAATGAACTCAAAGAATACAAAGAAGGAAGCGGGCGGGACTTATTCCACGACCGATATCCTGAGTCTTTTGTTAGGCAATTTACAGCTATATCACAGCAACTAGCAGATAATTACTGTTATACGATTGAGCGTAATATATATTATTTAGATAATTACGAACATATCACGAAAGAATTTGCAAAGATGATGCGGGATTATTATGATGAAAAGAATCAAGATTGGATAGATAAATATAAACCACGACGGATAGAGAATGAGGTGGATAGATTGTGATCTTAGTTATGTTTTTTCTTTATCAATATATATAAAATAACCACCTGACAAGTTTTTACCATTAATAGTTTTTCTAGAGCTAATTGACATTCTATCACAATCTTTTAACATTTTTTTAATGATATCGGTATCAACTTGATAAAACTCTTTGTATTTTCTATATTTCTTTTCACGCATATAATATTTCAAACAATGTTCTACTTCATCTATAAAATCGGTTTTGAATACTATTTTTACTTTAATATTATCATCGTGAGATGATTGGTGGGTACGCATACGTTTTTTGAAATCTGTTGTTTTTCCTATTTTATAAACTCCTGGTAAATTTAAATCTGTTTGTAATACATATATAACTCCTTCATTTTCACTCTTAGGAAGTGGTTTCTGATTTATTTCATATTTTTCAAAAATAATATTCTTGTATTTATCAATATGTTTCTCTAGTTCTATAAAATAAGTACGAACTTCTTCTGCATTTTTAGTTCGTGATAACATACAAAGTCGTTTCATGCATTCGGGTGTAAGCATAATAATTTCATTAGGTCGCCCTTTTTTATTCTCGATTTGTTTTTCAACTTTATAATCTACATCTTTAGTATAACTTTTCATTAATGTTTCCTTTAAACTACCTTTAATAGCTTTTAACCATACGGCTAGTTTGTCAAGATTAATTACAAAATCTGTATCAAGAGTTTTATGGTCATAAAGTGAGAAGAAATCATCAATAAATTTAGAACTAATTGTAGAATATTTTTTTAGATATTCTGATAGTGAAGACATTTATTAAATTTATATTTATATTTCTATTAGATATATATTTATTTTTGCGCAAATTAATATTTCTGGCTATGCCGAAAAAATCAACCCGAAAAAATAAAAAATGCACTTATTACAAAAATATACTTCAAAAACTATCTTAAAAAATAAATATATATATCACAGCAACTAGCCGATAATTACTGTTATACGATTGAGCGTAATATATCCTTTAACCGGTTTTGAACTTTTAAAAAATCCAAACCGGTTATGCGGATAGCGGTGGTCATGTGGCGAAGCCACATCTACCTATATTGCATCCCTAATTTATGGCGTTTTAACGCCAATAACCGTTTAAGGGATATTATTTAGATAATTACGAACATATAACACCAGAATTTAAGAGGATGATGCGGGATTATTATGATGAAAAGAATCAAGATTGGCTAGATAAATATAAACCACGACGGATAGAGAATGAAGTGGATAGATTGTGATGAAAAAAGATATCATAGTATCTACATTCTCCAGAATAGTTTCTAACTGGATTTTTATTAATTATTTATGATATTTTTATAAGGATTTTTGATTATTTTTCTTATTTTTCTTATGTTGTTTTCGGTTAGAAATTACCTAGAGGATTGTAATTATTTTGGTATTGTGTTTGTGATAGTTATTTTTTTTGTTTTATTATTTTTATTTTGTTTTTTCGCATTTTTAACAGTTGTATGTCCTTTTTCCCATCCAATAACATCATTATTTAAATCTAAATATTCAATAGATTTTGAGTCATCAAAAACAACATAGGAATCATAATCTTTGGTATTATTAATATTTTCTTTAACAAATTTATTCATATTTGCACAACTATATCCTTTAACCGGTTTGGATTTTTTAAAAATTCAAAACCGGTTAAAGGATATCTTTGTAAAAAATCTTTCAATGATATGTTTTTGATTCTCATTTTGATATTATTTTTTGATATATAATTAGATATTTTTTACATTCAAAAAATTAGGTATACCCCTATAGTATGGGTGTACCTAATTAATCTTTAAAATTAATTTTTTGAACACTTTGTATGATAATTTACAGCTATATCACAGCAACTAGCAGATAATTATTGTTATCCCTTAAACGGTTATTGGCGTTTTAACGCCATAAAATTAGGGATGGAATAAAGGTGAAAAACTTTAGTTTTTCACCGCTATCCGTATAACCGTTTTGGATTTTTTTAAAAATTCAAAACCG
>Ga0315904_10011279_pt1 | contig 11423 bp, 12 predicted proteins | sample LakEriMetagenome_6_FD_203529 | JGI IMG/M metagenome (GOLD analysis project Ga0315904, IMG submission 203529) | Freshwater fungal communities from buoy surface, Lake Erie, Ohio, United States - Buoy 12 MA120 | ecosystem: Environmental > Aquatic > Freshwater > Lake | place: USA: Lake Erie, Ohio... | reverse complement strand
TTGCCTCGTATATCCCAAAGGATTACAACCAAACCAGTTCAGGGGGTGCCGGTTGAGCCGCGATTAGAAACGTTGGTGCGTGATAGTGCCGGGTCTTATGGTGATGAGGTTGCTGAGTGGGCTTTGCGGGTTTTAAACGTTGAGGTGATGGGGTGGCAGCGCCATATTTTGCGGCAGCTGTTGAGCTATGACGCTGAAGGCCGTTGGTGCAACCATAAAGCGCTGGTAAGCGTTGCCCGTCAAAACGGTAAGACGGTCCTGATGAAAAGCGTTTTGGGTTGGTACTTGTCTCAGTACCTGGCTAACGAAAAACAGCCCCAAACGGTCATTACTACGGCCCATGAGCTGTCTTTAGCTGTTTCGCTGTTTACCGATTTAGCGCCAGTATTGGCTGAAAAGTTTGGTGCCAAACTGAAGCGCAGTTACGGGCGCAATGAACTACAAATAGGGCCCCACAAATGGCTAGTACGGGCAGCTACCCATAGCGCCGGGCACGGTCAGTCAACCGCGCTGCTGCTAGTTGATGAGTGTTGGGGCGTATCGCAAGATGCTTTAGACGTGGGCCTACTGCCAACTCAACGCGCTCAAGCCAACCCGCTTTGCATAATGCTCAGCACGGCAGGGGTAGAGAGCTCTACGGCAATGCTGAGGTGGCGAGAGCAAGGGCTACGCGGCATAGATGAAGGCATAGACACTGGTATTTATTTCGCTGAATTCAGCCCAGACCCAGCCCTAGACCCTATGACCCCTGAAGCATGGCGTATGGCAAACCCGGCACTAGGTACCACTATCAGCGAAGAAACGTTAATAGCTGAAAGCATGAGCCCAAACCGTGCCGCCTTCTTAAGAAGTAGCTGCAATTTATGGGTGCAAAGTGACGTTGGCTGGCTAGCACCTGGGCAGTGGGCCGCCAACGCTAAAGGCACGTGGCCGTTGCCCGGTGGCGTATTAGCGGTAGAAGTGTCCGTAGATAACGGGCGTTATTGCGCCGTCAGGGTAAACAAAACTGCTGGCGGTGAACTGTGTGCAACCGTTGAATTTATTGCGGACACAATGAGCCAAACGTGGCAACTGCTAGAAGAAGCTGCAAAAGACCCAAAACTAATTATTGCCGTAACCCCAACCCTTGACGTAAATTGCCCGCTGCACCTAAAACGGCGGCGCGTCATATGGGGCTACCAAGAGGTCACCCGCTATACGGCAGCTGTACGCCAAATGATTATTGAGGGCCGTATTGAGCATGACGGCTCAAAAATGCTGGCTGAGCACGTAGGCCGCGCCGTTGCAGCACGTACCGCCGGCAGTATTGCGTTAAGTTCGCAACGCTCTAACGGCCCTATTGAGCTTGCCCGCTGTCTAGTTGCGGCTGTCGGTTTTGCTATTGGTCAACGTGCAACAGCTAAACCAATGATAGTTACCACAGCCCCTAGACGTACTGCCTAAGATAGTTGGCATGGGTTTATTTAAAAAAGACGCGATAAGCGAACCGGCAATTAAAGGCGCTGCAGCCGCCACCCGGTACCCGTACAGCCAAAACGTCATTGGCAACTTTGTTTATTACACACAAAACCTGCCGCGTGACGCGGCAATGCAAGTGCCAACTATTAGCCGGGCACGTGACCTGATTTGCTCAATGGTTGGCTGCCTCACTTTCAAGCAGTATTCACTACAATGGGACGGCGAAGAGCTAGAGCGTATTTATATCCCGCCTGACGTATGGATGCAGCAACCTGACCCCAACGTAACCCGCAACTTTATCCTCAGCTGGACTACAGAGGATTTAATTATGCAGGGCCGCGCCTTTTGGGTAATTACTGAGCGTTTGGGCAACGGCTTCCCCTCAAAATTTACTTGGATACCTGCCGGTGACGTAAACACACTTGACCAAAGTACCGGGCAATGGTTCGGGCCTTCAAAGCAAATTTATTTTCAAGGCGTAGAACTAAACCCAAATGACGTAGTGCAATTTCTTAGCCCTATTCAGGGTTTGGTTTATACCGGCGTAAGAGCTATTAACACTGCTAACCGTTTGCAAAATGCGGCTGAGCGTTTTGCCTCGCAAACCATACCGGCGGGCTACCTTAAACAAACCGGCGGTGAGCCTATGACCTCGCAAGAATTGGCTGATATGGCTGCAAGTTTTGCTGCTGCACGTGAAGAGCAAACCATAGCTGCACTAAATGAGTTTGTTGAATATGTGCCTAACACTGCTAACCCTGATGATTTGCAGCTCACTGACGCGCGTACGTTTCAAAGCCTTGAAATGGCGCGCCTTGCAAATATCCCACCATTTTTAGTAGGTGCACCAACTGGCGGCGGCATGAATTATCAAAACAGCGCAGAAAGTAACAAACTGCTCTATTTGTACGGTTCAAAACCGTATATTGAGTGCATTGAGCAAACGTTGAGTATGAATAACGTTTTGCCGCGAGGCCGATACGTAGAACTAGACGTAAGCACTTACCTCTATGAAAATGATTTGGCAGGTGGGGATAGTGATAACGCTGCTTCGCCGTCCTCACCTGCTACTACTATTGAGCGTGAAAGGGATTAACTACCATGCTGAAATTTGAAGCCACCCCCATTGTTATTACTGCTGCTGAGGGTGAAGGCAAACGCGAGATTATGGGCCTTGCCGCGCCTTACAACGTGGTTGCAACGGTCAGCTCAGGCGAAAAAGTAAAGTTTTTGCCAGGGTCTTTGCCGGTTGACGGCGCTAACCCCAAACTGGTTTTGAACCATGACCTAACCCAAATGGTAGGGGTAGTTACTGAGCGTACTGAGGACGAAAACGGCTTGTATTTTGTGGCTAAATTGAGCAAAACCGCTAAAGCTGATGAGGCCCTAGAGCTGGCAAAAGACGGCGCGCTAGACGCGGTAAGCGTAGGCGCTGAACCTATTACGGCTGCCTATGATGATGAAGGCGTTTTAGTTGTTGAAAAGGCGCGCATGGTTGAACTATCATTGGTAGCGCTAGGCGCATTTCAAGAAGCAAAAATAACTCAGGTAGCAGCGACTGAGCCAACCACAAAGGATAAAAAACCCATGAGCGACGTAACCCCAACTGCCGAAGTAACTGAAGCACCAGCCCCAGCGCCAACCGCGCCAATTTGGGCAGCTGAAAAGCGTGAGCGCGAATTCCCAATGCCTTCAGCTGGTGAGTACCTTGCTGCCTTCCACGCTGGCGGTGAGCAGTGGGCAAACGTCAACGCTGCCTACAAGCAAAACGTGAGCAAGAAAGCTACGGCTATTGAAGCTGCACAAAACTTGACCACTGATACGCCCGGCTTGCTGCCAACCCCGGTACTTGGGCCAGTGTTCCAAGACATCAACTACCTGCGCCCATTTATCAGCGCAGTTGGTGCACGTGCAATGCCAAACGGACAAGGCAAGAGCTTTATTCGCCCAACAATTAGCCAGCACACAACTACTGGGGTGCAGACTGAAGGCCAAGCGGCAGCCTCGCAGACCATGACCATTGCAAGCAATACGGTTACCCGTACCACTGTCGCTGGTCAAATCTTTATTTCGGCGCAGGATATGGATTTCACGGACCCTGCAGCAATGCAAGTGATTTTGCAGGATTTGGCAGGCCAGTACCTGCTCAAGACTGACGATATCGCCGTTGACGCTTGCGTAAGCGGCTCAACGCTTTTGGGCACGTGGGATAAGACCCCAGAGGATTTTATCCTCTTTATGTACGGCGCAGCCCGCGACATTTCAAACGGCACCAACCTCTTCCCAACCCATTTGGTAATGGGCGTGGATACCTGGGCCAAAGTTGGCTCATTGGTTGACCAAGACAAGCGTCCAGTATTCCCAGCTATCGGCGCGCCCGGTCTGCTTGGCATGAATACGCTTGGCGCTGGCAACGTCACCAACTGGACCAGCACCAACCCGCTTGGCTTGCAGGTCATTGTTGATAGCAACGTGGCAGCAAAGACAATGGTGGTATTCCACGCCCCAGCAATGGAAGTGTACGAAAACGTGCGCGGCATTATGAGCGTTGAGGACCCCAACCTCATTGGGCGTACCTTCAGCTATTACGGCTACCTTGCAACCTTTGTGGCTAAGGCTTCACTGCTGCAAAAAATTATCTGGGTCTGATTAGGCAGGGCCATATTAAATGGCTACCTACACAGTTACCCACAAACAGGTACTAGACAATTACGCGGTAATTGCTACCCTGCAACCCAATGAAATTACGGTAGGGCAAACCTTTACCGTTTCAGGCATGGGCGCGCCTTATGACGGCGCGCAGGTTGCATACGCATTGCCGCAGTATTTGTTTACTGGCACCAACCAGCAGGGCGATTTAAATTTTGACCCGGCAAAGCTCATACCTAACCAGCTGCTTTTCAAGGTCACGGCCTCAAACGTTGACCGCGTAGCCGCTACCGGCACAGTTACCTTTACTGTGCTCAGTAGCTGCACGTGGATAACCATTGCAGACCTTGAGGATTATTTAGGGTTCACCATTGCCAACCCCAGCAGTGACTATGACTACGCCACAATTTGCGTAGGCGCAGCCAACGCTTATGCGTACCGTAAACGCCGTGAAGCCGGCTATTTTGACAGTTCCCTCAGCACGGTACCCAGCCAAGACGTACGGCTAGGCACCATGATTTATGCCGGGCAAACGTATAAAAGCCGCTCAAGCATTGACCAGTTCGCCAGTTATGAGCAAATGGCTACAGCTGCCCCGGTGGGGTCAAGCATGGGCGAAATTATGCGGCTATTGGGCGTGAATAAGCCAGCGGTGGCGTAATGGGCGTACTTTTAGACGGCTATGACCAGCTGGTAGATAAGCTGCAAACCATTACAGGCTTGCGGGTATTTGATGACCCGCGCAACATTAACCCGCCTTGCGTATTGGTAGAAGCGCCCACGTTTGTTATGCAAAGCAACGTTATTGCTGAGCTGCAATTTAACGTAAAGCTCATTGGGCTAGGTCCCGGCAATTACACAGCCCTCAAAAACCTTTTAGACCAAGCAGACCTCATACGTGCAGCCAAAATAGGTTTGAAAGACGGCAGGCCAACAGTGACCACAGTAGGGGCCCAGGACTTTAGCTCTTATGACCTCACGATAAGCACTAAGATAGCCCCATGACGTTTGTAGTTCTCAAGCAATGGCGGCAAGATGTACCAGCAGGCGCAACCGTTGGCGTAGGCGATTTTGGTTTAACTGAGCGTGATTTAGCTTTTTTGTCCGTTGCCGGTTTGCTACAAATCAGCACACAGACCGCCAATGAACCTGCTAAATTGTCTAATAAGAAACGGAAGGACTAAACCCTCATGGCAACTACCACGTATTTTGCTAACCCGGATACCGTAAAAATTGGTGCTACGTCAGCTTCAACCGTTGACCTGAAAGACCAGTGCAAGAGCGTAGTTTTTACGCGCAGCCGTGAAAGCCTTGACGCTACCGCGTTTGGTTCAACCTCGCGCAGCTATACCGGCGGCCTTTACAATAATCAGGTTACGGCAACGTTTTTGATGAGCTACGGCGCAACCGAAACGTACGCCACGCTTAATGCGCTTGTAGGTGGCACGGTTTATTTTGAAGTTGCGCCGGTTGCGGCTGCACCCTCAGCAACGGCACCAGTTTTGAAACTGACTGGGGCCTACTTTGAGGCTTTTGACGTGGTTAATGCTGAGCTGGGTACCTTGTCAGAGGTTCAGATTACCCTGACGGGTGGCACCTACTCAGAGCAAACCGCGCCCTGATAACTAACTAGAAAGAAGAGCAGCGTGAAGCTAACAATTAAAGTAACTACCGTTTCAGCCGGCAAGAAGTATGAAGAGCTGGTAGAAACGTCTTTAGCTACCATTATTAAATGGGAGAGGCATTACAAGCGCCGTGCAGGTGATTTGGCTGCCGGCTTTGCCGTAGAGGACCTTGCTTACATGGCGTGGGTTACTTTGCAGGCGCAAGGCCTTAAAGATACGTTTGATACGTGGGTTGAAAAGCTAGATGAGCTTGAGGTAGTTGACAGTGAAGAAAGCCACCCTACGGGCGGGGCGGCTACCGCCGGCAATTAGCTGAGCTATTGCTGCTCACTGGTTGGGCACCCCCTTTTTACGCTGAAACGTTTGATACCCGCGATTTGGCTACCGTTATAAAAGTGAGTGAAGAGCGGAATAAACGCCAATGAGTTTTAGCGGCAGTATGGAAGTTGTCGGGCTGAAAGACGCTTTGCGCGAGGTCAACAAATTAAATCCGCAATTTAGGCGGCAAGTAACTAAAGATTTTCAAAAGATTACTGCGCCAGTAGTAGCTGCTGCTAAAGAGAATTTGCCTACCAAACCACCTATGAGTGGTTGGGCTAAAGGTTGGAAAACCCCTAGCGGTTTTCAAATGCTGCCGGCTAGCGGCTGGTCTGGGTCAACAGCTGGCAAGTTTATTAAAAGCCAGGTGAGCGGTAAAAAGCCGCGTGAGTATGCCGGGCAAATGCAAAATGCGGCAGTGTTTGTAGTGAAATTTGCTGGCATGGTTAATACTGTTTTTAGCGTTGCAGGCCGTAAGCACGGCGGCAGCAGTAAACAGGGCGAAAATATGATTAAGGTACTTGAATACCGTTACGGTAAGCCTTCTCGCGTTTTGTGGCCTGCTTATGAAGCAAACAGAGCAGAGGTAGAAAAGCAAGTAGAAATTTTAACAAAGCAAGTTATGGCTGAGGCCAGCGCAAGAATTGAACTTAGTAAATATCTAAAACGCAAACGCGAACAGGGCTAAAGTGGTTGCATGGCTGTAATTATCCCTATTGTTACGGAATTTGTAGGCAAGGGGGTAGAGCGCGCAATTAAAGAATTTCGCCAAATTGAAGGCGTTGCCGGTAAAGCCGCTTTCGTTTTTAATAAGGCTGTAGTACCTGGCGCTATAGCTGCTGCTGGCGCTATGACCGGTTTAGGGGTCACGCTGTTTAAAGCTGCTGGGGCCGCTGCTGAAGCTCAGCGTGAGGACAAGCTGCTAGCAGACCAGTTGCGCCGTACTACCGGGGCTACTGAAGCCGCGATAACGCAAACCATAAATTTTGTTGACGCGCTAGAGCTTGAAAGCACTATCAGCGGCGGTGAGCTGTCTAGCAATTTGGCTTTGCTTACCCGGTCAACTCAAGACGTAACCAAAGCTCAAGAACTGTTAAAAATCGCCACTGACGTAAGCGTAGGGTCTGGCAAAGACCTCAGCAGTGTTAGTGAGGCTTTGCGTAAAGCGTATGGGGGTGAGTTTGCTGCCTTAGAAAAGTTAGGTATTCAGATACCTGACAACGTTAAAAAAACTAAAGATTATGAGGCAGTGCAGGCTTTGCTGAACAAACAATTTGGGGGTGCTGCTGCTGACGCTGCCGATACTTTTCAAGGCCAGTTAGCAAAACTGCAAATATCGTTTGGCAAAATTGTAGAAGAAGTAGGGCTACTGGTATTGCCGTATTTGCAGCGTTTTGTTACTTACGTCAATGACCACATAATCCCAGCGCTTAAGGTATTTATAGAAGCGCTAAAAGGTGGCAATGGCGTTGCCGGGTCTTTTGAAATTGCAGTGGCTTCTATGGGCGATTTTGCGCCCGCTGCTATTAAGGCAATGCGCGCAGGTACTGAGGCAGTGTTTGAATTTATTAAAGCTATTGCGTTGAGCTATGCCGGTATTCAAACCCTTATTGGTGCAGCTCAAGCGTTGGCCTCGCGTGGCAAAGCTGGTTTGCCGGCGTTTGCTTCAGCGTTGGCGGCAGCTGGTGGCGCTGTCATTACGGACAAACTTAAGAATGACACTCTTAACTATTTTGACGGGTTGCTAGGCCGCCTAGACGTTTTAGGGCCTAAAGCTGACGCTATAAAAAACAAAATAAACCCGGTAGCTGACGCGCTAGACCGGCTAGAAGCCAAAAACCGAAAGCTTGCGGGCAGCGGTGAAGGTGAAGGTGACGGTACTGGCGCAGGTAGCGGCTTGGACAAGCTGGCAGAGAAAGCTAAAAAGCTTGCTGAAAAAACTAAAGAGGCTGCTTCAGCGCTTGAAAAAGAAATGGCTGAAGCGCTTAAAGGCGCTGAAGAAAACCTAGCTACAGCTCAAGAAGCGTTTGACAGTTTCGCCGGGTCTGTGGGTGAAGTGATACGTGAAACGCTGAATTTCGCTGACGCTTTTAAAGCCAGCGCTGAAGAGGGCGGCAGCAGTTTCTTTACTGAGCTGCAAAAGCAAGCTGACAAAGCCAAAGAGTTTGGCGTACTAACTGAAAAGCTTTTGGCTGCCGGTATCAGCAAAGAAGCATTAGACCAAGTGCTCTCTGCTGGCGTAGAAAGCGGAACCGAAATTGCTAAACAGCTTTTGGGTGCTGCTGACGGCGTACTCAAGGCAAATACGTTGGTAGCTGAGGTTGAAGCCATTGCTGAGCGTATTGGGCTTGCTGCCGCTAACAAGTTTTATAAGGCGGGCGTGGATAACGGTACGGCGTACCTTAAGGGCGTTGAGGAGGCTATTGCGGCGGCTAATGCCCGTATTGCGGGCGCTAAACGGCCCGCTGACATTAAAGGCGCTGGCGCTTTATTTGCTGAAACGGCAGGCGCATTGGGCACAAAGGCTGGGGTGGTCAACAATTACACAATTAACGCGCAAAGCCTTGACGCTAAACGCTCAGGTGACGTAGTGCTAGACGCGCTTAAAGAGCTCAACCGCCGTAGCGGCCCGCTAGACCTTCAAATTGCATAATGGCTACGCCCGTAGTTCAAAGCGGTAACTACCTATTTGAGGTAGATACGGGTTTTGACGTAAATAGTTTTACGTTAGATGACAGCCTAAAAGGTTTGCTAAATAACACTGAGTTTACGTTGGGCCCTAATACGCAGTTTGCTGACGTAACCAATTTTGTTAAAACCATTAGTTACCGGCGCGGTAGGCAGCGAACCAGTGACCAATTTACGGCTGGCACTATGCAAGTGGTTTTAGATGATGAGCTAGCAGGCGGCGCATTGTCACCTTATGACCCCGGCAGCCCGTATTATGACCCAGCCAATAATCAGCCAGGTATCGCCCCGCTACGCAAAGTGCAGTTATCGCGTGAAGGTGAGTATTTGTTTAAGGGCGTAATTGTTGATTTTACGTACCAGTTTGATATGGGCGGCGATAATTTAGTTATTTTGAATTGCGCTGACGGCTTTTACCAACTGTCGCAGGCTTCTATAGATGAGCTCAACGTCAGCCCTGAAACGTCAGGTGAGCGCATTGAAACTATTTTAGATTTGCCAGAGGTTGACCTCTTCCCAGGTGCTGAGCGCAACGTCAATATAGGCACAGTCAACTTGGGGCATGACGCGGCTTATACAATTCCCGCAGCTACAAACGCATTGGGTTATATTCAGCAAATTAACCAAACGGCAGAGTTTGGGCGCGTATTTATGGCCCGTGACGGCGTTTTTACGTTTCAGCCTCGCATAGGTAATACACTTTCAGCCCCGGTAATTAGTTTTGCTGATGACGGTTTAGGCACTAAATACAATGACCTGCAAATAGCTTTTGACGCTACCCTCGTAGTGAACCGAGCAACCGTCACGGCCTTAGATGACAAAACCGCTACCGAAAACGATTTAAGCAGCCAAGCCACCTATTTTGTGCAGGCTACGGACATTACCAACAGCCTTTTGCACCAGCAGGGCGAAATTGACGCTGCAGCCGCCTATCTAATAGTTGGCACCCCTGAACCGCGTTTTACGTCAGTGCAAACCAACTTTGCTTTGCTAACCAACCTTGAGCGTGACCAAGCCGCCCAAGCTGACATAGGTACCACCCTTGAGGTAAGCAAGCAAATAACCGGGGTAGGCACAATTACGGAAGAGGTAGCTATTGAGGGTATTGAGGCCGTTATAGATTTTGCTGCCGGGCATACGGTCAGGTTTTATACCAGTGACGTAACCATTGTGGAATTGTTTGTTTTGGATAGCAGTTTGCTAGATGATATTTACGTTTTAGGCTAGGCTAGGCAATATGGGCGCTAATGCACAGACCTCAGTACCTACCTTTGTTGCGTCGCAGGTTTTAACCGCAGCGCAGGTTAACCAAATAAATACGGGCGTACCCGTTTTTGCTGATAGCACGGCGCGTACTAATGCGTTTGGGGGTAGCGGCGAAAAAGTTTTGGCGCAGGGCCAACTTAGTTACCTTGAGTCTGACGGCAAAATTTACGTATATAACGGCACCTCTTGGGTTAGTATTTCAAGCGTGACTAACGTAGCTGCTTTTACTGCTAGCGGTACGTGGACTGTGCCAGCTGGCGTTACGTACGCTATTGCCCATATTCGCGGGGGTGGCGGTGGCGCAGGTCGCACGGCTGGCGGCGCGGGCGGTAATTCAAGCGTGGCATTTGCTGGTGGCACAATTACCGCAACAGGCGGCAATGGTGGCGGTGATGGCACAAACAGCGGTGACAACTCCGTTGCTGGTGTAGCCAACAGCGGTCAAGGCGCCTACCACCAGGGAGCGTTGAACACCAATGACCAAAACTTTGCCACCATTGCTGGCAATGGTGCATACGTGGTGGCAGGTGGCGCAGTTACGCCAGCAGCAAGCATTACCGTTACGGTTGGTGCTGGCGGTACAGCTGGCGGTACTGGTGCAGCCGGCGGTAGCGGCTATGTGTGGATAGAATATCAGGTCTAGCTTATGAGTGAGCGAACTGTTGCAGTAGTTGAGCCAAACGTAACCAATGGCGTAGTAGTCAATGTAGAAGTAGTTGCGCCTGACTGGGTTAACAATGACCCCACGCATTTAATTGAATACACGGAACAAAACCCTGCAGCTATTGGTTGGGCGGTTATTAACGGCGTAGTGCAAGTACCGCCGCCGCCGCCAGACCCTGACAATGAATAAAAACGCGCAATTACAGACCGCAGACCAAACCCTTAAGGGTGCCATTATTGCGTTAGGTAGTTATATTGCTGCTTCTAATGGCGTTGACGCTCAAGTAATAGCGCTCTCAATACCAGTAGCTTCAGGTTTGTTGGCTTATATTTCAACGTTTTTGGGCAATACAAATACTGCCTGTCTTTTTGTGCCAAAAGATAAAGCTGACTAATGCCAGCTGTTTACAAAGTACCTACCTACCCGGTAGTCACTAATAAATTGCCCGGTACTGAGCGTTGGGTAGAGCTGGCAAATAAGTATTCAGGTGGCGCATTGTGGAATAACGGCACGTTTGTTTTTAGGGATATCAGAGGCAAGCCCGGCAAAATCAGTAACCACGCGCGGGGCGTAGCAATGGATTTAAGTTATCGGTTTATTGAGCCGCGCAAACTTGGCGTTAGTGACGGGCGCGCTAAAGCCATTACGTTTTTGCAAACCGTTTTAGATAACTGGGAACTGCTTGGGGTACAGCTAGTAATTGACTATTGGCCCGAACCTTTCGGCAGGTCATGGAACTGCAGCCGCGTAGGTAT
>Ga0315904_10011277_pt1 | contig 11423 bp, 8 predicted proteins | sample LakEriMetagenome_6_FD_203529 | JGI IMG/M metagenome (GOLD analysis project Ga0315904, IMG submission 203529) | Freshwater fungal communities from buoy surface, Lake Erie, Ohio, United States - Buoy 12 MA120 | ecosystem: Environmental > Aquatic > Freshwater > Lake | place: USA: Lake Erie, Ohio... | reverse complement strand
GTGTGGCAATCAAATGCACGATCACCTTCCAGATCTTCCATATCCTTAACAGCCTCTCGAATAAGTGTCATAAAAAAGGCAAACACAGCATACAGAAGGACTTTATGATCCGACTGCGGATAAACGAGGTACAGCATCAATAGCGACGTACCGGTCAGCAACGCAATCGACAAGTTCCCGGAAAAAGGTTTTCGCTTTAAACTGGATGAATACCACCATAGTAACATAGAAGACACCAAATTGACTAGTGCTACTTTCCAGCTGATCAGAGAACCGGCAAGTACACCGCCCGCAGAAAGAAATGAATGCAAAAAAATTGCTGAACGTCGTGTGATAGAGCGTCCAACCATGACCTCTCCAGGTTTATTGATCAGGTCTATTTTAATATCGAAATAGTCATTAATCACATACCCCGCCGCGGCAACCAACACCGTTGAAAAACTAACTACAAACATTCGCCAATCGGTAAGATTGGACTCAGAAATCAAAAAAGCAGAAGCTGAAAATTGAGCTAAGACAATAATCAGGAGATTCCAAACTCTGGTGAGGCGGATGATCGTTTTAACCGGAAACCGGGTTAATAAGGACATAGGTTACGGCTATCCTGCGAAGATACGTAATCCAAAGAAGTATGATGGAGATCATCACCGGATTTCAATTAGATACGATGTACATAAAGAATGATTGCTTATGTTATACCAATGATGTTAAAGAGGATTTTATGTTCGACTTCCAGATCAACGTTACATGTAAAAAATTTCACTAATACGTTTAGTATGCAGTATGCAACATGAATGTTCGAATACAAAAATTACCGCATGACCAAAGTCATAAAAACCTCTGATCGAAATCAACTGACTTTTAAAGTAGGAGGTCGGTTATTTGAAGTTTACAGCCAATAAAATCAGTTTTTGAGTTACTGAGTATATTCACAAGGTAAAACAACCAAAGGAGTTACCAGTAATGAGCGAAGTCAGTAAAGACAAAAGCAGCGGCATCAAAAGCCAGTTTGAGGCATTATTTGAATACGCAACCATCGGTATGCTGATCACGAACGGAAGGGGAGAAATTGGAAATTTTAATGCCTGTGCAGAAGCTATGTTTGGCTATACCCGACAAGAATTGACGGGAAAGCCAATTGAAATTTTGATACCGGATGCTGTTCGCTCTCGACACGAGAATCTGCGGAATGGTTTTTTTAAAAAACCTGAAAATCGCCCGATGGGCAGTAACCGGGATCTCTATGCTAAAAAGAAGGACGGAACCGTCTTTCCAGTAGAAGTTAGTCTGGCCCATTTTACCCACGACCAGGAAGCCAACGTAATTGCTTTCATTATCGACATCACGGTCCGTAAAGCAGGTGAAGACGCACTCATTCGACAACAACAAGAATTGGAGCAAGTGTCAGATCAAATCCGAAAACTGAACAGTCAGCTCGAGCAGAAGGTCGAAGACCGTACCAAAATGATGAAAGAAGCGCTCAGCGAACTCGAACAATCACGACAAGAACTTAGTCAGTTGCTGCAAAAGGAAAAAGAACTTGGCGACCTGAAGTCCAAATTCGTAACAATGGCCTCACACGAATTCAGAACGCCGCTCAGCACCATTCACTCCTCCGCTGCGCTCATTCGCAAATATTCCAATCCGGAAGATGAAGCCAAACGTGAGAAACACCTCAAACGAATTCAGGATTCCGTTGAAAATATGCGGGATATCCTGGAAGATTTCTTATCCATCGGACGAATTGAAGAAGGTAAAATCAAACTCAATCCTGAATTAATTACTGCCGAAGAACTAAAGGAAGAAATCAATCGCATGGTGATTGAAATGCAGCACCTGGCTAAAACAGGTCAAAAGATTTTATTCACCCATCAGGTAAAATCAGACTATGCTCTTGATCTAAAGATGTTGCGCCATGTGCTGATAAACCTGTTGTCTAACGCGATTAAATTTTCTCCCGAAAATGAAGAGGTGAAAATAACCTGTACTGAAGAGGCCGATAACTTGGTTATCTCCGTATCAGACCGCGGAATCGGTATTTCACAGCAAGACCAAAAGCGGTTATTCGAACGGTTTTTCAGAGGAGAAAATGCAGCCAATATTCAGGGAACAGGATTAGGCCTATACCTGGTAAGCCGTTATATGGAAATGGCCAAGGGTCGTATTAACTGGAGTAGCGAACCCGGAAATGGAACAACCTTCAATCTTTACTTACCAAAACAAAACTCTTAATTACTGCGTCATATGAGCAAAATTCTATTGATCGAGGACAACCTTGAGGTCCGTGAAAACACTGCCGAAATCCTGGAACTCGCCAGGTATTCAGTCGTAACCGCTGAAAACGGTAAAGTTGGTGTTGAGCTGGCCTTACAGGAAAAACCAGATTTGATCATTTGCGATATCATGATGCCCGTGCTGGATGGTTATGGTGTGTTACACATGCTAAGTAAAAATCCAGAGACCTCTACCATCCCATTTATTTTCCTTACAGCCAAATCAGAAAAAACTGACTACCGAAAAGGTATGGAGCTAGGCGCCGATGACTACATCACCAAGCCATTTGATGAGACTCACTTATTGAATGCCATCGAAGTGCGTCTCAAAAAATCAGAAAAACTTCGTCAGAGCTTCACCCAGGACTTCAGTGGTTTTAGTGAATTCATTGATACCGCCGGACACCACGCCAATGTAAAGTTGACTGAAAAAGCCCGCGAAGTTCAGAAGTACCGCAAAAAATCTATTCTGTTTCAGGAAGGACACCGCCCTCTGTTCCTCTATTTTCTAGTCAGTGGAAAAGTAAAGACCTACCGATCCAATGAAGACGGAAAAGAATTCATCACTCAGATTCACACAGCCGGTGATTTCATTGGTTACACACCCATTCTGGAAGAAACATCCTACAAAGACAGCGCGGAAGTACTTGAGGATGCAGAGCTCATGCTTATCCCGCGTGAAGACTTTTTAAAGCTGGTTGGATCCGATAACATGGTAGCCCGGCAATTCATAAAACTACTTACCAGAAACGTTGTCGTTCACGAAGAGAAACTGATCAATCTGGCCTACAATTCCGTCCGCAAAAGAGTTGCAAATGGCCTACTCGAAGTCCTTCAAAAATTTCGCACGACCACTGCAGAAAATCCTCCATTGATGATTTCTCGTGAGGACTTAGCCCAAGTCGTTGGAACAGCCACCGAATCACTAATCCGCACCCTGAGTGAATTCAAGACTGATAAATTAATAGATATACAAGGAGGAAAAATTACGGTTCTGCAGGAAGCAAAATTGAAAAATATGATTTACTGATTCGGAACCATCAACTTGCCCTCCTCGTTCTGTCTTTCCAGGGTCCAGTCGTCTGTCAGCGAAGTTTCAATCCAAACATTTCCCGATCTGCGAAAAATTTTAGCCACCAGACCAGTGGCCTTTCTAATATCATCTTTTAAACACTTAACTGTACGATCACCCAAAAGACTGATTTCCGTCTGAGGAAGTTGGAATAAACCGTAGGCATTCTCAAGTTTTTTGGTAATTCGGATACCATTGAGTTCGAGGTTGCGAAACAAATCAATTCGCAAATAAGGATAACGATCAGAAAAAATTTTCTGAATAGCGCCTATCGTCTGGCCTTCAAAAATGGCTAGCTGCTGAAAAGAAGAATTAGTTACCACTTTTTGTGTTAATGATGGGGGTCATTAGATCACTTCAAAAATATGTGAGAGACCTTACTTGAAAACATGACTTTTATCAGTTAACAATCTGAATTAATCCCAAAAAAGGATGAAGACTCACCTTTACAGAGCAAAACAGTTACTTTCCGGATTGAAAAAATTTATTGCTCGCTTTTTGAAAAGCGAATAAATAAAGTACTGTGTGGAAGAAGCTCAGCAATTGGTGCATATCCAGTGAATGAGCCGCCTCCTGTAATCACGAGACTTGGCGCCACATCCTCTGAAGGCAAAAATTTTCCTGAATATGTAGCCGCTGACAATGAACCGTCTGAATTGGAAAGTGTCGGATTGGAAATCGTACTGCCCGAAAGATTGTGAATGACGAGCATGATCTCTGAGTTTACAATACGCATAAAAGAAAAAACGCGTGGATCGGTTGATCGTACCGGTTCAAAACTTCCACGCTTGAGCGCCAGACTATTTTTTCGGATTTGAATGACTTGTTTATAATGATTCAAAACGGAACGGCTATCGTTTTCCTGAACAGCCACATTCACTTTCGGATAATCGGAATTAAGGGGATACCAAGGTGAACCCGACGTAAACCCGGCCTGAACTGAACCGCTCCACTGCATGGGACGACGGATTTCCTCACCAGATCCTGAGCCCGACATTGCAATCTCTTCACCATAATACAGAAATGGAACGCCGGGTAGTGTCAATAAAATCGATGCCGCAAGTTTGGCCTGCTCGGTATCATTCAAAATTTCGATCGTTCGATTCTGAAATTGATTGGTCAGAAAGATGCCCCATTGAAATGACGGATACCGATTAATCACATCAATCATTTTTTCCCGAACTGTTGAAGCGGCTTGATTTTTTATTCCGCTGAAGATCGCGCTGGATAATTCATACTCGTAACAAAGATCTAAACGATCATCAGCATAGGGGTCTGCGATAGAAGATAGTCCCGGCACATCCCCAATAAGCATGAAAGCCGGGTCAAGTTTTCGCACAAAAGAAAAATAGTCACGCCACCAATCCAGATTTTCCTGTGTAAACATTATGTTCGGTCCCGACTCAATTAATGCGCCAGCACCCTCCATTCGAAATCCGTGCACTCCAATTTCTTTAATCCAGTATTCTGAAATATTCTTTATCTCAGTCGTGACTGCCTCGTTCGTGAAATTGAGATCTGGTTTAAGAGGTCCAAACAAAGCATAATAAAACTCATTCGCAGCAGCATGCCACAACGGACCGCCATACGGACTATACGATCCCGGATTTTCTTTTTTCCAGATGTACCAATCTTTAAAAGAACCCGGATCAGCAGAAGCTGCTTTTGAAAACCAGCTATGTTGGTTGGACGTATGATTTATAGGAAAATCTAATATGATGCGCATACCGCGTTGCTCAGCAACCGCAATCAATTCCTTTAAGTCCTGTAGCGTACCGTAATCCGGATCAATTTCCAGATGATTCACAGTGGCATATCCGTCGTAGGTTGATGATGAAAACACAGGCATCAGCACCAAAGCAGTAACGCCTAAATCTGTAGTCGTCTGAGCATTTCCATCATTGAGATAATCCAGTTTTTGAATTACTCCTTTTAGGTCTCCAATTCCATCACCATCAGAATCATAAAAACTACGGACGAACACTTGATAAAAAATTTCTTCTGTCCACCAGGCTTGCGTTTCAGGGTAATCCTGTTCCTCTGATTTCTTAGCGTCATCCTCTAAGCATGCGACGAACACCAGCGCTGTAAAGAAAAAAATAAAAAGTTGAGGTAAGCGGCTCTTCATGCTTCAACAAAAGAATTCAAATATAAATAATGCACGAGGGCTATTGCGGAAAAAGCATAGACAACGCCGCAAGCACGGTCATGATCATGATGAACCACCGATACGAGCGGTCTGAAAATTGACGCACAACCCAAATACCTGCAACTGCCCCAATAATAATCAGGGGCAGCAACATCAAATCAAGCCATACCACCTCCCAGGAAATTGTCTTCCAGAAAAAAATGTGAAACGGCAGTTTGAACGCGTTGAGCACCAAAAAAAACCAAGCCGTTGTTCCAATAAAACTGTTTTTCGGAAGCCGGATAGATAAAAAATAAATGGCCATAACGCTTCCAGCCAAATTTCCCACCATGGAGGTGAAGCCGCCAGCCAAACCACTCAAAGCCGCAAACCAGCGCTGCCGAGGTACCTGATCGGGTTTCCGTTCCAGCCAAATCATAATTCCGACACTTATAATAATAGTGATGGACATAATGGACTTAAAAACACCATCTCCGATAAAGCTACCTGCAACTGTACCTACAACCACTCCGGCCGCTGCCCATGGAAAAAGCAGCTTCAAATGTGGCCAGGAAGCGTGCTTTCGGTAGTACCAAACCCCTAAAACATCAGCTAAAAGCAATAAAGGCAACATGACGCCACTGGAAAATATGCCTCCAAAAACTCCAGCCAAAAGAGGCACAGCCATCATCCCGGCTCCATGAACTCCGGTCTTGGCCATACCAATAAGCAGGGCCACCAGACCCAATAACATCAGGTCCTGCGTTTCAAGGGAAAAACCAAAAAAAAGCCAGTTCAACATGCCTCCGGCATTAGCCTTCAATTGAAAAAAAAGATGATGGAAAATTCATTTCGCGCTTCAGATACGGCTGATGGGAATTGTCTAATTTAGAAGGTGAAGAGAAATGCATCGGTTAATCTTTATGAGATAAATCATATGCCTTTCGTGATGCAATAAAGGATTTTCCAAAACCTTACTCAAATCTTATTTCCATGACCCGACACATTCGCAAGGTTGCTGTTCTTGGTTCAGGAGTGATGGGCTCGGCCATCGCCTGTCATTTCGCCAATATCGGATGCAGTGTTCACCTGCTCGACATCGTTCCTGCTGAACTTACCGCTGAAGAGACAGCTAAAGGACTGAACAAAGACAGCAAAGCGTTCAAAAACCGGATTGTCCAATCGTCATTTGAGAAATGTGTAAAGAGCAACCCGGGCCCGCTCTACAGCAAGCGCTTTCAATCAAGAATTACACTTGGAAATTTTGACGACGACTTTTCCAAAATCAAAGAAGCCGACTGGATCATCGAGGTGGTGGTTGAAAATCTGGAGATTAAACGAAAGACTTATGAACGGGTTGAACAATACCGGACAGCAGGCACATTAATTACTTCCAATACTTCAGGCATTCCCATTCACCTGATGGCCGAAGGCCGATCCGCCGATTTCAAAAAGCATTTTGCCGGAACGCACTTCTTCAATCCCCCTCGGTACCTACGCCTTTTCGAAGTAATCCCTACCGCCGACACCGATCCGGAAATCACCCAGTTCCTGCTCCACTATGGAGATCTTTATCTCGGAAAGACTAGTGTGCTGTGCAAAGACACTCCGGCATTCATCGGTAACCGCGTTGGAGTTTGGAGTTTATTGAAAGTCATCGACACCATGCGTAAGCTTGGATTGAACGTTGATGAAATCGATAAACTTACCGGTCCGGTTATCGGAAGACCGAAGTCAGCAACCTTCCGCACTTCCGATCTGGTTGGTCTGGATACCATGGTTAAAGTTGCAGGAAATCTTTATGCAGCACTTCCTAGCGATGAAGGTCGGGAAATGTTCAAGCTTCCGGATGTTGTGGCTACCCTTGAAAAAAATAAATGGCTCGGTGATAAAACCGGTCAGGGTTTCTATAAAAAAGTAAAAAATGAAAAAGGTCAGTCTGAAATTCTTACACTGGACCTGAACACACTCGAGTATAAACCAAAAGCAAAAGCAAAGTTTGCAACGCTCGAAACAACCAAGGGCATCGATAACATTCGCCAGCGTTTCAAAATTTTAATGAAGGGTAAGGACAATGCCGGAGATTTCTACCGCGATGTTTTCTATGCTCTTTTTCAGTATGCCTCAAACCGAATTCCTGAAATCAGCGATGAGCTTTTCCGAATCGACGATGCGATTTGCGCAGGCTTTGGATGGGAATTAGGTCCTTTTGATACCTGGGACGCTCTCGGCGTTGCTGAAACGGTAACAGCTATGGAAGGCATGGGATACAAACCTGCAGCCTGGGTGTACACCATGTTGAGTTCAGGAAATACTTCATTTTACCGCGTGCACAATGGCAAACGCCAGTATTACGATATCCCTTCAGGATCCTACAAAAACATTCCAGGAAAAGAATCATTCCTGATCCTTGAAAACCTCAGCTCCGGAATTGTTTGGAAAAATGCCGACTCACAAATCATTGATCTGGGAGATGGCATCATCAATTTTTCGTGGCAGAGTAAGAGCTATACGCTCGGCAGTGCCGTTGTAGAAGGCCTGAATCACGCGATTAATACAGCTGAAAAAGATTTCCGCGGTTTAGTCGTTGGACATCAAGGCGCAGACTTTTCACTCGGCGCCAACCTTGGAATGGTATTCATGTGTGCCATCGAGCAAGATTATGATGAATTGGATTTTATGGTGCGGGCATTTCAAAATACCGTCATGCGCCTACGCTACTCCACCATCCCGGTTGTCGTTTGTCCGCAAAGCCGAACACTGGGCGGCGGTTGTGAGATGACGCTTCATGCCGATATTGCTCAGGCTGCTGCTGAAACATACATCGGCCTTGTCGAAGTTGGTGTCGGATTAATTCCCGGCGGAGGCGGAACAAAAGAACTTACCAAACGCGCCAGCGACCGTATGCTGGAAGGTGATGTCGAACTCAATGCTTTGCAAAATGCATTCATGAACATCGCAACAGCAAAGGTGGCTCTCAGTGCAGAAGATGCTCGTGACATGGGAATACTTCGTCCGCAGGATCGTGTCTCTGTAAATAAAGACCGACAGATATTGGATGCCAAAGTAGCTGCCATTGAATTAGCGAATGCCGGTTATACGATGCCCGTGCAATCAAAAAATATTCGAGTTCAGGGTCGGTCAGGAATGGCCTTGTTTGCCGCAGGCGTACAGGGTATGAAAATGGGTCGCTACATCAGCGAACACGATGCGAAAATTGCAATGAAGATTGCTAACGTGATGTGCGGTGGCGATCTCAGTTATTCGCAAGAGGTTAGTGAACAATACCTGCTCGACCTTGAGCGTGAAGCTTTCGTTTCTCTTTGCGGAGAACGCAAGACACTTGAGCGCATTCAGTCAATTCTTACCGGAGGAAAGCCGTTGAGAAACTGATCTGCATCATAACAATCCTTAAGAAAAACAGAGAAAAAGAAATTCAGGAAATCAACCAATCGACCAATGGAAGCGTACATCATTAATGGATACCGTACAGCAGTAGGAAAAGCAAAAAAGGGAGGGTTTCGTTTCACACGACCCGACGACCTGGCTGCAGAAGTAATTCGTCATCTGGTTAAGTCTGTTCCGGGATTGGAACCTAAAATGGTCGATGATGTTATCGTCGGCAATGCAGTTCCGGAAGCCGAACAGGGTATGCAAATGGGAAGAATGATTTCACTACTGGCGCTTGGGATTGATGTGCCCGGCATGATCGTAAATCGATATTGCGGTTCTGGAGTTGAAGCCATTGCCATTGCATCAGATCGTATCCGCGCCGGAATGGCGGATGTGATCATTGCCGGCGGAACCGAGTCGATGTCGATGGTTCCTGTGATGGGTTATAAGACAGCGCTGAATTATTCCATTGCATCCACCAATCCGGATTACTACACCAGCATGGGATTGACTGCTGAGGAAGTAGCACGACAATTCAAAATCAGCCGCGAAGAGCAAGATCAATTTTCCTTTGAGTCGCACATGAAAGCAGCTCAAGCATGGAAAGACGGAAAATTTACCAACGAAGTCGTTCCAATCACCGTTAAAGAAGTGTTCGTCGATGAGAACATGAAAAAGAAAACCCGGGAGTTCACGGTATCGGTGGATGAAGGTATCCGCCAAGACACAACCGTGGAAGGGCTTTCAAAATTAAAACCAGTCTTTGCAATGGGGGGTTCCGTTACGGCAGGCAACTCGTCTCAAACTTCTGACGGCGCAGCATTTGTAGTAGTGATGAGCGATCGGATGATGAAGCAACTCAACCTGAAGCCTGTTGCCCGAATGATGAGTTACGCCGTAGCCGGAGTAGAACCGCGCATCATGGGAATTGGTCCGGTAGCTGCCATTCCAAAAGCCTTGAAAGTGGCCGGAATCAAACAAGATGACCTCGATCTCATCGAATTAAATGAAGCCTTTGCAGCACAATCGCTCGCTGTAGTTAAGGAATTAGGTCTGGATCGTTCACGACTGAATGTAAATGGCGGCGCCATTGCTGTGGGTCATCCACTGGGATCTTCAGGAGCGAGATTGTCGGTGCAGTTGTTTAATGAGTTGCGCCGAAGAAATAAAAAATACGGAATGGTAACAGCCTGTGTTGGCGGAGGACAAGGAGTAGCTGGTATTTACGAAGTATTAAATTGATGTTTAAAGATTAACCAAAGGGATATGGTAACGGAAGCAAAAAAATCAACAGTACGCGGTGGTGAATTTTTAATTCGCGAAACTTCTGCACACGATGTGTTCATTCCAGAAGAATGGAGTGAAGAACAACGCATGATCGAAAAAACATGTTACGATTTTGTGGCCCAGGAAATCTGGCCACGTTTGGATGAAATTGATTCGATGAAAGATCCGGCGCTGATGCCAGCCTTGTTGGACAAAGCAGGGGCGTTGGGTCTCTTAGGTACTTCTGTTCCACCAGAACTCGGTGGATTTGGGATGTCCTTCAACACCACCATGCTGGTTGCCGAAGCACTTGGTGCCTCCTACTCTTTTGCCGTAGCCTATGGTGCGCACACGGGCATCGGCACTCTTCCCATTTTATACTTTGGCACAGAAGAGCAAAAGAAAAAATACATTCCGAAACTGGCCACTGGAGAATGGAAGGCCTGCTATTGCTTAACAGAACCAGACTCAGGTTCAGATGCCAATAGCGGAAAGACAAAAGCAACACTAAGCGCTGACGGCAAGCACTACCTCATCAACGGACAAAAGATGTGGATCACAAATGGCGGCTTTGCTGATATCATGATCGTATTTGCCAAGATTGATAACGATAAAAATCTGACAGCCTTTATTGTTGAGCGAAGCTTTGGTGGCATAACGATGAATGCAGAAGAGAGAAAGATGGGCATTAAGGGATCCTCCACGCGTCAGATCTTTTTCAATGATTGCAAGGTTCCGGTAGAAAACATGCTGAGTGAACGCGAAAATGGATTCAAAATCGCTGTGAACGTGTTGAATATTGGACGCATCAAATTAGGTGCAGGGGCGCTGGGCGGTGCAAAGATGGCGTTGCAGACAGCTGTGAACTATTCCAAAGAAAGAAAACAATTTGGTCAACCAATCGCCAACTTCGGAGCCATCAAACACAAAATTGCTGAAGTAGCGACCAGAACCTTTGCCTCTGAATCGGCCCATTACCGTGCCGGACAAAATATTGACGACTGGTACGACAAGCTGATTGCAGAAGGAGTCGAGGCTGGTCAGGCCAGACTGAAATCACTTGAAGAGTATGCCATTGAATGTGCTATTCTTAAAGTTCATGGTTCCGAAATTCTTGATTTTGCTGTCGATGAGGGAGTTCAGATTTATGGAGGCATGGGTTATTCTGCCGAAGGACCGATGGACCGCGCTTACCGCGATGCACGCATCAACCGAATTTTTGAGGGCACAAATGAAATCAACCGTTTGCTTACCATCGACATGTTGTTGAAGCGCGCGATGAAAGGAACAC
>Ga0315904_10011276_pt1 | contig 11423 bp, 10 predicted proteins | sample LakEriMetagenome_6_FD_203529 | JGI IMG/M metagenome (GOLD analysis project Ga0315904, IMG submission 203529) | Freshwater fungal communities from buoy surface, Lake Erie, Ohio, United States - Buoy 12 MA120 | ecosystem: Environmental > Aquatic > Freshwater > Lake | place: USA: Lake Erie, Ohio... | reverse complement strand
TTTAGAAGAGAAATTAGGAAATAAAGGATTAGTGATATCAGAAGGTGTAGAAAACGCACCTGACCTAGATGAAGATATTGATAAGAAAGACCAGACATTGATAGTAATGGATGATTTAGTATTAGAAAAGAATCAATCAGCATTAGAAGAATATTTCATAAGAGCAAGAAAACTAAATTGTTCATTAATATATATATCACAAAGTTATTACAGAGTACCAAGAATCATAAGACAAAATCTAAATTATTTAATAGTTAAACAAGTATCAAGTCTAAAAGATCTATATAGAATTATGGGAGAATATACTTTAGGAGTTGAAAAAGATGCATTAAAAAAGTTATATGAAAATTCAACAAGGGAGAAACAAGATTTTTTATTAGTTGATTTAGACGCATCATTACAAGATAGATTTAGAAAAAATTTCAATGAAATTTATGATATTTAAAAAAAATGTTTAGAAATTCATATTTATTTTCTCATTAATATATATACAATGTTAATAAGAAATGTTAAGTCAAAGTTTGATTTAGATAATGCTAGAAAGATTCAACAAGAAATGTTAAATTTGCAAATAGAGAATGAGAAAATATTAGAAGAAAGAGTTGCAAATTATCAAAATCCAAACAAAGCACCACCTGTTCCTCCTCAATATAAGACAAATTCAGAGATACAGAATGATATTTTTACTTTAGAAAGAGAAGCTATAACAAATTTAACTAATTTAGGAATAACAGCTAGTGATGCATTAGCTGTTACATCATCATTAAAGAATAGAAAAGATGGAGTAGCAAATCTATTTAAACTAAATAAAAATTTCCCATATATTAAGAAAGATATTGGTGAAAGATTCCAACCAAAATTATTAGACCCATCTGTTATATTAACTTATTTAGATGAAGTATTTTATAGCATAGATGAGACACTAGGTTTATATCCTAAAACATATGGTAATCAATATGCAACAGCAATGGATGTAACAGGAAAATTACCAACACCTGAAAATATAATGGGATTAAAAGATTTAGTATTAGATTCAACAGAAATAATTGATTATGCAAATGTTAGTAATCAAAAAACAAAAAGAAGTAATAAAGAATTTGAACTTTTAATAGATAGATTAGATTTTTTAATAAATAATTTACCTTCAAAAGATGCATTAATAAGAATTGAAGCATTATCAACACTTGAAAGAAATAAATTTAATAAAATTCAAGATAAGTTAATTAGAATAAATAGAATACCAACAGCTGAATTTATTGTAAATGTAATTAGTGAATTAGATTATGCATTGCGAGGTCAAATTAGAGCAAATAATGATAATGCAAGAAATACAGCAAGTGAAGTATCTAGTGGTGGTGTGATATCAGGAGATGAAGTAAGAATTAATCCAGATAGAATATTAGAAGTAGTTGGTAAAATAAAAAATGTTTTAGGAGGGATTGATAGAACATCAGAAGAAGCATTAATAGCTTTTACTAATAGATTAACAGAAATTGAAAAAACATTTAGAGCTGAATTTAGTCTAGGTGAAAAAAGTTCTGGATTAATAATACCATTTCCGGCGGAAGCAGTAGATGATGAAAAAATGGGAATTATAACAAAAGAATATAAAGATAAAAAAGATTATTTAGAACAAAAAATTAATTATTTAGGTACTACTGATTTAGATCGAAGATTAGTACAAGTATTAAATTATAAAAATGAAGCACCTGTGGATATTTATGAAGAAATATATTATGGTAATAGTAATAAAAGTGAAAGAAAAATTATTATGCCAATGAGAGGTAAAGATGGAGATTATGAATATGTTGAACGTCCTGATTTAGAAAATGAATTAAAAAAATATTTATATGTTAATAAGTTAAGAATACCAGTAACTGAAGTTGAAGTTTCACCAGCTCAACCAAAAATACCACCAACACCAGCTATACCAGCTACACCTGCTGTATATGGACAAAGAGAAGTTAAGAAACCGAATGGTAAAGGATCATATAAACCAAAAAGATATGAGAATTATGTAATAACTCCAGCAGTACCAGCAGTACCAGCAAAACCAGCAGTAAAATCCAAAAAAGCTGTATATAGAGATGAGATTGATTATTCAGACGAGCCTACTATAATGAATAGTGTAGAAAGATATAGTAAATCTCAAAAAAGAGAATTACTTAGAGTTGAAGAATTACCAGAATTATTGACATTTGCTAGAGATCCAAATTATAATCCTAAAGTAGATATAAGAAATAGAAAAATACCAGAACAAGGTTTTGGAGTAAGTTCAAAGAAATCAGAATTTAAAAGCACAAGAATAAAAATAGGTAAAGGATTAGAAGTTGAAGAACAACCAAGATTTAAAACATTTGGTAAATATATAATTCATATGCCTCATCTAATTAATGATAATGTTTTAAATGTTAAATTTCCAAGTGGTGGAGCAATACCATCAATAAAACCAGTACAAATAAATAATAACTTTAAAGAATTTATAAATGATTTATTAGAGACTGGGAAATTTGATGAAAGACATTATAATTCTTTAAGTAAAAGTGAAAGAGATCATTTTATGAAAATAGCTAAAGGAGCTAATCTAATAGGTAAATTAGGTGTAAAACAGCCTAAAGAAGATGAAGAAAATGAGAAAAAAGATGTTGATAGATTTGAATTATTAAAAGGTGAATATGATGCTGGAAATAATAATGATAAAATGATAAAAGAATTAAGAGCATTAGTAATAAAGTTCATTCATAGTGGAAAGATTAATAAGAAACAAGGTATGGAATTCTTAATGGAGTTAAGTCTTGTTTAAAGTAAAATTATTTAAATATTTTTAAAATAAATATTTAAGTAAATTTTTTTTATCATATTATTATATATATAATATAATGCCTCAAACTATAGTTTTAAATTCTAGTAATATTGTTCCTAATTCTTTTAATTCAGTGTTTAAATATGATTTTCCATCAGGTGGTGTGAATTTTAAAGATGATTTTATATCTATTCAACAAATAAATATATATAATAGTGTTTTTAATATTACAGCTATTAATAATAATAATTCATTTTCATATGTTTGGATAGATGGTAGTACAACATATCCTGTCACATTACCTGATTCATATTTATCATTAGCTGAAATAAATGCTTATCTTCAATCTGTTATGATAGCTAATAAACATTATTTATTAACATCAACTGGACAATATGTATATCTATTAAATATTCAAGTTAATCCATCAAGATATGCTTATCAAATTAATTCATTTTATATTTCAACAGCTATTGCAACAACAAATTCTTGGACTTTACCAGCTGGTGCAACTTGGGTTCTACCAACAAATCCTATCTTACCAGAATTCGTTGTTCCTGCTACAAGATTTGCTAATTTAATAGGTTTTTCAGCTGGTTCATATCCTGACGCAATAATATCTGGAACACCACCAGCTCAAACACAAACAACACCAGCTGTAAATCCACCATATAGTGCTTTATCAGCAACATCATTCTCTGCTATATCAACTAGTGCTCCACAAATTATAGTGCAACCATCTTATTTATGTAATTGTTCATTAGTAAGTAATCCACTAGCTAATCCATCACAAACTATTTATAGTTTAACACCATTTGGAGTTGGATTTGGTGAGTTATATACAAATAGTTTAAGTGAATATAGTTATAATAAGATAGCAGATGGTAATTACAATCAATTTACATTTTCATTTGTAGATAGTTTAGGAAGAGCTATTATTTTTCAAGACCCTAATACTTTAATTTTATTACTTATAAAAAATAAAAAAGAATTATTATTTTAAAAAATATTTAGATTAATTTTTTTTCTATTGTAATATATAATATAGATGCAATTATTTAAGAGACAAAAAACTGGTTGTGGTTTTAATATAGTTTCAAGAAATGGTAATTATGGAAGATTAATGAGAGGTAAGCAAGCTGGTGTAGGGGAATATTCTAGTTCAAATAAAAGTGATTCAATTAGAAAAGGTTCTGGTAATAATTCTATAAAAAATTTAAGTTATAAAATGAATGATTTATCTGTGAAACAATCTAAACCAAAAAAATATATATCATTAAATTTATAGAAAAAAAATACTATAAAAATTTTAATTTAATTAATTTGAAAAATTTAATTAATTTAAAAAAATATTAAGAAAAATTATTTTATCATATTAATATATATATATAATGGATAATCTAGTGTTCGAAGAATCTCTCAACGTCGAAGTAGATCAAAGTGAATTCACAAATAAAAGATGGGTGTATGTTAATGATAATAATAATGGTAATTATACTTCACAAATCGTGATTGACTCAACACCACTTTCCAATGCGGGGGGCTGGATAAATTGGCAAGAGGGCTTCATTATGATGCCTCTTGTTGTTCAGCTTTCAAGTGCAACTGCTGGTTCTTTACCTTTTACTGCCGGAAGTCCTCCTACTACTACTACTATAGCTGATTACGCTTGGGCTTTCAAAAATGGTTTCTGGCAAATGATTAACTCTATGAGTGTCGAATTTAACAATCAAAATATTATTCAACAAACACCCTTTTTAAATGTATTTAGAAGTTTCAAAGCACATACAAGTTTCAGTAGTGATGATCTTTTGAATGAGGGTAGCTCAATTGGTTATTATCCTGATAGTGCTGGTTCTTGGTCATATGAAGCATTAACAGCTGATGGTGCAAGAACTACAGCAAACCCTAATCAATCAAGAGGTATTAATACTGGCTTACAAAATAATGTTAATTCACAAGATTTTGATATTAAAGTTTTAGCAACAACTAATACTGGTGCTTCAGTAGCTTATCCTTCAAATGGTATTGCAGGAGCTCCATCATTATCAGGCACAACTCTACTTTTTGGTGGTGCATCAAATCCTGATTCAAGATTATTTAATGCTAATAATGTTAATGAAGGAATGAGACAAAGACAAGCTTCAATGGGTTATGATAATGAAGCTGGTGCTTTAAATCAACAAGCTGTTAATGGTAAAGCAAGCTGTAATACTGTTTTAAGATCTAGTAAAGAACAAACTGTTGCTGGTGCTATTACTTGGAAAGTTTATGCTAAACTAAGATTAAAAGATTTAGCTGAATTTTTCGAGAAATCCCCATTATTAAAAGGCTCAACTATGAGATTTTATATTAATACTAATCAAGCTATTGTAAATTTCTCAGTACTTCCTACAACTGTTACCGCATCAAGTGCTGTTGTAGCAAATGTAGCTAGATTAAACATAAATTCAGTAAGTGTTGTTGGTGGTCAAACTTGTCCATTATTAATAGCATCTGCAGGAATTGGTCAAGGTTGTGCTCCATTATCTATTGCTACAGCTACTGGTGAATGTTATAACTTATCAGTATCAATTTTCAAAAATAATTTCTCAGCTCAATCAACTATAGCAACACAAACAGATATTGGAGCTTGTAGATTATATGCACCTGTTTATACATTTAATCCTATTGCAGAATCAAAATATTTATCTCTTGCTCCTACTCGTAGAATCTTATATAGAGATGTTTTCCAATATCAATTCAATAATATCGGTGCTGGAAGTAACTTTAACTTTTTAGTTAGTAATGGAATTAATAGAATTAAATCAGTATTAGTCGTCCCATTCATTTCTAAATCAAATACTACTGTATCAACTGCAAATGTTGGAACTGCTGGTACAACTGGTTCTTTAGTTGGTAATCAAACTCTTAGATTACCTTTTGATTCTTGGCAAAGTCCTTGCAACACTGCTCCCGCAACTCCAGACCCTATTATGCTCACTAACTTCAATGTTTTAGTTTCTGGTGTAAATTTATTTATGAATAATGAAAATTATGACTTTGAAGCATTCAGACAACAACTTATTTCATCTAATCAATTAAATGGTTCTTTAACTACTGGTCTTGCTTCTGGTCTTATTAGTGAAGATATGTTTAGTAGAGGATATAGATATTATTATGGTGATTGCTCAAGAACTTTACCATCAGAAGAAAATGTTAGTAGATCTGTTCAAATTATTGGACAAAATGCTTCTCTTCTCATTACTGATATAATGGTCTTCGTTGAATTTATGAAAGAGATAACTATTGATGTATCTACTGGAGCTAGAATTGAATAAAAATTTAAATAATTATAAAAAAATGTATAGAAATTTAATTTAAAAACTGTATTTTTAAATTAATTTTTTCTCTGGTTAATATATATATATGTCATTTGTTCCTCATCAACTTGGCTTGAAAAAAGCTCAAATAAGTAAGATTATTAAAGGAGAACCTGTTAATATTAGTTATGGTAATATGGGTGCAGATAAAGGAGACGCTATTGTTCATCTTAGACCTCAAAATGCTAGAAAACTATTAAGTGCCTATAAAAAAGGAAAGGGTATGCGTTTAATGCTACTTCCTGAAGAAAGAGAAATGACTTTACAAAAAGGTCAAGGTATCTTTGGAAAAGAATTTGACAGATTTGTTAAAAAAACAATTGGTAAAAAAGCAACTAAAGCTATATATAAAGGATTAGATAAAGTAGCTAAACCATTAGTTAATAAAGCAGTTGATGCTGGTGCTATGGCATTAACTGCTTATGCTCCAGAATTTGCTCCTGCTATACAAGCTGGAAAAAAAGCATTAAAAGGATATATTGATAGACCTTCAGAATATCAAAAAAACCCAACTAAAGAATTAATGAAAGATGTAGATCCTGTTAGTATGGCTGAAGACTATGCTAAAGGTCAATTAGATGAATATATGAAAGGTGAAGGAGCCCCTAGAAAAGGTACTCAAGCAATGAGAGATAAAATGGCTAAACTCAGAGCTATGAAAGGTAGTGCTAAAAAAGGTGGTTTGGTTAGAACTATGTCTGCACCTGTGATGGTTCCTCAACAAATGAAAAGATCAGTTGGAAGACCTCGTTCAGCAGTAGCTGTTGGATCTGGTATTGCTGAAATGTCATTACCTTATAAACGAGCTTTAAAAAATAATTTTGCTGGTTTAAAATTAGATAATACTACTGTTGGTGGAGAACCAATTGGAAAATATAGTGTAAATTCTAGAGTAAAACCTTCACCTTCTGAAATGACTTTAAGCCCTTATGCTAGAATGGATTCTCCTGCTATGAATCCTTTTGTTCCTAAAACTTCAGTTCAAGCTGGTGGAACTGGCTCTGGTTATGGTGGTAGAGGATTATATGGATATGGATTATATTAAAAAAAACCTTTAGAAAAATTAATTTAAAAAAATGTTTAAAAATATTTAAATATTCGTTTAAATTTCAAAAAAATAAAATCTATAGTAATAGTATATATATGAGTTCAGTGGTAAAATCCGTTACCGATGCTTTTGTTGATGATTCTGATTCTGATGATGTAACCTTTGTTGAGAAAAAAACTGTTGAGAAAGATGTTGAATTTGGTTCTAAAAAAGAAATGGAACATTTAGAAATTATGAGAGATATATTTTGTAAGAAATTGAAAAGAGCAAATAATAAATGGTTTGTATTTGATTATTCTTGTGAGAATTGTTATGTTGAATTAAAAAGTAGAAGATGCGACCACGATAAATATCCAGATACTATGATTGGGTTAAATAAAATTAATTATTGTTCTCAAACAAATAGACCTGTTTATTTTGCTTTTAATTTTGAAGATGGTTTATATTATTGGAAATATAATAAAGAAGATATTGATAGTGGTCTTGTAACAATTAGAAAAGGTGGAAGAACTGATAGAGGTATAGATGAAACAAAAGACTATGCATATATTAAAACAGAAATATTAAAAAAAGTTTAAATAAATTTATTATCATATATTATATATATATGCTAACAAATTTTGATATAGAAAGAATATGTAATAAATTGGATTTACCTATTATTGGTGTATTTAATAAAGATGAACTAGCTAATCAAGAAAGAAAGATTGGAAGTTATTATATTAATATGCAAGATAGTGATGATGGTTGTGGTTCTCATTGGGTATTAGCTAAAATTTATAGTGATGATGATAGATCTTCAGATAATGATGATAAAGAAGAAAGTGTTGCTAATGCTTTATATTTTGATTCATTTGGTATTGGTATGCCTAAAGAAGTTGCATCCTTTTTAAAACCATTTAAACCAATATATTGTAATAATAGACATATACAAAATATTAGAAGTAGTCAATGTGGATGGTATTGTATAGCTTGTGACTATGTATTAGAACATAAACAATATTCTGATACATATTTAGAAGATTATGAAAAATTTTTAGAAATATGGAGTAAAGAACCTGAAAATAATCTCACAATATTAAAATCATTATTTAAACCATTATAGGATTATCTTTATATGCTATTATAAATGAAACATCATTTGAAATCTTTTTTGTTATATAATGATTATAACCTTCTTTTCTTAATTTAGCTGGTTCTAATTGTCTAAATCTAAATGTATGAGGAGTTGAATCTATTTTACCTAACTTAAAACCACTATTTATTACCCAATTAGCCGACTTACTTAAATCACTGTGTTCTTTTTTTATTATCACACTTTGAACTTTATACATATATATTTAATTAGATATTTTTTTTTTAATTAAATTCCACAGTAAGATTTCTATCTATTTTAACTATTCGTTTAGGCTTTTTCTCTTTATTGTTTTTCTTTTTATTTATATAATTAACATTATTCTTAACTCTATCTATAATTGTTTGTCTATTTTTTTGATAGTAATCTTTAAAATATTTATACTGTCTCTCTTTTATTTTCTCTTTATTATCAACATAATATTGTTTAATCTTATCAATATTGTTTTTATAATAATCCATTATAATATATTTAGAAATTAATTTTTCAGAAAAAAAAAACCTTTAGAAATATTTAAATATTCGTTTAATTTTTTAAAAAATAAAATCTATAGTATAGTATATATAATGCCCTCAAAAAAGAATGTTGTTAAGAAAGTTGCACCTGTTGAAGAACCTAAAGAAGAAGAATTTATTGAAGAATATAATAATAATGAAGGAATCGTCCTACCTGATAATAATTGGGATAATGGTATTAATGAAATAATTCAAGAAATGAAAGTAGGTGATGAAGATCAATTTGGATTAAAACCTATTATTTTATTAAATAAAAAAACATACACACAAGCACATAGAAAAGCACAACAAAGATATAGAGAAAAATATCCAGATAAGTATTGTGAAACACAAAGAAAATTATATGATGAGAAAAAGAAAGATGAAGAATGGAAAAAGAAATTTAATGAAAGAGCAAGACTTAATAATGAGAAGTATAGAAATAAAAAGAAAGAAGAAATGTTAGCACAAGGAATTGAAATTAAAAAAAGAGGTCGTCCTAGAAAGCAAAAGAATGAAGATTTAATAGCCAATGATAGTGATGAAGAAATTAATAATATATTTGTTTGTTGTAGATGTTACAATGAAGTTAATATAACATACTCTGGATATTGTGCTAAATGTCAAGATGCTGAAATTGAAGAGCTTAGAAAAGCTGATGAAAATGATGAAATGCATAAATTAGATGATTTTGATATACCAGAATTGTATGATGAAGGTGATGATGAGTATGCAACTGATATAGCAGGTAATAGAGTTAAACTTGATCTTGAACCATTTGAGAGTTCTGATTTTTGTTCATCATATAATAATAAATAAATTAGTTTAAAAAAACCTTTAGATTTTTCAAATATTATAAAATATTTAAAAAATTCGTTTTTGAAATAAAAAAAAATATATAGTATATTATATATAGAATGCCCAGAATTACTAAGTTACAAAAGCTTAAGAATGAAGCTAAAGATAAATTAAATGAGGTTAGAAGTTTGTTATCAGGTAAGACTTATAATTCATTTTTAAATAAGATTGATGACAAAGATAGACCTACTAGTATAAAAAAAATTATGGAAAATATAAAAGAAATTAAAGATTTGTATGGTTCTAAAGCTCAAAAATTAACATTAGCAAAGATTAAAGAAACTAAAGAAAAAGTTAGAAAAATTAAACAAACTAAAAAAGATTTGTTGAAAGCTAATTTAGCTAAATTTTTTGAACCAAAAAATGTATTAATTAAAAAGAGATTACAAGATAAAGTTAAATTTTATACAAAATATTCATATAGTTATATTGGTGTTGATACATTAGAAGATTTTTATAATAATATTAAAACTGAATTAGATAAAAAAAATGAAGGTCAATCATTTACGAGTGTTAGTATATTTACAAGAAATAAAGAATCAGGTAATAAGGTTAGAGCTTTTTCTATGTTAGCAACAGAAATTAGAACATATGAAGATTTTATTAATAGATTAGAACAACTTCGACAAGGTAGTCTAGAGACAACTGGTTCTGATCCATTAGATTATAATGATGAAGATGAAATTATATTAACAAACTTTGCTTTATCTCAAACTAGAATTGAAAAAGCTAAAATTGGTAATGGAACTTCTAATACTATGTTATTTGAAACTGTTGGTATTGAAGAAAGTAAAAGTGTTAATAAAAAAAATAAAAAAGAAGTTGGTAATAAAGATTGTGCTTATCAATGTTTAAAATATTGTGGTGTAGATTTTAAAGGAGACATTAATGAAATTAGGAGTGTAGATAATCTTATTAAATATATAAAATCTAATAATCTACCTATTAGTGTTTTATGTAATTCTTTTACTTTAAAAAGATTCATACTTGATATGATTAAAGATTATGGTGAGATTGATAAATATATTAATGATAAAAAAGGATTCCCTAGATTAAATCCTGTTTTTAAATTTAATATAGGTGTTGATGTAGAATTATGTCATTTTTATGAATATAATCCTCATATTAAATATGACAAATATGGAAAACAAGATATTGAATTTGATGATTATACTGATAAAGAATTAGAAGAAATTGATGATAAATCTTATGAACATCATACTATAATCTTTGATGAATTTAATAATCATTTTGATGTTATTAAAAATGATGAAATTAAATTATGTGATGATGTTTATTTAGATAGATGTATGCGAGTTATTAAAAATGATAAACATATATTTTCTCCTAGACAAATAAACATTAATTCTAAAGCTGATGCAACTATTGTAGTTGAAACAAGATTTGTTATTTTTGATTATGAAACTGTTATTGATTTTGATAAAAGTAGTTGTATGCAAGAATATTCTTTATCTATACTTGACTTAAGTGATAAAGAATTAGAAAAATTAACTACCGCTGATGAAGAAGAAGATTTAGATACAATTAATACTATTAGAAAACAAAGATGTGTAACATTCCTTGGTTATGATTGTAGTACTAAATTTATTAATTGGATATTAGATAATCAATCAGATAAAGCTTTTGTTTTTATTGGATTTAATAATGCTAACTTTGATAATTTTATATTATTAGATGCTTTATTAAGACATAACTTAAATAA
>Ga0315904_10011275_pt1 | contig 11423 bp, 8 predicted proteins | sample LakEriMetagenome_6_FD_203529 | JGI IMG/M metagenome (GOLD analysis project Ga0315904, IMG submission 203529) | Freshwater fungal communities from buoy surface, Lake Erie, Ohio, United States - Buoy 12 MA120 | ecosystem: Environmental > Aquatic > Freshwater > Lake | place: USA: Lake Erie, Ohio... | reverse complement strand
TAGCCTTCATTTTTTGAATAAGCCCAGTTAAAAAGCTATCACATTTTCTGTGCTCTTTAGCATTAAAGTCCCGCTTTTGTCCAATCCATCGATGATGGATTGCATCTTTATGTAAGCATACAGAAACTACATCGGCTGCTACTGAAAGATTTATAGTGTAACTCCTCTATCATAGAACAAAGTGTTTAGCATGAATAAACTTTGCGGGTTGCAGCCTGAATAGTGATTTAGAAAATACCCCATTAGTCCATGAAATGGCCAGAATTAGAATGGAACGATCCGGATTAAATCGACGTTCATTAGAAGAAAACAATACTCTGTTAGATTTGGAACATAAAGCTTGGACATTAGCAAATAAAAGAGTAAGTTCGAACAAATATGTTGCCTTTACGAGAGTAAATTTGTAAATCGTTCTTTGCAATTCGGGAGCCATTTCCATGGTGTTCTCTTTTTCTTCTAACCTATTAAATTAACATAAACGAATACACGATTAATGATGCCAATTTCAAGGAATTTGAAGGAAGAAAATGAGCGTTCAGCTCCTCGTGAAGCTACTTCCCTGACTTGGAATCATGTTAACCCCAGATTGGTTCATATCGACGATAACGAGATTGCGCTAACTGAAGTGAAGTGCATTTTAAAACAAATCAAAGATCTGAACTATGTTGGCGGGTTCACTGATCCGGTTCTGGCTTCAAAGTTCATAAGAGACCAAATGCCGGACATAGTTGTTCTTGACACTACAATCAGTGGACAAAGTGGCATTGACTTTGCACTGTCTTTTCAAGACCTGCCTATTTCTGTCGTTTTCTTAGCAGCATATGATGATCTGGCGTTAGAAGCATATAAGGCAGCGCCACTTGGTTTTCTTCTTAAACCTTCAAGCCTCCAGGAACTTGAAGAAATCATTGCTCTTTGGAGGCGAAAGCATCCTTATGGGGCGCTTGAAAGAACCACACGAATATTAGATAGAATCATTTCGGAGAGAGCCTCCTTTCACCATCATCCGGAACTCCAAAAGAAGCTTTTCATCTCCACTATAAATAGTATCCAGATTATCGATCTTTCAGAACTTATCCTAATTGAAGCCCAGTCAAATTACTCAACTTTCCATCTTGAGCAATCCAAGTCCATTACGTCCAGTAAGAATCTAAAGATATATGCGGATGTCCTGGCGGGTCACCCGGATTTTATTCGAATAAGTCGAACTTTTGTTGTCAACAAACATTTTGTCAAAGAGATTAGACGTCCTCAAAGGGGAAAGACTTCAATAGTTATGGATAACGGGAGAGAACTTAATATCTCTAATTTGCAACGGGAAATTGTATTAAATAGAATAAAATCCTGATTTTTATTGTAGAATTTGTAATATTGACAATAACTAGTTATTGATTTGACATTTAAGTGGTTTTTTTTAGAGTTAAAAAGGCTTTTAATGAATCAAATACAAGTTAATGAATCTCAGCTTATCCAATCTCTTAATCAGGGCTGTGAGCGTGCTATGAAGTATTTCTATGAAAGATACTCAGGACGTATTTATTTTCTGGTCATGAAGTTTCTGAAATCCCCGGAACAGTCGCAGGAGGTGGTACAGGATGTTTTCCTGAAGCTTTGGACTAACCGAAAAGAACTGGATAAAGATCGACCAATAGAAGCCTGGTTGTATACGGTGGCGCGTAATCAGGTCATAAATCAGTTCAAGAAAATGGCCCGTGAACAGTTGAAGCGTTCTACTCAGCCGGTTTCGGAGGTTCAATTACATGCCCCAGAGGAAGCGGATGGACAAATCCTGGAACATGAGAGCAACCATCTGCTGAGGCAGGCGATCCGGCGATTGCCGGAGAAACAGCGGGAAGTGTATACGCTGGCACGCCTGGAAGGTTATTCCCGGCTGGAGATAGCAGATCAGATGCAGATTTCCGCATTAACGGTCAAGACGCATATGTCCAGGGCTGCGGTCAGTGTGAAAAGTTTTGTGCGAAGTAGAGGATTTTCTGCCGGCTGTCAGGTATTTCTGGCATGCTTTGGCCTGTAATGCTTTTTAACAAATAAGGTATTCCGGTCTAAGTCGCTCCGTGACAAAATCGGATGCCCATTTAACCCTTAAAATGACCAGAAATGACACGCAGTTTAAAGTTTGGTTAGATCAGTACATAAAGGATACCATTAGTTCTTCTGAAAGGGAACTACTGATGGAAGCCATTGCAGATAACCGTATTGATGACTTGCTGAACGAAGAGATCGAATCCCAATATTCTCAGGGTATTGGGGAGGTGAAAAGTCATTTTGGTCCTTTGGCTTTCGAGAGATCTGCTGTATTCGACTTAATCAGGCCTATTTCCGGTTTGGAAAAGCCCTCCACTGCTTCTTACCGAACTATGTGGTGGGCTGCAGCTGCTATTTTGTTATGCATCGTTGGAGTTCTCGCCGTATGGGCACCCTGGGTAAATGAAAGCCATATGTTGGCCAGGATTCCTACAAAGTACAGGGAGCAGACGAATCGATCCGAAGCAATTCAAGAGGTTCTTTTGTCTGACGGATCACGGGTGAAACTTGCGAACGGCGCAACTATCTACTACCCTGAACGGTTCGAGGCTGGAATGCGAGAGGTTTATCTGGAAGGAGATGGGTTTTTCGAGGTCACACATATGGAAGGTATACGGTTCATCGTACATGGGCATTCTGTTTCCGCCGAGGTGTTGGGTACCAGTTTCTGGATGCATCAGGATAAAACGCTCGGAAATGCTGAAGTGGAAGTGCGTACGGGAAAAGTAAGTGTCAAGGCCAATGGATATTCGGAAAAGGACACTGAGGCTACGCCTGTATTGGTAACAGCCAACCGGAAGGTGGCATATCGTCATGAAGATAGGAACCTAAGCTTAACACTGGCGGATACGCTCCTGCCACTTCACACTCAGGAGGTCCAGCGGATCCTTCAGGATCAGCATGTTCTGCATTTTAAGAAGGCAACACGATTGGGGGAGGTATTGTCTGTATTATCGAAGGTGTATGGGGTGGAAATCGGGTTGTCATCTTCCGATCTGAATGACTGTCTGGTTACCGGAGATCTTTCGGGACAGGATCTGATCAAAAGTATTGAGATCATATGCCTGTCCATCGGTTCTACATATGAACGGAAACAAATGAGAATCCTTATCTCAGGTTCTGGTTGTTCACTGAATTGAAGTGTGATTTATATACATTCCGGCTGATCCTTTCTATTCCCCCAAAAGAAAACTTGGTAGGTGTTTATTCCGGCGGTGATAGGAACCTTTTATATATCCCTTAACTTACAGCCTGCTCGGATCCATTCTTAGTATGAGAAAACTTTGCAGGGCCATATTCTGTTTTCTTTTTGTTATTTGCACAGTGATTGATAGTGTGGCCCAGAAGTCTTTGCATAAGCTTGTGAACCTGGTTGCCGATCAACGTCCTCTCTACGAAATCATAGATATGCTTAAGGCCCAGGCAGGCATCTCTTTTTTCTATAGTCTCAATGCCGTTGGAGCCAATCGAAAGGTAAGTTGTCAACTTAGGAACGTACCTTTAAACAGTGCATTGGATGCCCTTTTTCTGCCTCTTCAAATCCGATATAAGTTCGTTGATGATCAGGTTATTCTTTACTCGATCGTGAAAAAGACAGCTTTGCAGGGCGATTTTTCTGAATCTTTGAGATCGGATTCCATGGCGGGTTCAGGAGATGTTCGGCCGACGAACCGGAATTTGGCTGCCATTAGGGGGCGTGTGCTCACCGTTCAAGGCATTCCGCTGGAGGGCGCCAATGTATTGGTGAAGGGTACATCAACCGGGACAGTTACGGATGCTGATGGTACGTTTTTGCTTGAAGTGGGTGTATCAAACGGACAGGTTGAGGCATCCTATACATCTTATCAGTCAACGGTCCAGAGTTTCTCAGGCCCCGGTGCCCTGCCGGACATTCAATTGCAACCGGTTAATTTGGACATGGGAGAGGTGGTTGTGATCGGTTATGGCACGCAGTTGAGGCGATTCATTACCGGAGCCAGTTCCACCATTCGATCGAGGGATATTTCGGATGCTCCAGTTACCACAGTGGATGCGGCTCTGCAGGGCAGAGCTCCCGGGGTACTGGTATCCCAGCAGGGAGGAACTCCGGGTGCTCCGGTACGGATTCAGGTACGTGGTACCAGTTCCATATCCAGTGGCACCGAACCTCTTTACATTGTTGATGGAGTGTATATTTTTCAGGAGCTTACAGGTATAGGGGACGGTATGACAGCAAATGCTGTTAATCCTCTCATTACGATTAATCCGGATGATGTAGCCTCAATAGAAATTCTAAAGGATGCTGCTGCCACTGCGATCTATGGTGCTCGGGGGGGCAATGGAGTAATCATTATCACTACAAAGCAGGGCAGGAAAGGGCAGGGTAATTTTTCTGTTACCCTGAACAGAGGAAGTACGTCACCGATAAAACTGATGGACAATGCATCGGGTTCGGAGTGGCTGGCAGTAGTGGATCAGGCCCGCAGCAACTCGGCAGGTTTTGGAATTGCTCCGGGTCAGGAGTTGTTTAACCCACTCCTGCTCGTATCAAATACGCTGCCCACTCCTTCTGGTGTAAGCGGGCCGCAATTTGAACCTAATAATGATTTTACGCGTGAGATTGCTGAGAGGACGAATACAAACTGGCGTGATAAGCTGCTGAAGGACGGTCATATCACGGATTATAAGATGTCTTTGGAAAATGGCTTTGATCAGGGGAGCTTCTATCTATCGGGGCAATATTGGGATGAGTCGGGCATTCTGACTAACCAGCACTTGCAGCGATTTTCCTTCCGGTCTAATCTGGACTTCAGTCCTTCACCCAAATGGCAGCTGGCAGCCCGGTTTTCGCCTACTTTTGTCCGCAACCGGTTTGCCCAAGTTGGAATCGGGAATAACGGAGCCATGCTTGGCCGCGGTAATGACGGGGCTACCGGTGGCTGGGCTCAGGTGTATCGGGAAGCCCTGCCCATCATGCCAGTATATAATACCGACGGAACCTACTTTGATCCACTTCGTGGCCGAAATGTGGTAGCCGGTGCAGACCCGTCGAATTTCACCAGTCGTCAGCAACAACAGCGTTTCATGGGGAGTGCATTCCTTGAATTCAAGCCGCTGCCGGAGTTATCCTTCCGGGTTGAGGCAGGTGCTGATTTTATCAATGCTCAGAACCGATTCTGGGTTAGCGATATCATACGATACAATCGATTAGGCAGTGAGGCCGGAACCATCCAAACGAATCTGTCTGCCACTTCATACACTACCTTCAAAAAAAACTGGGGAAGACTTCATGACCTTTCCATTACTTCTGGTGGTGAATACCAACAATCTGGTAGTCGTCGTTATAGTTTAAGCATGGAAGGCTTACAGGGCAGCCAGCAGGAAATCGGAGAGATCAGCGATGGTGATCAGGTGATACAGGCCGTATCTGGCATCATGCCCGACCAGTTGTTCTCCTCTTTTTTTCTGCGATCGCAATATTCATATAATGGCCGGTTGCTGGCTTCCTTCAGCATACGCAGAGACGGGTCATCTGTTTTCGCTCCTGGTAACCGTTTTGGAAATTTCCCTTCTTTATCGGCCGGCTGGGTAATTTCTGATGAGAAATGGTTCAACAGATCCAATCTGGCCAGGACCATTTCCCATCTGAAGCTAAGAAGCAGTTACGGCCTTACCGGCAATGCATCGATACCAGCATTCATGTATCTCAGCAATTTTGTCAATTGGCCTGTTTATGGACAATCACCTGCCCTTGCCCTTAGTGTGCTGGCGAATGGAAAAATTCGATGGGAAAAGAACAGGCAATTTGATCTGGCCGTTGAAGCTGGGTTCTGGAACGATAGGCTACATGTTTCCATGGAAGGATTTCTAAGGGTATCGGAGGATATGCTGCTGAATGTGCCGGTCGCCCCCACGGTGGGTATCGGGGCAGGCAGCCAAAGTGTGATCACCAATGTTGGGAATCTTCGTAACTCGGGTATTGAATGGGACTTGAGGGGTGTACTGCTGGAAAGTCACAAACGTAAAGATCGACTGCGCTGGACCGCTAATCTGAACATAACGCTGATCCGAGATAAGGTATTGAGGATGACCGATCACTTCACCAATTTGCCGGTGGGTGATTTCCCAGTGGCAAACGGAATCCAGCAGGGAGTAGGCATCACCCAGCTGGGCGGTCGTCTGGGGACGTATTATCTGGCAGAATATGCCGGACTCGACCAGCAGGGGTATGAAACCATCTACGAGGTGGATATGAATGTGTTGAGGGCTACCGGACGCACGGTGCGTACTGGACGGGTCATCCGTGCTACCTCCACCAATGTCAGTAACAACCTTATGGTACACTACGGCAAAACCGGCCTTCCTACCTGGTATGGGGGGCTTACCCAGTCATTGCAGTGGAAGGGCTTTGAATTGCGGATGCACTTCACATTTCAGGGGGGCAACTTTATTTACGACGGTCAGGCGGAAGCAATTTCTTACGTCCGAGGTGGAGGTAATGTGTTGATCCCGGGACTCCTGGAGAATAGCTGGCGGCCCGACAAGCAGGACGCCAGTTTACCTCGGCTGACCTGGGGCATGAGAGACAATACACTGGATGCCAACGGCTTCCCTGCGCCTCAGACGCTGAGCTCCCGAACCACAAGGTTTCTGTATCCCGGAGATTTCCTTCGCATGAAGACACTGAGTTTATCTTATCTGATAGCGGGCAAATGGATACGTAATCTGGGCATGAAGAGCGCCCGTTTATCGCTGTCTGGTCAAAATCTCTTCACCATAAGCCGATATCCCGGCGCTGATCCCGAGATCCTCGTATTGGGTCAAGGCACACAAGGGCGTAATCTGACTCAGGGTTTTCTGAGTAGTCAGCCGGTTCCTCAAGTTAGGACATTAATGGCTGGTCTTCAACTGGTACTTTGAGCACTTTCTTTTCTCTTTCCGACTTCTCATCTGTTGTTTTCAGTCCTCTCGAGTCAGGAGGTGTTCGGGTTAGCCCTCTTCGTAGCTGCCATGTTTTGTCACTGAACGATTTTTTTGTTATCAATACGTACTCCATAAGGTCTAGATTGCTTGTAATCGAGGAAACGACTTTTTTTCGCTGATCGGCCAGTCTTGAACAATTAGGCAAAGATCAGCGACTTGAAAACGGGAGCCGAGTCTCAGAAACCTTTCTGAATTTGTGTTGTGGAAATATATGCCATGATGAAAATCAATAATACTTCTCGAACTTTGCGATCATTGCATACACTCTGGGGAAGGCTGCATGCTGCGCCTATCCTCCTTCCAGCCCGGCGACCTTCTTTTCAACTTCTTCCCGGTCTTGATGACCGGGGTCAACTGTCAGGTATTCCATTCCAAATCCGTCAAATATGAAGCAGTACCGAATCAACCGTCTTTTTAATGCCCGTTCGGGTAAATGTTTCGACGTGGCCATCGACCACGGCTTTTTCAATGAATATGGCTTTCTGCAGGGTATTGAAGACATGGTGCAAGCCATTGCCACCATTGTGGACGCCAACCCGGATGCAGTACAGTTGACCACCGGCCAGGCACACTACCTGCAGTCCATTCCCGGCAAGCAAAAGCCAGCCCTGGTGCTGCGAACAGATGTGGCCAATGTCTATGGATCCTCCCTGCACCATGATTCTTTTTCGCTTATGTTGGAAGATTGCGTGGGTCAGGCGGTACGGCTGGATGCGGCTTGTCTCTGTGTGAACCTTTTCCAGATCCCGGGAGCACCAGAGGTTACCCGGCAGTGCATCGAAAACATACTGCGCCTGAAACCGGAGGCGGACAGGTTCTCCATGCCTATGATGGTGGAGCCCCTTGTCTTTCGGCCAAATAAGGAGAAGGGTGGCTACATGGTGGATGGCGACCTCGGGAAGATCCTGCCGTTGGTCAGACAGGCCGTGGAGTTGGGTGCCGACATTATCAAGGGTGACCCCTGCGATGATGTGCGGGAATACCACCGGGTGGTGGAGATAGCAGGCCGAGTGCCCATTCTGGTGAGGGGTGGCGGCCGGGCATCCGATAAGGAAATTCTGGAGCGTACGGAACTTCTCATGGGTCAGGGTACCAAGGGTATTGTCTACGGTCGAAACGTGATCCAGCACGAAAACCCGGCTGGCATTATCCGGGCGCTGATGGCTATCGTGCACGATGATGCAACAGCAGGACAGGCTGCGGGATTCCTGGATTGATTTGCAGTGATAGATTAAATGAAACTAATAACCTTGAACATATGTCCATGGTCAAAGTAGGGATAATCGGTGGAGGATTGATGGGGCGTGAAGCGGCCAGCGCTTTCGGCAGGTGGTTTGTGCTCCAGGATTATCCGGTACAGGTGACATTGACCGCGGTATGCGACCTGAATGAGGACGTGCTGGCCTGGTATGAGAGGGTTCCTTCCGTGGCGCTGCGCACTCGTCAAATAGAGGAACTGCTGGCCTCCGATGTGGATGTGGTGTATGTAGCCGTGCCCCACCACCTGCATGAGGATGTTTACCTTAAAGTATTGAATGCCGGCAAGGATCTTTTGGCTGAAAAGCCCTTTGGAATCGATTTGGCTGCCGCGGAACGAATCGCTGCCGCGGCCCGTGAAACGGGCCGCTTCGTGCGGTGTAGTTCAGAGTTCCCCTTTCTCCCCGGACCACAGCAGGTGATCCAAGCGTTTCACTCCAACGAATTTGGCAGGCTGCTCCAGGTGCGTTCCGGCTTCCACCATTCCAGCGATCTCGACCCCGAAAAACCCATCAATTGGAAGCGCCAGGTGGCCTATTGCGGTGCTATCGGTGTGATGGGTGATCTGGGTATGCATGCCGTGCATGTACCTTTCCGTCTTGGCATGATCCCTAAGCGTGTATACGCCCAGTTGCAAAAGATCTATACAGAAAGGCCGGATGGGAGAGGTGGAAAGGTAGCCTGTGACACCTGGGATAACGCTATGCTTCACTGCGAAGCATCGGTGAACGGGCAATATGTTCCAATGACCATCGAGACCAAGCGGATGGCCCCCACCGAAACCAACACCTGGTTCATCGAGATCCTGGGTACAGATGGCGGGGTGAGATACAGCACTAAGCATCCGAAGACCTTCTACCGCTATCGACGGGAACGGACGCAGAGCTGGTGTGCCACCGATCTTGGCTTCGAGAGCGTGCATCCAACCATCACAGGGGGTATTTTCGAACCCGGATTCCCGGACTATTTTCAGCAGATGCTGGCCTCCTATTTCGCGGAACGCGCGGGACGGCTCAACGGGCGCTTCGGCTGCGCCACCATTGATGAGGCCCTACTCAGCCACCGTCTTTTTTCCGCAGCATTGGCCTCCGCTGATTCCGGACAGGTCATGCCGATTCCATGACAATGAACCATTCCCGATATGAAAAGATCCGATATCAACCGGGCATACCTGATCGCCAGCCGCTGCTTCACTGCCAACGGTTGGGCCTTGCTCCCGCATTTCAAATGGGACATCACCGACTTCGGCCTTGGTCGATTCGACCAATGGGGCCTTGTACTGATCAACCTCGCCGACGAAAAAGAGTATTGCGAAAAGCTCATGTATGCCGAAGCCGGTCAGCATACACCTGCTCATTACCATGAACAGAAAAAGAAGGACATCATTTGCCGCTTAGGCGAACTCTGCATGCAGGTGTGGGACCGCGATGACAAAGCCAATCCGGGAAGGTCGTTTGAGATAAAGGTAAACGGTGCGTTCCGTACGGTGCGTTCCGGACAGCTTCTCCTCCTGAGGGCAGGGGAGAGGGTGACACTCGAGCCCGGTGTCTGGCATGAGTTCTGGCCCGAATCGGAACAGTGCATCATCTGCGAGGTGTCCACTGCTAATGACAACCCACATGACAATTTCTTCGACAATGCCGACGTCGGCCGATTTCCGCATGTGGAAGAGGATGAGGAGCCGCTCATCAACCTGTTGAGCGATAAAAAATGGATGATGGAGAGAAAGGGAATCCTCGCTGTCGGGAATTTCATTGTGGATTCGGTCAAGTTGATAGACCTATGGCCCCCTCAGGAATCATTGGCTGATATCCAACACCAGCACCACAGTAATGGCGGGGGTGCCTACAATGTCCTTAAGGACCTGGCAGCCATGCAGTCTACCTTTCCACTCGAGGCGGCCGGTCTGGTAGGCAACGACCATTGGGGCCGATGGATCCGGGAAGACTGCATGGCACATGCCATCGACGTAGGCATGTTGGGCATAACCGATGAATGCGATACGTCCTACACGGACGTGATGACTTTGGCAGACGGCGGCAAACGAACTTTCTTCCATTACAGGGGAGCAAACGCGATGCTGAACCGAAGCCATATCAACCTTCAGCATAGTCGGGCACGTATCTTCCACCTTGCTTACATACTATTGCTGGACAGGCTCGATAAACTGGATGATTTTGGCATCAGCGAGGCCGCTCGACTGCTCCAGGAAGCAACTGAACGGGGTTTCATTACCTCCGCCGACCTGGTGAGTGTGCATGATCCAGGTTTCAGCAGAATCGTCAGGCCCTGCCTACCATACACCGACATCCTTTTCCTGAATGAGTTTGAAGCCGAGCGGATTACGGGCATTCAGGTGTTTCAAGATGGCCGTTTTTCTCCGTCCCATGCGCAACAGGCCTGCCACGAATTACTGTCCGCGGGAGTTCGCCAATGGGCGATACTGCATTGCCCGGATGGGGCAGTCGCAATGGGGGCGGATGGCGCATTTTTTCTTCAAGGAAGCGTTCAGCTGCCTAAATCATTGATTGCGGGTACTGTAGGTGCAGGCGATGCCTTTGCCGCCGGTATGCTCATGGGTATTCATGAAAAATGGCCGATGGATGAGACGTTGAGACTAGCGGTTGGTTCCGCCGCAGCCTGCCTCTTGCATCCTACCTCGTCCGGCGGTTTGCTTCCAACCGGAGACTGTCTGGGGCTGGGGACGAGATATGGATACCGTAAACTCTGAATCATTGGATCGGCTTATGCTGCAAGAGATGATTTGTTTAAACAAGGGGGCGGCACGGCACTGCCATCCCCACGGGAAACGGATGCTCCTGACTTTCAGAAACATGGAAGGACTCAGATCGGCTGAGATGGTTCATAGGGGGAGGATCGGATAGAGGATGATCGTATCAATGCTGGAAGCATCCTATCGATGGCATGGAAGGAGCCAGGAACAAGTGGGATAAAAATAATTCATGCATGGAATCCTTTACAGTCTTTTTGTGTACATCGCAGGCATCTGTTGCGAGGCAAATGGGCAGATACCTTGCGACAGCATGATGTACATCGACAATGGCAAGGCCGTCCTGGGAATTCAGGCCTTCGGCAGTGCCATCACGGATTTCCGGTTCAAAGGCTCTAAGATCAATCCCTTCACATGGTCGCTGAAG
>Ga0315904_10011269_pt1 | contig 11427 bp, 14 predicted proteins | sample LakEriMetagenome_6_FD_203529 | JGI IMG/M metagenome (GOLD analysis project Ga0315904, IMG submission 203529) | Freshwater fungal communities from buoy surface, Lake Erie, Ohio, United States - Buoy 12 MA120 | ecosystem: Environmental > Aquatic > Freshwater > Lake | place: USA: Lake Erie, Ohio... | reverse complement strand
TTTTATAAAAAACCTAGAATAGATTTTGAAATATTAGAAAAATATAAAGAAGGAATAATTGTATTATCAGCCTGCATGTCTGGATTGATAGCAAAGGCTATAGAATTTAAAGAATATGCAGTAGCAAAAAAACATTTGAAATGGTTTAAAGATACATTTGCAGATGATTTTTATGTTGAAGTAATGCCACATAATTCAAAAGAACTAAATAATGAATTGCTAGATTTAGCAGACTCTATGGATATTAAAGTGGTTGTTACCCCAGACTGTCATCATTCAAGTACAGATCAAAAAACAATTCAAGAAATCATGCTTTTATTAAATACGCATGCTAAATTGCAAAAAGAAGCCAAGTTTGAAAAGTCTCAAAAAATAGATAATATTATGAAAAGACTAGACTATCTTTACGGAGAAGATAGACCAATGTCATTTAGATCATTTGATATACATCTTTTATCCTATGAAGAAATGAAACAAGCAATGAATATGCAGGGTATAAAAAGAGAAGACATATATACTAACTCAATTGAGATTGCAAATAAGGTAGAAGAATACGATATTGTTAGTGGCTTAGATTTGCTTCCTGCTAAAATAGATGACCCTCATATGGGATTAGTTGATTTAGTTTTGAAGGGTATGCAAGAAAAAGGATTATACGATAAGCCTGAATACAAAGAAAGAATGCAAGAAGAGTTAGATATTATTAAAGATAAAAACTTTTCTTCATACTTTTTAATTGTTTCTAATATGCTTAACTGGGCAAAAGAGCAGGGAATTCTTGTAGGTCCTGGTCGAGGATCTGCAGCAGGATCATTAGTTTGCTACGTTTTAGGAATAACTGATGTAGACCCACTTGAATATGGACTTTTGTTTTTTAGATTTATTAACCCAGAACGCAATGACTTTCCAGACATTGACTCTGATATTGCAGACAATAGAAGAGATGAAGTCAAATCATATCTTGAACAACAATATAAAAATGTTGCATCAATCGCTACATTCTTAATGTTTAAAGGAAAAGGTATTGTTAGAGATGTATCTAGAGCATTCAATATACCTTTAGCAGAAGTTAATAAAGTATTAAAAGTAGTAGATGACTGGGATGATTTTACCACTAGCAAAAATGCTCAATGGTTTAGATTAAAATATCCAGAAGTAGTTATATACGGAGAGCAATTGCGTGGACGTATTCGTGGCACAGGTATTCATGCTGCAGGTGTTGTAACCGCAAAAGAACCTATTTTTAAGTACGCACCCATGGAAACAAGATCAGCACCAGGAACTAAGGAAAGAATTCCAGTAGTAGCAGTTGACATGGAAGAAGCGGCAGACATTGGATTAATTAAGTTAGACGTTCTTGGATTAAAAACTTTAACAGTTATTGACGATACACTAAAGACAATTAAGAAAAGACATAAGATAAATATTAAATTAAAAGAAATACCTTTGAACGATCCAAAGGTTTATGAGATGTTGTCTGATGGAAGAACTAAAGGTGTATTTCAGTGCGAAGCAACTCCATATACAAACTTGTTAGTTAAAATGGGAGTAAGCAATCTAGACGAACTTGCTGCTTCAAATGCTTTAGTAAGGCCAGGGGCAATGAATACAATTGGAAAGTCTTATCTTGCAAGAAAGCATGGTAGAGAAATAACAGAGTATATGCATCCTATTATGCAAAAGTTTACTAAAGATACATATGGTTGTGTTTTATATCAAGAACAAGTAATGCAGGCCTGCGTTCACCTTGGTGGAATGACAATGGCAGAAGCAGACAAGGTACGTAAGATTATTGGTAAGAAAAAGGATGCAAAAGAATTTGATGAATTTAAAGACAAGTTTGTGACTGGTGCATCAAAACATGTTACCCCATTTAAAGCAGAGGGATTATGGCATGATTTTGAGGCTCACGCAGGCTACTCATTTAACAAGTCTCATGCAGTTGCTTACTCTATGCTTTCATATTGGACAGCATGGTTAAAATACTACTACGGTATTGAATTTATATATTCTTTGTTAAAGAATGAACAAGATAAAGATGCTAGAACAGAATACCTAATCGAGGCTAAAAGAATGGGCATAGCCTTAAAACTACCACACATCAATGAATCAGACAGTGATTTTAAGATCGAGGGAGAGGGTATAAGAATAGGACTATCTGCTATCAAATGGATATCAGACAACATTGCCTCTAAGATTATAGATAAAAGACCTTTTACATCATATAAAGAATTTTATGACTTTGTATTTACAAAAGGAAGTGGTGTTAACTCAAGAGCCTTGGCTGCCTTAAATGCTGTTGGTGCATTAACATTTACTGATAATCCTAGAGATGAAAAAAATGTAAGAGAAAATTTATATGAATATTTAAATTTACCAGAATTTAAAACTACAGTTCCTCAACATTACTATGCTTATATTGACGACATAGAAGACTTTGAAGAGACTGGTGTATTTATATTGATGGGTGTGATTAAAAATATAAAAAGAGGAAAAGGTTGGTCTAGAGTAGAAATGATGGACTCAACAGGATTACTTGGTGTATTTGACGATGAAGATACAAAGATTGAAGCAGGAAAAACTTATATTATCGCAGTTGCTAATAATAGAATTATGGAAGCAGTAACTGTAGATGAAGTTAAAGAATCATTAACAAATCCACTAATTAAGTTTTTAAATTACAAAACATTGCCATATAGCGGAGAAGAGTATTATGTGGTATCATTTAAGCCAAGAACAACAAAAGCAGGAAAAAAGATGGCTAATATGATAGTTGCAGATACAAGTAGAGATATGAAATCTATTGTTATATTTCCTACAAAATACTCAGAAGGATTTATGAAGTGTGAACCTGGCAAGGCTAGAAAAATGACATTTGAAACTGCAAAAGATGGAACAGAAATACTACGAGAAGTAATGGCAAACTAGAAAGATAGGTATATGAAAACAATTGAAATAGAAGACTTCTTATCTCAGTTAGATCCTGAGTTAAGAAAAAGAGTAAGTAACGCAACAGAGGTAGAGGTTAAAAAACAAAAAACACCTAGCATAAGTCTTAATAACGCACTTAAAGGTGGACTTGGCTACGGTAGGCAAATATTAATTTGGGGAAATAAGTCAGCAGGAAAGTCTTCATTCTGTTTACAAATGATTGGAGAAGCACAAAAGGAAGGAAAGGTTTGTGCATGGATTGATGCAGAACAATCTTTTGATCCAGAGTGGGCTACAAAACTTGGTGTAAATACAGATAAATTAATTTACTCAGAAGCAAGAACCATTAATGATATGGTAGATGTTGCTACTCAACTAATGAAAGCAAAGGTAGATGTATTAGTTGTAGATTCTATCTCTGCTTTACTACCAGCAATATATTTTGAAAAAGATTCTACAGAACTAAAACAACTTGAGAATACAAAACAAATAGGTGCAGAAGCAAGAGATATGACTAATGCTGTAAAGATGCTTAATTATGCTAACAATCAAGATAATCAAACATTATTAGTTTTAATTTCTCAACAAAGAAATAATATTGGTGCAATGTACGCTTCACATGTTCCAACTGGTGGACAGGCTGTTAAATTCTTTTCTAGTACTGTAATTAAGTTATGGTCTAGTGAGTCAGAGAACCAAGCAATCAAAGGTAAAATACAGGCTGGAGATAAATTAATTGAAGAAAAGGTTGGTCGTGTTGTTAACTGGCATGTTGACTTTAATAAAACTGGTCCAGCATTTCTTAGCGGGTCATATGACTTTTATTTTGGCGGAGGTACAACTGGTGTAGATAAGGTTGCCGACTTAGTAGACACAGCAGAACTGTTAGGCGTAATTGAAAAAGGTGGAGCCTGGTATACAGTTTTAGGAGAAAGATTACAGGGTAGGGCAAAAGTAATTGAATATCTAAAAGAAAATCCAGAAAAGATAAAAGAACTTGAATCAAAACTCAACTTCTAAGTATACTTTATATAATGGCAAATTTTTTTGTCATACATGTAAAGTAGTAGTAGAAACAGCAAGGATGTACAAAGACACAGGAGATCTTACTTGGATGTGTAAAGAAAAACATTTATCTAAGGTTAACTTTAACGTGAAGGGATATTAATGAGCGAGCGTGGTGAACTAAAGCGTATTGGGGCTAAGCAGCACATTAATTCTGGAAGAGGACCAGTCAAGGCTGACGGATCGTTAGACGATTTCGTTATAGATGTAAAGGAATATTCTAAATCATATTCTGTCAGCCAAGACTCTTGGGCTAAAATTGTGTCAGACACAATGAAGGTAGATAGAAAAAAGAATCCAGCACTGATGATAGTTTTAGGAGAAGGAAATAAAAAGGTTAGGCTTGCTATAATAGAGTGGCAAGTATTTGAGCAATTGAGAGAGAGTAATGGAAACAACAGTTGAGATATTAAATAAGGTATCAGGATTAAACGACATATCAGAGTACATGAAGGATGAAGAATTAACTAATGCATTAGTAGTTGTTGCTAAGTTAATATCCAATCCAGACATACCACCACAAAAGGCTACATTGTTGATCACACAACTACAAGCATATTCTGCTAAATTTGGGATGCTTGCCTCTTGGTACTCGCATGTAAAAAAAGATGAGAGGGTAAAAAAGAATCTATACTACTCTGCTAGAGAAGCAATAGATAAATTAGTTGATGCCCTTAAATATAGCGTAAGGTCATTCTAATGTCAAATAAACTAGTAAAAAAGATTCTATCTAAAGATGAAGAGTCTAAAGATGAAAATAGTATAAATTTAAATGAAATTATAGAAAAAATACATGATGGTTATGAGCATAAAAAAGGTACATACTTTGCTAAAAGGGTAGGCTTTACACCATCTAGTTTAACCTATGGTGCTGGAAAATGTCCTAGATATTGGTATTTATATTTTGAAGGCAATGAAGCAGAGAATACTAATAGTTGGTATGAAGTTGCTAATATGGATTCTGGTACAGATAGACATACAAGAATTGAAACAGCAATGGATAATGCTGGAATATTAATAACAAAAGAAGCACAATTAAAACATGAAAATCCAACTATATCTGGAAAAACAGATGCTGTTATTTTATGGAAAGATCAAGAAATATTAACAGAAATTAAAACCAAAACAGATGAAGGATTTCAAAGAACAAAGAAGCCTGCTAAGTATCATATAGAACAACTGTTGATTTATATGAAAATTATGAAAAAGGCTTTTGGGGTATTAATATATGAAAATAAAAATAATCATGAAATGTTGATGTTCCCTATTAGGCTTAACCAAAAGTATAAAGACTTTATTAACTATTTCTTCGACTGGATGAAAAGTGTAGAGGCTGCGTTTAAAGAAAACAAATTGCCAGAGAATCCATATAGAGTAAAGTATAACTCTAAAGATTGTAAAGGTTGCATGTTTTTGAAAGTATGCCAGACTAAACCAGTTGGGGATATAAAAATCGAGGCTAGGAAAGACCTTGAATGATAAAAGTATGTCAGTGGTGCGAAAAAGAATTTGAGTCTAATATTAGAAACCAAGTATACTGTTCATCAGAATGCAGGGTTGAATCAACAAAACAAAAAATATCTCAAAGATATCAGCAGTCTAAATTTAAAACCAGACTTAAAAAAGAAAGAAGATGTGCAGGAGGCTGTAATACTTTGCTAAGCGTATACAATGATTCTAAGTTTTGTGACAGTTGTCTTGTAAATAATAAACAGTTTGACAAATTAATAAAAGAAATTAGAGGATATTTTGACTATGAAAAAGAATAAGTTATTATATATTGGACACCCTAAAACTATTATGGCTATAGATGCATCTACAAACTCTATGGCGTTTTCTATATTTAAAGAGGGAGTTTTACACAAGTTTGGAAAGATTAACTTTCATGGAAAGCATGTATATGAAAAGGCTGGAGATGCCTGTAAAAAGTTAATACCTTTTTTAAAAGACTTTGAAATAGATGCAATAGTTATAGAATCAGCAATTTATACAAACTCACAAAAAACTGCAATGAATCTTGCCTTGGTGCAAGGAGCAATTATAGGATCAGCACAGACATCTGGAAACAGAGTTGTTGCCTCATGCTCACCAGTTGCTTGGCAGAACTGGATAGGAAACGGTAAACTTAAGAAAGAAGAAAAATTAGCAATTAGGGATTTATATGGACATGACAAATCATTCTCATGGTATAAACAAAAAGAAAGAGAATTTAGAAAAGCAAGAACTATAAAGAAAATTAATATAGAATTTGATTTAAACGTAGAGGATGACGATGTGGCTGACTCAATAGCAATAGGTTGGTACTCAAGTAATAACTGGCATAAACTTGCAAATGAGCCTACGAATGTTGACAAGGCACAGGGGTAGTGATAAAATGAAGTTATATACTAACCAGTTATGGTTAACAAAAAGGATTATACATGATAAGAAAACTCCTGAAGAAGTTGCAAAAGAATGCGGCTGCAGTGCAGAAACTATCTATGTATACATGGCAAAATTCAAGATTAAGAAAACAAAGAGGAAATAATGGCTGAGTATGTAACACCAGACTTTGATAAGCAAAGAGAAAATAGAATGAAGTTTATTAGTGACATATCAACTCAAGCACCAGCGGGTAGAAAAATATTAGATGAATGTCTTGATATAGCAGAGTTATTGATTAATAAGAATAAGTCATATGGTAGTTCATATAGTCACCCTATTAATATATTTAGTAAGTCAGACCCTAAAGAACAACTATATATAAGAATTGATGATAAACTAAATAGAATAAAGAAAGGGAGCGAATATGCATCAGAGGATACAATACTTGATCTTATTGGCTACCTTGTACTATTGAGGACGTTAAATGAGCACGGATGATTTAGTAAAACACTTAGATTTAGTTAATCAAGTCGCTTCTGAATACCTAAAGGGTTTTGACGCTGCAGAAATTTCACGATCCTTAGATATTCCTAGACCAAGAGTTATGTCATTATTAAATGACTGGCGTATTATGGCATCTAATAATCAAGCCATTCATGCAAGAGCAAAAGAAGCACTTGCTGGTGCAGACCAACATTTTTCATCTCTAATTAAAAAAGCATACGAAGTCATTGATTCAGCAGATCAAACAGCAAACCTAACAGCAAAAACTACATCAATTAAACTTATTGCAGACATTGAAACTAAAAGACTTGAAATGTTACAAAAAGCAGGTTTATTAGACAACAAAGAAATAGCAGAACAAATTATTGAAATGGAAAGAAAGCACGACATACTTATTAAAATACTAAAAGATATTGCAACCAGCCATCCTGAAATTAGAGAAGAAATTATGAAAAGACTTTCAGAGATTCAAACTGAGGTGGTTGTAATTGACAACGATTGATTTTAGTGACTTTATTGAGGCACTAGACGAAAGTCCATTTGAACAAGAGCCAGTAGATATAAAAACATTTGTTACTGGAAAAGACTTTTTAAATCAACCTCAGTTGTCTGAATACCAATACACACTTGCAGAATGCATGAGTCAAATATATAAAAAAGAAGATTTGATAAGGCTGTTTGGAAAAGAAAAAGGCGAAGAGCATTATAAAAAATATACAAAGCAAGAAGTTATTCTAATGTGTGGCAAAGGTAGTGGTAAAGATCACACTTCTACTATTGGATGTGCTTATCTTGTATATAAACTACTGTGCTTAAAAGATCCTTCTAAATATTTTGGAAAACCAAGTGGTGACGCTATAGATCTTATTAACGTAGCAGTAAACGCACAACAAGCAAAGAACGTATTCTTTAAGGGTTTTAAATCAAAAATTGAACAGTCTCCATGGTTTGCAGGAAAATATGAAGCAAAAGTAGACAATATAGAATTTAATAAAGCAATTACAGTTTACTCTGGTCACTCTGAAAGAGAATCAGCGGAAGGACTAAACTTAGTCTTAGCAGTTCTTGATGAAATATCTGGATTCTCAATGGAAGGTTCTGGTGGAAATGATCAAGGTAAAACTGCAGATAACCTGTATAAAGCATTTAGAGGTTCTGTAGATTCTCGTTTCCCTGACTATGGAAAAGTAATCTTACTTTCATTTCCTAGATATAAAGGTGATTTTATTTCCAAAAGATATGAGGATGTTGTTGCAGAAAAACAAACAGTACTTAGAAAACATAAATTTGTAATTAATCCATTAATGAGTGAAGAAGATCCAAACAATTCATTTGAAGTAGAGTGGGACGAAGATCACATAGAAGCATATAAATATCCAGGTGTATTTGCCTTGCGTAGACCAACTTGGGAAATGAATCCAACAAGAAAGATTGAAGATTTTAAGATAGCATTTTTAACCGACCCAGGGGATGCACTAATGCGTTTTGCTTGTATGCCAACAGTATCATCAGATGCTTTCTTTAAATCAAGAGATAAAATAGAAAAGGCTTTATCGGTTCGTAATCCATTAGATAACGCTAGAAGATTTGACATAAACTTTAAACCAAAAGAAGACGTTGTATACTATGTTCACGCTGACTTGGCACAAAAACATGATAAGTGTGCAGTCTCAATTGCCCATGTTGATAAATGGGTTAGCGTTCAATCATTTAATAATTATGAACAGATAGTTCCATATGTAGTTGTAGACGCCATCGCTTGGTGGGAGCCAAAAAGAGAAGGTCCAGTAGACCTTAGTGAAGTTAAAAATTGGATTATAGATTTAAGAAGACAAGGTTTTCAATTAGGATTAGTAACATTCGATCGTTGGCAATCGTTTGATATTCAACAAGAATTAAAACAGGTAGGAATAAAGACTGATACTCTATCTGTAGCAAAGAAACACTATGAAGATTTGACTATGCTATTCTATGAAGAAAGAGTAATGGCACCTCATATTGATATATTATTAGAAGAATTGTTAGAACTTAGAATTATAGGAAGTAAGGTTGATCACCCTCGCAAAAAGTCTAAAGACTTGGCAGACGCTATGTGTGGATCTGTTTATAATGCAATTGTAAACACAGAAAGAAATAGAATTAAAGAAGTAGATATACATACTTGGTCCAAAGGTGGAGTAGACTCAGATAACGCAGATGACTTTTTACCAGATAAAATAAAGCCAAAACAAGAATCTTGGTTTAGTGGAGGGTATAGATTAGTATGATCGATGATATGAACGAAGAAGAGTATAGTAGTTTAATTGAAAAACTTATAGAAATGGGAGTATTAGAAGTCATAGGGTTCGATGAAAAAAGTGGACAGTTTACCTTTGGATTAACACCTAAGTGTCAAGAATTAATGCCAGAACTATTTGATGAACATTTTAAGATGATCAACGAACTAGCATTTAAACTATGGAATGATGGTCACATTGAAATGATGTTTGATAAAGACGGTACCCCAATGGTTATGATTAAAGATATAGAGCATGTAATGAAAGTCAAAGATACTCTACCAGATGAAGAAAGATTTTTTCTTGAAAACCTTATTTATAAGCATGAAAATGATACTAAAAGAAGGTGATATAATTTAACTATGCCTTACGATATTATTAGAAACGGCCCAGGATGCAAGGGCGGATATGCTGTAGTAGGACCATCAGGAGCACATGGTTGCCATAAAACAAGAGGCTCAGCAGTTCAACAACAACGTGCATTATATGCAGCAGAAGCAGATAGTAAAAAAGTAACAAAAGCAGAAGAGTGGGAAGGTAAGCCACTATACGATCAACTATCTGATGCAGAGCAAATGCTTGCAGACTCACTTTTAAAATTAGCACAAGAAGCAGGACCATTAGATAAGGCAGAAGGAATTTGGGTTGGATATGAAGATGGTGTTACAAATGAAAATGCATCAATTGGTGTAAAGTGTGGAAACTGTGCACTTCATAAATCTTCAGTTGCTTGTGCAATATTAGATATGCCTATTGAAGAAGAAGGTGCTTGTAGATTTGCAGTTATTCCAGATGGATATGTAACCGTTGGTAGCGATGTTCAAGACGATATGGATAACCCAAATCATGAAGACGATATGTCTAAAAGATCTATAGAAGATTTAGATTTAAGACCTACAGAATCTATGGCAAACAATGCACGTAGAGGTTTAGAACTAAGAAGAAAGTTTGGCAGAGGTGGTACTTCCGTAGGAGTTGCTCGTGCAAGAGATTTGTCAAATAGAAAAGAATTAAGTCCAGAAACAGTAGCAAGAATGTACTCCTTCTTTTCACGTCACGAAGTTGATAAAAAAGGTAAAGACTGGAACAATGCAGAAAGACCATCAAATGGAAAAATTGCATGGTTACTTTGGGGTGGAGACTCTGGATATGCTTGGTCTCGCTCTAAATGGAATGCTATTCAAAGAATTAGAGCACAAAAATCAAATGATCCATTATGGTACGATTCAGCATTCTCTTTAAGAAAATATATTGACAAAAACGACTTTAATAGATAGAATAGAATAGTCGAAAGGTCTGTGATGAATAGTGAGAAAAATGTTGAGATTTTACAATCTTTGCTTCAGTATTATCGTTCAAAATGCTCCCAACTTGAGTATGAGTTTCTTCTCCTCAAGGCTACCTTCGAGTCCAAACTTAAAGAGTCCAAAGATGAACAAGACAAATAAAAGACAATCTCAAATAGAAAAATTAATTGATAAGCAAAGTGTAAATGTTGCTATTGTAAATGATAAAGCATATTGGGTATATAATAACACTTTTTATTCAGCAAGCATTAAAAATGATGGTGAAATAGATACTGACAACGCTATTCCAGTAGATGTGTTTTCAGCATCCAAAAAAGAAGCAGTTAACCTTTTAAAGATCCTAGACTCCCTCAAAGAAAAATAATCAACAGTGTACTCAAATCCGATTTACTATTTTCTATTAACTACATCCTTTATAAGTTTTTGTATTTGGACATATAACATTAAAGAAGCCAAGAAGTTAAAAAATATGCAACTGGTTGATATAACAACTATTGACAACAAAGCCTATTGGATGTATAATAATAAATTATACTGCGGAGATATTCAAAATAACTCTATAAAAGGTAAAGACATAATTGAAGTAGATACCTTTGGTATGTCACCAGAGGAAGTAAGAAATATGGTTAGGAATTTTAGATGATTATAGTTGTAGAGGGGACAAAGAGTTTCTCTGACTATGAGATTTTTATGAGGGCTATGGGTGTTGCACTTTCTAGTGTAAACGGAGATCAGGAAATACAGGTATGGTCTGCTGGTCCACATAAAATAAACAGTTTTACAGCAGCATTTTGTAATTCATCAGAAAATTACCTAAGACAAAAAGGATTTAAAGTTAGTTTTTCAAAAGCAAGCCCAGCATGGATTGCAGAAAATTTATCCTATGTAAATTATTATGCTTTCTTTAGTCTACCAAAAGAGTCTTTATCAAGGTTAGTTCAAAAAGCACAAGACATAGAAGGGTGTGAAGTTGGAATTTT
>Ga0315904_10011268_pt1 | contig 11427 bp, 9 predicted proteins | sample LakEriMetagenome_6_FD_203529 | JGI IMG/M metagenome (GOLD analysis project Ga0315904, IMG submission 203529) | Freshwater fungal communities from buoy surface, Lake Erie, Ohio, United States - Buoy 12 MA120 | ecosystem: Environmental > Aquatic > Freshwater > Lake | place: USA: Lake Erie, Ohio... | reverse complement strand
CCGTCGTCGACCGAGAGCACGCCTTTGCATCCAATGTGATGACCGCCGAGGTCGTGTCGCTCCTCGCGCTCGCCGCGCTCACCGCAGCCTCGACGAGAAGGAATCGCCGTGCCTGACGCGCTGCCCCGCAAGACGACAGCCCAGAAGGAGCGCGCCGCCGAGCTCCTCGCGATGCTGAAGGCGCGCTACCCGGACGCCCACTGCGAGCTCGATTGGTCGAAGCCGCACGAACTCCTGATCGCGACGATCCTCTCGGCCCAGTGCACCGACGTCGCCGTCAACAAGGCGACGCCCGGGCTCTTCAAGGCGTTCCCTACGCCGGCCGACTACGCCCGCGCCACCCCTGCCGAGATCGAGCCCTTCATCCGCTCGATCGGTCTCTTCCGCTCGAAGGCGCGGGCCGTCCACGAGACGTGCCGCACCTTGATCGAACGCTTCGGCGGGCAGGTTCCCCGCACGATGGAGGAACTGCTCACCCTTCGGGGCGTCGCCCGGAAGACGGCCAACGTCGTCCTCGGCAATTGCTTCGGCATCAACGACGGCGTCGTGGTCGACACCCATGTCGCGAGGCTCTCGGGCCGGCTTCGCCTCTCGCGTGGGAAGACTCCCCAGAGAATCGAGTGCGATCTGATGGCGCTCTTCCCGCGCGAGGAGTGGTGCCTCCTCTCGCACCTCCTGATCTTCCACGGGCGGCGCGCATGCAAGGCGCGCGGTGGCGACTGCGCGGCCGACCCGATCTGCCTCCGATTCTGCTCGGAAGCGGCGCGAAACCACCGTTCGGAGAGGGCGCCAAACAGGGACGGAACGATTCGTCCGGAACGCGTCAAGAAAGTGGCGCGGAAGGCGCGCTCACACCGATAATGTCCCGGGTCGTAGCCTTGAAGCGGCGGCTTCGCCCGCCTCCGCCGACGTGCCGACGGCCCACCTGATTCCGGAACCTCATCTTTCTGGCTCTTGTCTTTCTGGCTCGTGTCTTTCTGGTTCTTGTCTTTCTGGCTCTTGTCTTTCTGGTTCGTGTCTTTCTGGTTCTTGTCTTTCTGGTTTTCATCGCACGGAGCGCGAGACTCTTGAACCCGTCCAAGCCCCTTCATGACGTCGGCGCGACCGCGCACTCGCAGAGTATCCCCATGCACTTCGATTCAACCAGCAAGAGAGCGAAGTCGCCGATGCATGAGGCACCGGACTTCACGTTCCGCGGCGCGCACGTCCACTTCGTCGGGATCGGCGGGTCCGGCATGAGCGGCCTCGCGATCATGCTGAAGCGACGCGGCGCCGTCGTCACCGGCTCCGACCAGTCGGACGGCGAGGCGATCGATCGCCTCGACGAAGCGGGCATCTCGGTGCGGCTCGGCGCTGCGATGCGTTCGCTGCCCGAAGGAACCGAACTCGTCGTCGCATCGGCCGCGATCAAGGGCGACCATCCCGAACTGCTGGCCGCCAACGACAAGGGCGTCGACTGGATCTCATATGCGGAAGCGCTTGGTCTGACGCAGCGCGGCACCACCGCCGTCTCGATCGCCGGCACGCACGGGAAGAGCACGACCACGGCAATGACCTCGTGGGTCGGCGTCCGCTGCGGCCTCGACCCGAGCGTGATCGTCGGCGCAACCTGCGATCAGATCGGCGGAGGCTCGCGCTCTGGCGCGCACACGATCCCGACCGGCACGCAGCACGGCCGCCCGGGCGTCCTCGTGTGCGAGGCATGCGAGTACAACCGCTCGTTCCATCACCACCGCCCCGTCATCGGCCTCATCAACAACATCGAGGAAGACCACCTCGACTACTACAAGTCGCTCGACGAGATCATCGGGAGCTTCCACGACTTCGCCCGCATTCTTCCCCCTGCCGCGCAGGGCGGCAAGCTCCTCATCGCAGAGGACGGCGCGCACCGCCGCGAGGTGACAGCGGGCCTCGACTGCGAGGTCGCGACGTTCGGCTTCTCGCCCGAGGCCGACTACCAGGTCGTCTACGACGCGCCCGTGCACCGAGTCGGAGTCCTCTGGCGCGGACACTGGATCGCCCAGTGGACGAATCGCATGCCCGGCCCGCACAATGCGCTCAACAGCGCCGCCGCCGGCATCATCAACAACTGGCTCGGCGCCGACTGGGACAACATCGCAGAGGCGCTCGCCGAGTTCCGCGGCCTCGATCGGCGCAGCCAGCGACTCGGCTCGCGCACCCTTCCTGGCGGCCGCCGCGTCGAGGTGTTCGACGACTACGGCCACCATCCGACCGAGTGCGAGAAGACGCTCAAAGCGCTCCAGACCGCCCACGCGCCGCGCCGTCTCGTCTGCGTGTTCCAGCCGCACCAGCACAGCCGAACCCGCTTCCTCCTCGATCAGTTCGCCTCGAGCTTCTCCGCCGCAGACGAGGTGCTCGTGCCGCAGATCTACTTCGTGCGCGACAGCGAGGCTGAGAAGACCCGTGTTTCCGCGCAGGATCTTGTCGAACGCCTCCAGGCGAAGGGCAAGCCCGCCCTGCACCTGCCGACCTTCGATCAGATCGTCGAGTATCTCGAGGAGAACGCGCAGGACGGCGACCTGATCGTGACGATGGGCGCCGGACCGGTGAACACCGTGGCGCATCAGTTCCTCGCGCGCGACGCCCACGGGGGCGGCCGCGACGCTGGCAGCGCGAACCGCTCGGCCGGGGCGGTGGCATGACCGTGGCCAGTCCGTCGAGCCTCTACTCAGACCTCGATGTCGAGGCGCATCTTGACGAGCCGCTCGGGCCGCGCACCTGGTACGGCGTCGGCGGGCGGGCCGATCTTCTGCTTCGTCCGCGCTCGATCGACGCACTCGCGACGCTTGTCCGCCGCTGCCGTCGCGACGACGTCCCTCTCCGCGTGCTCGGCTCGGGCGCAAACCTCCTCGTCGACGACGAGGGCGTCGACGGCGTGGTGGTGCTGCTCGACCAGCCCTTCTTCCGCAACGTCGAGTTCAACGTCGACGGACGCGTCGAGCGCATGCGCGTCTTCGGTGGCGCGCAACTCGAACCGCTCATCCACAAGTGCTCACGCGAGGGCCTCAAGGGCATCGAGCAGATGTCTGGAATCCCAGCGACGCTCGGCGGCGCCGTGCGCATGAACGCCGGCGGAAAGTTCGGCGCGATCGGCGATGTCGTCGACGCCGTCGCCATGATCGGCACCGACGGCGAACTCCGCGTGTTCCCGGCGGAACAGATCGCGTTCGGCTACCGCCAGACGACGCTGCCACCCGGCATCATCGTGTGGGCTTCGCTGCGAATGCAGCAGGACGACCCCGTCGCTTGCCGTCATCGCGTCATGGAGATCTTCAAGTACAAGAAGAGCACGCAGCCGATGGGCGCATCGAGCGCCGGATGCATGTTCCGGAACCCGCTGCTGGCGGACGGCCGCCGCGAAAGCGCTGGAAAGCTCATCGATCAGGCCGGCCTCAAGGGCTTGCGCATCGGAAGCGCCATCGTGAGTCCGACGCACGGGAACTTCCTTGCGTTCGACCGAGCAACCGCCGGCACGCTCGCCCGAACGGATGACATGCGCGCACTTGTTGAGAAAGTACAGCGCGAAGTGCATGCGAGATTCAGCGTGGAGCTGGCCACTGAGGTAGTACAGTGGCGACGAGGCGAGTGGAAGACGGAAGGACACTGAGCGACGGGCAATAGGCCGAGATCGAGTCGAGATCGTGTCGAGATCGTGTCGAGATCGGATCGATGGGGTAAAGACCGTGTGACGAGGGGATTGGTTGATTGACGTCCACGTCGATTGATCAGTGCGGTTGGTGTATCGTCTTCACGCCGTCTCATCGCCCTCCCGAGGAGCCTCCCGATGTCGAGTTCCGCTGAAATCAATAGGCCGCGTCACACGCTCCGCACCGGTGGTCATCACACGCGGGTGCTCGTCCTGATGGGCGGACCAGACGCCGAGCGCGACGTCAGCATCATGTCGGGCACCGAGGTCGCTCGCGCGCTGCGGCAGCACGGCTTGTTTGACGTGAAGGACCTCGTGGTCGATCGCATCACGAAGGAAGAAATCCTGTCGCACCACCCGGAGGTGATCTACCCGATCGTCCACGGTCCGTGGGGCGAAGGTGGCCCCCTGCAGGAGATCCTCGAGGACCTGCATCTCTCGGACGGCATCCCCTACATCGGCCCAAAGCCGAGGCCGGCGGCGACCGCGATGAACAAGCTCGCGACCAAGATGCACGCCGTCAGGCTCGACATCCGGACGCCGAAGGCCCGCGAGGTACGCCGGCGCGAGGCGCTCGACATCGTGCCGCCGCTTGTCCTCAAGCCCTCGAACGACGGCTCAAGCGTCGACCTGCGGATCTGCCGCACCGAGATCGAGGCCGTTCGCGCCAGGGCCGAACTCGAGCCGCGCCGCGAACTGCTCATGGCCGAGGAGTACATCGAAGGCCGCGAGATGACCGTCGGCATCGTGAACGGTCGCGTGCTCCCCATCATCGAGATCAAGCCGAAGACCGCGTTCTACGACTATCAGGCGAAGTACTTCCGCGACGACACCCAGTACGTCGTCGACCCGGAACTCCCCGAGGCTGTTAAGAGAGAAATGGTCGACGCGACGGCCGGGATCTACTCAGCGCTCCATTTGCGCGACATTGCCCGCGCTGACTTCATGGTGAACGACGCCGGCGCCTGGTTCCTCGAGATCAACACGGCCCCGGGCATGACGACCCACTCGCTTGTCCCCATGGCCGCGCGCCACATCGGGATCGAGATGCCCGAGCTCTGCGCCAGCGTGGTCCGGGCCGCACTCTCGCGCGACGACGACCCAAACCCCACGATCAAAGTCGTCACCCCGGAAACCTGAGAAGTTCCGGAGCGCTCCGCGCCGATCAACGGAACACGGGACTTTCGGTAGAGTCCCGCCAGGCGGGCCGTCGCTCCAGTGGCCTGCACATCGATTCCAAGGAGGCCATGGATGGCCCGTTCATCGCGAAAAAAGTCTTCGTCTCTCGCCGACCGCTTCGACGCCTTCCGGGCCTCCCTTCGCGCTGGCGCGGACCGCGCGTCGCTCGTCATCTGCGGGCTCGTGCTGCTCGGTTGTGTGGCGCTGCTTGCGTGGGGCGTTCCGCGCCTCCGCGCGCGCCTCGATGCCCAGGCGCTTGCGTCGGGCAACACCTCCGAGGTGAACTTCAGCAACGCTCCCGCGTGGTTCGACGCGCGCCGCCGGGCCGAGGTTTCCGAGAAGGTCTCGATGGCCGTCGGCTATGGCTCGGTGCTCGACCCGCATCGGCTTGCCAAGGCGAAGGCCGCGCTCACGACGACTGGCTGGTTCAAGTCGGTCGAGCAAGTCCGCTTGGCCGACGACGGCGGTTTCCTTGTCGAGGCCACCTTCGTGCGCCCGTTTGCCGTCGTTCGCCACGGCGAGTTCGACTTCCTCGTCGACGACCAGGGCTGCCTCCTTCCCATGCAGTGGACGGCTGGGCACCGCCCCGCCGAGCCGCACTACATCGCGATCGTCGGGACAAGCGAGCCGAACCGGGGCGAATTCGGCACGCCGTGGCCCGGGGCTGATCTCGCTGCTGGGCTCGAACTTGCGAAGACCCTGCTCGACCGTCCGTGGCGAACGGAAGTCGCCGCAATCGACGTCTCGTCGTTTCGTCACGACGCGACGCTGACGCTCATCACCAGGAACGACGGTCGCGTGCTCTGGGGCCGTGCCCCCGGCGATCGCTCGGTCGCGGAAGTGACCCCCGACTCGAAGCTCAGCACGCTCGACCACCTCTACGCGACGAGCGGCCGCATCGACAGCGGCGGCGGTCGTATCATCGACGTGCGCGGCGATCTCGTGACCGTCCGCGGGACGGCGAGCGCCGAAGCGCAGTAGGATTTTCATCGGTCTTTCGGGTGTGTCGCATGGGCGCCGGGTTCCAAATGCCGGGGCCGCACGTGCGCGTTGCATCCACGCCGGCGGCTGCGGCGATGCGACTGCGCATGCGCCCGACACCGCGTGTCGCCGCGTGAGAACGCCATGACGACCACGAATTGACAACCACGAATTGACGACCACGAATTGACGACCACGAATTGACGACCACGAATTGACGACCACGAATTGACGACCACGAATTGACGACCACGAATTGACGACCACGAATTGACGGCCACGAATTGATGACCACGCAATGATGACCACGGAATGATGACCACGGACTCCGATCAACCGAACGAACCAGGCGACGCAGCGCGCCTGTTGTCGCACGGTGGCGGCGAGTCGGTGGCACCGGCAGCGTCCGCGGCTGAAGAGGACACGTTGCCTCCGATGCGGCCGCTCTTCGTTCCCCGCGGCCTTGTGATGATCGCCGCGATCTGGGTGTTCCTCAGTTGGGTGCTCCTCTTCGGACTCCGCCCGCCGATCCAACCGCAAGCCGCAAGCTACGGTCCCACGCTTGAGCTGCTCTTCATCTCGATCGGCGTCGGCGTCGCGATCGGCTGGCCCCTCTTGCGCCTCTCGGCGCGTCCTTCGCGTGCGCCCATCGGACAAGCGCTCTTCGATGGAATGGCGCTCATCCTCCTCATGCAGGTCGTCATCTGGCCGCTGCGGCTCGTCAGCAACTGGACGATTCCAAGGATGTGGCTGATCATGGCATCGCTTGGCGCTGCGATCGCCATCACTGGCGCACTGCTTGCCGCGATCCAAGGCTCGACCAATCGCGCCGCACGCACGCGCGCCATGGCGCTGGCGGTTGCGATTGCGCTTGCCCCCCTTGGCGTGCGTCTCGTCGGAGAGCTGGCGTCGCCGAGCGGTTCGCCCATCTTCGATGTCAGCCCAAGCAGCGCGTCGACCGACGCCACCAATCTACAGACGCCGCCACCCGCGTGGACTGGGCTCGTCGAGCAACTCGCGCCGCTGAGCGGCCCCGTACTTCTTGGTCGCGCAAGCGCCCCCATGCCGCTTGATCCAAGCGACCGGGAGTGGTCCGTGCTGCGTCGGGCGGGGCTGATCATCCTCTGCGGCTGGGTCGCGGCCGTGCTTCTCGCAGCCCGGTTGCGCCGCGCCGCCATTCGACCGCAAGGGCCCGTTCGGCTATCCTGAGCGCGTCTGACGCGGGAGGTTTCTCCCGCGTCGCTTGTTTCGCGCACAAGGCGTCTTTCGAGGCGCTTGAGGAACCGTCGTCATGGATTTCATCACCGCTGAAGAGAAGACCATGCTCACGGAGAAGCTCACCGAGCTCCGTGCGATGGACAAGATGCTGATCCAGCGCATTGCGGAGGCGCGGGCGCTCGGCGACCTGCGCGAGAACGCCGAGTACCACGCCTCGCGCGAGGACAAGGCGATGAACGACGCCAAGATCAAGGAGATCGAGGAGCGCCTCGCCCGCGCGCAGGTCACCGATTCCTCCACGCTCCCCGTAGACATGGTCTTCATCGGCGCGACCGTTCGTCTGCGCGACGACGACCGCGGCGACGACGACCTCTATCGGCTCGTCGGGCAGGCCACGGGACGCTTCGACCTCGAGTACATCGAGGTCACCACGACGAGCCCGATGGGAGTCGCCCTGATGAAGGCGCGCGTCGGCGAGTCGATTCGCGTCGACCTGCCGCGTGGCGCGAAGCGCTTCACCATCATCGAGATCGTGCTGTAGCGCCCTTCGCGCGGTCGACCACCACGCGCTGGCCCGCCGCGATGCCCTCCATCGTCACGACCTCGCCGTCGGCGAATCGCACCGTCACCGTCAGCGGCCCGCTCGCCTTTGGAACACCAAAGTGCACCTCCGGCGCGCTGTTCGATTGGAATGGCCCGCCGGCCGGCAACCAGCGGCGCTGGACGACGTCGCCAGCCTTTACCTCGATCATGGCGCCGACCGCGTGGCGATTGCCGATGCTTCGGCCCGCAGCGTCTCGGCGCGTGTCGCGCGGCACGACGACCAGCCAATCTGCGCCCGTAGCGTGGTCGTTGCGAATCACGCGGAGCGGCTCGTTCAACCCCGCGATGACCACGTCGATGTCGCCGTCGAGGTCGAAGTCGGCAAACGCGGCGGTGCGATCGACGCGGGGCTCGAGCTTCCACGCGCCCGCCTCCGCCAGCGCATGGAAGCGCGCGCCGCGGCGCTCCATCAAGAGCGGCCGCTGCGCGTAGTCCGAGTCCATCGTGGCGCGCGTCGCCTGCGGATAGACGTGACCATTCACGACCAGCAGATCCTCGTCGCCGTCGTGGTCGAAGTCAAAGAAGCCGGCGCCCCAGCCGACGTACGGGCGGCTCGGCGCGCCGACGCCGAACTGATTCGTGCGGTCGTCGAAGCTGCGCCCGTCGAGGTTGAGGTGCAGCGTGTTCGTGTCGCTCGAGAAGTTTGTGGTGAAGACATCCGGTCGCCCGTTGCCGTCGACGTCGGCAACCGCGACGCCCATCGTCGCCTGCTCGAGTCCCTCGCCGTTCACGGCGATGCCGGAGCGAAGCCCATCGTCGCGAAACCGCCACGGAGACTCTTGCACGAAGAGGTTGTTCGGCTGCGAATCGTTGCCGACGTAGATGTCGGGCTTGCCGTCGCCCGTGAAGTCGAGAATCGAAAGATTGAGGCCGTAGCCAGGCTTCACAGCTGCGATTCCCGAGTCGGCGCTCCGGTCGATGAAGGTGCCGTCGCCTTTGTTTTCATAGAGCGAATCCGCCGCCGCCGCGTATCCGCGCGGGCCTGCGATGACCGAAATGCCCTTGAAGATCGACGCCGGCAGCGGCTTCGCCGGATCGAAGTCGAGGTAGTTGCAGACGTAGAGGTCGAGGTCGCCGTCAAGGTCGATGTCGGCGAACGCAGCGCTCGTTCCCCAGCGGGGATCGCCAACGCCCGCTTTCGCCGTGATGTCCTCGAAGGTGCCGTCGCCTCGGTTGCGAAGCAGGACATCGGGGCCGAAGCAGGCGATGAAGATGTCGTCGTGGCCGTCGCCGTCGACGTCGCCCACGGTCGCGCCGAAACTCCAGCGGCGATGCGCGATGCCGCTCGCGGCCGTCACGTCGGTGAAGCGCATCGCGCCGTCGTTGCGGAAGAGCCGTGCGCCAGGCCCGCGCTCTGGGTCCGAAAGCGTCGCGCCATTTGGAACGAAGAGATCGAGGTCGCCGTCCGCATCGAAGTCGATGAGCGCGAGGCCGCCACCCTTCACCTCGAGCACCACCGCCGACGGACTCGTCCCGCTCGTCGGCGTGAAGTCGAGGCCGGACGCGGCCGTGACGTCTGTGAAGCGGATCGACGACGGCGAAGATGATGCCGAGGATGATGACGAGGATGATGCCGAGGATGTCGTCGATGTCGGGGCGGCCGGCGGCTCGGCCCGCGCGATGCCCACACACACGGCGAACGCGAGCAGAACAGCGCACAGACGTACCGCTGTGGAAGTGAACGCGTTCACGGCCCCATCTCCGGCCTCGTCTCCGGCCCCATCTCCGGCCTCGTCTCCGGCTTCGTCTCCGGCTTCGTCTCCGGCTTCGTGTCGGGCTTGCCATCCGGCTGCTTCTGCGCCGATGCAGGCTGCTCCTCGCCCTGCTTTCGCCCGAGCGCCTGCAGAATCCGCTCCGCATTCGCACGGGCGGCATCGGCCGCCGCCGTCTTCCCCAAGCGGTCGCGCACGCGCGCCAGCTTCGACCACGTCTCGTGCTGCACCGGACTCGCCTGCACGGAGCGCTCGAGAAGCGCCTCCGCCTTCTCGACCTCGCCGCGGCGCAGCGCCACATCCGACTTCCGCGTCAGCACCTTCGCCTCGTTCGCCTTCTTCGGTTCGCGCTCTCGGCTGAAGTTCGCAAGCGCCGCGTCGAACAACTTGTCGGCGTCGTCGAGGCGATCTTCCGCAAGCGCAATCAGGCCAAGCCCGAACGTGCTGTCGGGCTCGTCGGGCACCTGCGTCAGGTGCTGCTCGAAGGCCTTGCGCGCAGCGTCGAGGTCGCCGATGTGGTAGCAGCACCAGCCGAGGAAGTGGGCCGCGTGCTTCCGCTCGGGAAACGGCTGGCTCGAGTCGCGCGCACGCTCGAGAAATCCGCGTGCCTCTTCGTAGCGCTTCGACTTCGACAACGCGATGCCCAGGATGGCAGCGGCGCGGTCGACTCCGGGGCTCTCGACCAGCACGGCGCGCGCCGCGATCACAGCCGGCTCGAATGCGCCGCGCGAGAGCATGGTCACCGCGGTGTCGAGGCGCGGGTCATCGGGAAACGACGCCACCACCTCTTCGCGGACAGTGCCCGGTGGCGTCGCCTCAGGATCGGCGGGCTTCACCTGGGCGGCCGAGACCGGCGCGAACATCATGCAGCTCGCGGCGCAGAGCGTCGACGTCACGAACTGGGCACGGCGTCGATTGGCGCAGGGCATCTTGCCACTATAAGACCCCTGCTGGCGCCCCCCTCGCGGGTTCGCGAAGGTTCCGACGTCCAGCCGCGACCCGCTCGATGCCGGCCGCCCGGGACGAATCCCGTCCGAGACCCTTCCGCGAACGCCGAAAGTTTGCCATTCCATCTGAATGTCGACCTTCCCTCTTCCGTTGGGGCGATCGGTGGATAACTTGAATCAAGGGTGAGGTTTGCGGTTTGGATTCGCCATCCGCATCCGCCCGACGGTCGGCCACCGTCTCGTCCAGCTTTCCCGGTTTCCAAGCCACTCGGAACCTTTACCGCGTTCGCCCGAATCGACCCCTTCAGCAGTTCGCGTCGCACAGCCGGTCGGAGCACCCTGCGCAACGAGCCCTCTGAACCCCGCAGGTACCGTCCATGCCGCAGACCCGTATCCGACTCGTCGCCGCCGCCGCGCTGCTTGCTCCGACTCTCGCTGCCTTCGCCGACGGCCCCGCGCTCCAGCCGCGCGCGGGCGCGCCGCTCAATGGCCTGACTCCTCTCGAGGCCGCGCTCTTCGCCCACGGCCGCGTCGACTACGGCACGCCCTTCCCCACCGTCGCGGGCCTCGGGCCGATCATGAACAAGTCCAACTGCAAGTCGTGCCACATCAACCCGGTGGGTGGTTGGGGCTCGATCTCGGTCACCCGCTTCGGCATGGAGGAGAAGGGCGAGTTCTATCCGCTCGAGGAACTTGGCGGTTCGCTGCTGCAGGCGATCGCCATCACCGACGTCTGCCGCGAGACGCTGCCTGAGGAAGCCACGGTCACAGCCACGCGCGTCACGAATTCCTCGATGGCGTTCGGCCTGATCGAAGCGCTTTCCGACGCATCGATCGCGGCCAACGAGGATCCAGAGGACTCGAACAACGACGGCATCTCCGGGCGCGTGCACTGGGTGCTCCCGCTCGAGTCGTCGCCATCCGATCCGCTGCGAGCCGGCCGCTTCGGCTGGAAGGCGCAGGTGGCGACCGTCCTCAGCTTCTCCGCCGACGCGACCCGCAATGAACTCGGCGTGACCAACGCGCTGATTCCCACGGAAAGCGCGCCGAATGGCGACGCAGCGCTCCTTGCGTCCTGCGACACCGTGGCCGATCCGGAAGACGTGCCGAACGCCTCGGG
>Ga0315904_10011266_pt1 | contig 11428 bp, 8 predicted proteins | sample LakEriMetagenome_6_FD_203529 | JGI IMG/M metagenome (GOLD analysis project Ga0315904, IMG submission 203529) | Freshwater fungal communities from buoy surface, Lake Erie, Ohio, United States - Buoy 12 MA120 | ecosystem: Environmental > Aquatic > Freshwater > Lake | place: USA: Lake Erie, Ohio... | reverse complement strand
GCCCGTGGATGGGCAGCGGCCGGGCGCAGTTGCCCTCGTCCAGCACGGCCTGCGTGCCCTCGACGTAGTGGAAGTGGGTGTAGACGACGGCCGCGATGGGCCTGTCCGTGCGGCGGCGCAGCTCCGTGAGCGCGAGCGCCATCTCCTGGACGGATTCCCCGGTGTCGAACGCGATGATGCCCTCCGGCGCGTCGATGAACGTCTGGTTGGACAGGCCGTTGCCCACGAGGCACCAGGCACCGGGGCGGACCTCGTAGAACTCGCGGCGGATGACCTCGTTCTGGGCCAGGTGGTCCCGGTGCACGCGGGCACCGTTCGGCGCGGTGACCACGTTGCGGTCCGAGCTGTCGAAACTGCGTGTCACCACTTGTGCCTCCTGCCCGGTCCTCCGGGCACACCGACACTAAGGCATGGCCCCGCGGGGCACCCGACCCGGGACACAGAACGGCCCGGGGTCTCCCCCGGGCCGTCCGACTGTCTGTGTGTGCCGGAGCGTCAGCTGCAGCCGCTGGTGGAGCCGCAGCTGGGGCACGCGTGGCATGAGCCGGCGCGCTGCATCTGCACCCCGCACATCATGCACATCGGTGCGTCGCTGTGGCGCACCACGCCGTGCGGTGCCGAGTGGTCGCTGACCGGTGCCGTCGGCGCGGTGCCGAGCTCGATGGACTGTGCCAGCTCGTCCGCGCCGGGGATGGTCTTCGGGTCCGTCTGGATGTCAGTCCCGTTCGAGGTCTCGACGACCGACTCCTCGACGCCGGGCAGCGTGGGCTGGATGCGCTCGTCGCGGCTGAAGATGCCGAGCTCGGCACGCTCGTCGTAGGACATGTACTCGAGCGCCAGGCGGCGGAAGAGGTAGTCCATGATCGAGTTGGCGATGCGGATGTCCGGGTCGTCGGTCATGCCGGCGGGCTCGAAGCGCATGTTCGTGAAGGCCTCCACGAAGGCGCGCAGCGGCACGCCGTACTGCAGGCCGTACGAGATCGACTTGGCGAAGGCGTCCATGATCCCCGAGAGGGTGGAGCCCTGCTTCGACACCGTCAGGAACAGCTCGCCGGGGCGGCCGTCCTCGTACTCGCCGATGTTCGCGAAGCCCTTGCAGTCGGCCACGCGGAACTCGAAGGTGCGGCCCTTGCGGGAGCGCGGAAGCTTCTGGCGGACCGGCTGGGTGACGATCTTCTCGACGATGCGCTCCACGACCTGGGTGGCACCGGCGGCGGCAGGGGCCGACGCGGCGTCATCGGCCTTGTCGTCGTCCTTCTTCACCGTGCTGAGCGGCTGGCCGACCTTGCAGTTGTCGCGGTAGATGGCGACAGCCTTGATGCCGAGCTCCCAGGACAGCAGGTGCAGCGCCTCGACGTCCTCGATGGTCGCCTCCTCGGGCATGTTCACCGTCTTGGAGATGGCGCCCGATATGAACGGCTGGACGGCGCCCATCATGCGGACGTGGCCCTCGTAGTGGATGGTGTTGTCGCCCATGGAGCACGCGAACACGGCGATGTGGTTCGACTCGATGTGCGGGGCGCCGAGGATCGACTTGTTGTCGTCGATGTACTTGATGATGTCGTCCACCTGCTGCGGGTTGTACCCGAGGCGGCGGAGGGCACGCGGGATCGTCTGGTTGACGATGCTCATGGAGCCGCCACCGACCAGCTTCTTGAACTTCACGAGGCCGAGGTCGGGCTCGATGCCGGTGGTGTCGCAGTCCATCATGAGGCCGATGGTGCCGGTGGGCGCGAGCACGGAGGCCTGCGCGTTGCGCACGCCGTACTCCTCGCCGTCGCGCACCGCGGCGTCCCAGCTCTCCTGGCCGGCGACGAGCAGGTCGTGCTGGATGAAGTCCTTGTTCGCGATCTTGGCGTGCTCGTCACGGTGCATGCGCAGCACGTTCAGCATGTACTTCTCGTTCTCGGCGAAGCCGGAGAACGGTCCCATGCGGCTGGCGGTGCGCGCGCTGGTGGCGTAGGCGTGGCCGGTCATCAGCGAGGTGATGGCGGCGGCCCATGCACGGCCCTCCTCGGAGTCGTACGCGAGGCCGAGGGCCATGAGCAGCGCACCGAGGTTGGCGTAGCCGATGCCGAGCTGGCGGAACTTGCGGCTGTTCTCGCCGATCGGCTCGGTCGGGTAGTCCGCACGGCCGACGAGGATCTCCTGTGCGGTGAAGACGACCTCGAGGACGTGGCGGTAGGCCTCCACGTCGAAGCGGTCGTTGTCGTCGAGGAACTTCAGCAAGTTGAGCGAGGCCAGGTTGCACGCCGAGTTGTCGATGTGCATGTACTCCGAGCACGGGTTGGAGCCGTTGATGCGGCCCGAGGCGTGCGCGGTGTGCCACTTGTTGATCGTGGTGTCGAACTGCAGGCCGGGGTCTGCGCACTCCCACGAGGCCTGGGCGATCTGGCGCCACAGGTCGCGGGCCTTGACCGTCTTCACGGCGCGGCCGTCGGTGACTGCCTTCAGGTTCCAGTCGCGGTCCTCCACGACGGCCTGCATGAACTCGTCGGTGACGCGCACCGAGTTGTTGGCGTTCTGGTACTGGATGCTGAACGAGTCGGCGCCGTCGAGGTCCATGTCGAAGCCGTTGTCGCGCAGCACGCGGGCCTTGCGCTCCTCCTTCACCTTGCACCAGATGAACTCCTCGATGTCCGGGTGGTCGGCGTTGAGGATGACCATCTTGGCGGCGCGTCGGGTCTTGCCGCCCGACTTGATCGTGCCGGCCGACGCGTCGGCGCCGCGCATGAACGAGACCGGGCCGGAGGCGGTGCCGCCGCCGTCGAGACCCTCGAAGCTGGAGCGGATCTTCGACAGGTTGATGCCCGAACCGGAGCCGCCCTTGAAGATGACGCCCTCCTCGCGGTACCAGTTGAGGATCGCGGACATCTTGTCCTCGACGGCGAGGATGAAGCACGCGCTCGCCTGCTGCGGCACGCCCTTCACGCCGATGTTGAACCACACCGGGCTGTTGAACGCCGCGCGCTGGGTGACGAGGATGTACTTCAGCTCGTTGCGGAAGGCCTCGGCCTCCTCGTTGTCCACGAAGTAGCCGCCCTCGATGCCCCACGTGGTGATCGTGTCAGCGACGCGGTCGATGACCTGGCGCATGCTGTGCTCGCGCTCCGGGGTGCCCGGCGTGCCGCGGAAGTACTTCTGCGTGACGATGTTGGTGGAGTTCAGCGACCAGGAGACCGGGAACTCGACGCCCAGCTGCTCGAACGCGACGCTGCCGTCCTTCCAGTTGGTGATGCGCGAGTCGCGCTTCTCCCATGCGACCTCGTCGTACGGGTGGACACCGGGCGTGGTGAAGAAGCGGCCGATTCCGATGGAGAGACGATCCGGTGCGAGAGACATGATTCCTTCTTTGCTGTTTCCTGGGCTTGTGGTTTGACTTTTCGTCAACTGACTGGGCGAGATAGGTGTTCCTGCGGTCGGTGGAGAGGTCGTTCCGACAACCACAAGATGTTGTAGGTGACCCTCCCCCTATGCAGGTCCTCCTACAAGTGGTTGGATGATTACAGCAGAGTAATTACGCCCGTGTCAACGATTGTCGCGGATTTCCTTGCCCGGCTTGGGTGGCAGTGCGGCGGTGGCCCGGGTCGCAGGTTCAGGACCGCCCAGTCCCAGGAATCGGTCGAGTCCGACCTCCCGTCTGCCGCGCCCCGGAACCACCTCCGACTGCGCCCGCAACCTACGCCTGATCGGCTGTGAATTGGAAGTGGACAAGCGTGTGAATTGCACGAAAGTTCTGGGGATTTTCCGCATTTTTCCGTGGATTGCACTGGGGGAAACATGTGAACAAATGTCCCCCTGCTGTGGACAGGACGTCACAAAACCACAATCACGACGAATGCGTTCGGGATGGCCCTGTGTGGCCCGTCGGGGCCCTGTCAGATGGCGGCGACGGTGACCGGGATGGCGTTCAGGGCCGCGTTCCCGGAGAGGGGGTCCAGGACCTCGTCGTCGGTGAGGATGTTCGAGTTCACCCCGGCCTTCTCGGCGGCAACAGCCATCCTCGTGCCCGGCATGTCGTGGCCCCACCCGTGGGGAAGGCTCACCACGCCGGGCCTCACAGCATCGGTCACCTCCACCGGCACGTCCACCGAACCCACGCGGCTCGTCACGCGGACGCTGCCCCCGTTCCTCACGCCGATCCTGTCGGCATCGTCGGGGTGCACGTGGAGCGTGCAGGACAGCGAGCCCTTCGTGAGCACCTTCATGTTGTGCATCCAGCTGTTGTTCGACTTGAGCTCGCGGCGCCCGACGAGGAGCATCCCCGCATCCTCCATCTCGGCCTTCTTCCCGCCCAGCCGGTCGAGCTCCGCGAGGAAGAGCGGCGGTGCGAGTTCGATGCGCCCGGTGGGGGTGCGCAGCGCCTCGGGCAGGCGCGGCTCGAGCGCACCGAGATCGACGCCGTGCGGGTTGTCGAGCAGCTTCTGCAGACTGAGCCCGTCGGGGTTCGCACCGAAGCCCGCACCGTACGGGCCGGTCTGCAGCATGAGGTCCAGTTGCCGTGACGGCCCCTGGCGGCCGCCGGCACTCAGGAGATCGAAGATCTCGTCGGCGTCGCGCCCGTGCACGGGCGAACCTGTCGTGGCGACAGCGGCGCCGACCGACTGGCGCAGCATTGCGTCGTCAATCGCGTTCGGGTCCGCATCCGGGCCGAGCCCCTGCAGGATGCCGCCGAGACGCGCGAGGATCTCCCACTCGTCGGGCTGGCCGTCCTCCAGTTCGAAGACGCGCCCGCTGAAGTTCGCCACGTTGCGGATCGCGTACACGTAGAGGCCGACGTCGTAGTGCTCCTTCTGCAGCGCCGACGGCGCGGGAAGGATCACGTCGGCGTGCCGCGACGTCTCGTTCAGGTAGATGTCCACGGAGACCATGAACTCGAGCGAGTCCAGCGCGGCATCGAGCTGCCTGGAGTGCGGCGTGGAGAGCACGGGGTTCCCGGAGAGGCAGATGAACGCGCGGATCTGCCCGTCGCCCGGCGTGGTGATCTCCTCGGCGAGGATCGCCACGGGGTACTCGCCCATCGCCTCCGGCTTCTTGCTGACGCGGCTGTGGCCGCGCCCGATCGCGAACCCCTTGCCCTTGCCGCCCTGGCCGCGCGTGGTCGCGCTGCCGGTCGCGGGCATCGTGAACATCGCACCGCCGCGAGTGTCGAGGTTGCCGGTGAGCAGGTTGATCGCGTCGATCAGCCATGCGTTCAGCGTTCCGAACTCGACCGCGTTCACGCCGATGCGCCCGTATACAGCGGCGGTCGGTGCCGCGGCAATTTCGCGCGCGAGCGTGCGCGTGACTGCGGCCGGCACCCCGGTCGCCTTCTCGACGGACTCGGGCGTGTGCGGCGCCACGGCCGCGCGCAGCTCGTCCACGCCCGATGTCAGCGGCGCGAGGCGCGCGTCGATCGTCACGAGGTCCTCCTCGAAGAGCACGTTCGCGACCGCCGCGAGCAGGAGACCGTCAGTGCCCGGCTTGATGGCGATCCACTGGTCGCTGTTCTCCGCGGTCTTCGTGCGCCGCGGGTCGATGGTGACGACCTTGCCGCCGCGCGCACGGATCGCGTCGATGCGGTCAGGGAACCCGGGCGCGGTGCACAGGCTGCCGTTCGACGCCCAGGGGTTCGCCCCGAGCATCACGAGGTAGTCGGTGTGGTCGATGTCGGGCACCGGGATGCTCTGCGGCGTGCCGAACATGTAGCCGCCTGCGACGTGCTTCGGGATCTGGTCCACTGTCGACGCGCTGAACTTGTTGTGCGACCCCATGGAGCGGTACACGACGCTGTTGTAGAGCATCGACCCGAGGTTGTGCGCGCCGGGGTTGCCGCCGTACACGGCGAGCGCGTTGCGGCCGTGGCGCTCGATCACGCGCCCGATGCCGTCAGCGACGGCCTGCCATGCCTCCTCCCACGTGACCTCCACGTGCACGCCGTTCTTCCTCAGCAGGGGCCGGCGCAGGCGGTCGGGGTCCTCGTGCAGCTGCTTGAGCGTGCTGCCCTTCGGGCAGATGAACCCGTGACTGAACACGTCGTCGCGGTCGCCGCGGATGCGCACCACCTGCTCGCCCGGGCCCACCGTGATCTCCAGTCCGCACGTGGCCTCGCAGAGGGGGCAGGTGCGGATGACGGTGCGGTTCTGCGGAGGGGACTCGACGGTGGCCATCCCCCTACCCTGCCACGCCCGGACCCGCACGGTCACCCCCGGCGGGGGTGGTTCGTACACTGCCACCCGTGCAGCGTCTCGGCCCCCTCTCCCCCGGCACCCAGGTGGATGCCGACGGTTTCGCCGCACGCGAGCGCGCGGACACCGGTGCGCCGCACGTGGAGATCTGCATGATCACGACCCCTGACGGCGCCACGTCGCTCGACGGCAGGTCGGGGCCCCTCGGCGGCACCGCCGACCAGCAGATGCTGCGGGCGTGGCGCCGGGCGTGCGACATCGTGCTGGTCGGCGCGGGAACTGCCCGTGCGGAGAAGTACGGGCCACCGTCGCGGGAGGGCCTGCGCATCGCAGTGGTCACCCGGTCCTGCGGGCTGGACTGGTCCTCCCCGCTCTTCGCCTCCGGGCGGGGGATCGTGGTCACCTCGCTCGATGCACCGGACGTGCCCGTGGAGTCCGTGCGCGCAGGCACCGGCGAGGTGGACCTCAGGGCCGCTGTCGCCATGCTCGGTGCGCGCGTGGTGCACGTGGAGGGCGGGCCCGCGTTGAATGCCTCGCTGCTGGAGGCCGACCTGGTGGACGCAGTGAACCTCACGTTCTCCCCGCGCCTCGGCGGTGCGCACACGACCGATGCGATCGCGACTGCGTTCGCAGGGCCGCGGCGGTTCGTGCTGGTCGACAGCGTGCGTGACGGTGACTTCGTGTTCGCCCGCTACGAGCGGGCACGCTGACGCGGCGCGTCAGGACTTCTTGAGCAGCGCGAGCTCGCGACGGAAGTCGGAGGCGTCGTCGAAGTTCTTGTAGACGCTCGCGAAGCGCATGTACGCGACCTCGTCCACCGTGCGGAGACGCTCGAGCACGCAGTGTCCCACCAGTGAGGACGTGACGTCCTTCCCGGCGGCGGCCTCCAGGCGGACGTCGTCCTCCACGGCCTCGGCCAGTTCGTCGACCATCTCATCGGGCACTGGTCTGCCCTTGCAGGCGGAGCGGATGCCGTCTGCGACCTTGGCCCGGTCGAACGGCTGGCGACCCCCGGAGCGCTTGAGCACCATGAGCGGCGCACCCTCGAGGCGCTCGTAGGTGGTGAACCGGTACGAGCACTCGGGGCAGGAGCGCCGGCGGCGGATGGCAGCGCCCTCGTCGGCAGGACGTGAGTCGATCACCTTGGTGTCGTCATGTCTGCACACGGGGCAATGCATGTCCCACACTGTAGGACGAAGCGAATTGGCGTGCTGTCAATTCGGCAGGAAATCGGCCCCTACGGGATGCGGATGATCTGGCCGACCTCGATGTCCACGCCGTTCACCCGCGCGAGCTCGGCGACGAACTCGGAGATGTTGCCCGTGGGCATATAGAGGCGGGCGATGCTCCACAGCGTCTGGCCGGACTCGACCACGTGGGTGCGGGGCACCGTTTGGATGATCTGGGGGTTCGGCTCGGTGGCGAAGGCGCCGGTGACCAGGAGGGCGCTGGCGACCCCGAACACGGCCACAGCCGCGACGACCATGCGGCGGCGACGGAACACGGCCTGGGAGGGTGCGGGCCGGCGGGTGGCCTGGCGGCGGACCGGGACGGTCCCGACGTGGCCGGGGCGGGTGAAGAGCAGCGGGTCGATGGTGGCGGTCATGGGGTTCTCCTGTGGCAAATGCTTGTGGGGCTTGGGTTTGGGGGTTCTGGGACTGGGCGGTCCGTTTGGTCTGGCAGAACCGTACCGAACGGGTGTTCGTAAGTTTCACCCGAACAGGTGTTCGGTGTCAAGGATTTTTTTGAACACGTGTTCTACGAACAGATGTTTGCCTTTCTGGACGAACACCTGTACGGTTTCCCCCATGTCTGAAACGCTCACCCCACGCCAGCGCGAGATCCTCCACGTGATCGAGAAGTCAATGCAGGACAGGGGCTACCCGCCGTCGGTCCGCGAGATCGGCGAGGCCGTGGGCCTGAACTCCCCCTCCACGGTCCACAACCACCTGGCCACCCTCCAGAAGATGGGCTACCTGCGCCGGGACCCCACGAAGCCCCGCGCCATCGAGGTGCGGTTCGACACCAACTCAGAAGTCGCCATGGAGCGTCGCCCCGCCCGCCACGTGCCGCTCATCGGCGATGTCGCCGCCGGCACCGGAGTGCTCGCCCAGGAGAACGTCGAGGACCTCATCCCGCTGCCCACCGACTTCACCGGCGAGGGCGAGCTGTTCATGCTGCGCGTGCGCGGCGAGTCCATGGTCGACGCCGGGATCCTCGACGGCGACTTCGTGGTCGCCCGCCAGCAGAAGGTCGCCGACAACGGAGACATCGTGGTCGCCGGCATCCCCGGCGAGGAGGCCACAGTGAAGACCTTCAAGAAGTCCGGCAACAAGGTCATCCTGGTGCCGTCGAACGCGCGCATGGCCCCCATGGAGTTCGCCGCGGGCGAGGTCACGATCTACGGCAAGGTCGTCACCGTCATGCGCCGCATCTAGCGGCACACACCGGCTCTCAGTTCACTCCCAGCCGCTCGGCGACCAGGCGCAGCTTTGCCTCCGGCTGCACCACCGCGACACGCACGTGGCGTGAGCCGCCCGCGCCGTAGAAGTCGCCTGGGCTCACCAGCGCACCGGCCTCGCGGGCCAGCTTCTCCGTGAACGCCCAGGCGTCCTCGGCGTCGAACCACAGGTAGAAACCCCCGTCCGGCATGCCAATGTCGATGCCGGACCACTTGCCCAGCACCTGGGCCATGCTCTCCAGACGGCTGCGGTAGCGGTCGCGCTGAACCTGCACGTGCTCATCGTCATCCAGAGCGGCGACGCCGGCGGCCTGCGCGGGCCCCGGCACCATGAAGCCCGCGTGCTTGCGCACCTCCTTCAGGTACTCCACGATCTCGGCGTCGCCGGCGTAGAAGCCCACGCGCACACCCGCCAGGTTCGAGCGCTTGCTCAGCGAGTGCACGGCCACCACGCCGTCGAGGCCGTGCTGCAGGATCGACTGCGCGGATGTGGACCACGTGAACTCGGTGTAGCACTCGTCGCTGAACACCGGGATGCCGTGGCGCCTCCCCCAGTCGGCGGCATACCCGAGGTCGTCCAGCGAGCCGGTGGGGTTGCTGGGACTGTTCACCCAGATCATGAGTGCTCGCTCGATGTCCGAGGGGGACAGCGAGGCGAAGTCCATGTGGCCCTCGGCGTTCATCGGGACGGCGAGCGGCCTCAGCCCGGCGAGGATCGCACCCATCTCGTAGGTGGGGTACGCCACGGCGGGATAGATCACGGTGTCGCGGTTCGGGCGGCGCAGCTTCATGTACTGGGGCGTGGTGGCCACGAACTCCTTGGTGCCGATGCACGCCGCGATGCGCGACACAGGCACGTCGATCGCGAACCGCCGCGCCATCCACCGTGCGATGCTGCGGCGCAGCGCCTCGCTGCCGATGGAGGCGGGGTACCCGCGCTCGCTGCCGGAGGACGACAGTGCGTCGATCACCGCCTGCGGGGGTGGGTCGCACGGTGTGCCGATGGAGAGGTCCACGATGCCCCCGTCGAACTGCTGGGCGATCTTCTGGAAGGCATCCAGCCGGTCGTAGGGGTACGGCGGTGGCTCGAAGCCGGGGGCGTCACGGTCGCTCATCGCCGACCATTGTCCCACCGACTGCCTGCCCCGTGACGAACTCACGGAGCCTGCCCGCGGATGCCTCGGAGAGCCGTGCCCTGATCCGCAGGCCCTCCCCCGCGTCCTCCGTGCTCACGACCTCGCCCTCGCGGTGCACCGCCGCGATGATGTCGCCGCGCTCGTACGGCACGAACAGCTCCGTGACCCTGCTGATCGCCCGCATGCGGTCTGCCAAGGTGCGCAGGAAGACGTCGATGCCCTTCTTCTGCAGCGCCGACACCGCGACCGAGCCCGGCACCTCGTCCACCAGGGCGGCGCCGAAGTCGTCGCGCAGGTCAGCCTTGTTGAACACGATGAACTCGGGCACCGAGTCCGCGCCGATCTCCGCGAGTACCTCGCGCACGGCGGTGATCTGGTTCTCGGGGTGCACCGCGCTCGCGTCCACCACGTGGACGAGCAGGTCGGCCGCCGAGGCGACCTCGAGCGTGCTCTTGAACGACTCCACCAGGCTGTGCGGGAGGGCCCGGATGAAGCCCACCGTGTCGCTCAGCAGCACCGGCTCGCCGCCGGGCAGGGAGAGCCGGCGCGTCGTCGGGTCGAGGGTGGCGAACAGCCTGTTCTCCGCCAGCACACCCGCCTGGGTCAGCGCGTTCAGCAGCGTGGACTTGCCGGCGTTCGTGTACCCCACGATCGCCACGTTCGCCAGTCCGCTGCGGCTGCGTCCCTTGCGCTGGGTCTCGCGCGTGCGGCCGAGTCCCTTCAGGTCGCGCTCCAGTTTCTCGATGCGGCGCATGATGCGGCGGCGGTCCACCTCGAGGCGTGTCTCGCCGGGTCCTCTGGTGCCGATGCCGCCGCCCTGCTGGGACAGACCTGCCTTCGCGCCGCGGCGCAGGCGGGGCAGGCGGTAGCGCAGCATCGCGAGCTCCACCTGCGCCTTGCCCTCCAGCGTGTGCGCGTTCTGGGCGAAGATGTCGAGAATGACCGCGGTCCGGTCGAGCGCGGTGCGGCCGAGCAACTTCTCCAGGTTGTACTGCTGGGCCGGGGTCAGCTCGTTGTCGAACACCACGGTGTCGGCGTCGAGCGCCAGGCAGACCTCGCGCAGTTCGTCGACCTTCCCCTTGCCGATGTAGGTGGCGGGGTCCGGCACGTCGCGGCGCTGCGTGAGCCGTGCCACCTCGTCGGCGCCCGCGGTGTCGATCAGCAGGGAGAGCTCGTCCAGGCCCTCCTCGGTCTCCTCGTCCGACTGGCCGCCGAGTGTCACGCCGACGAGCACGATGCGCTCGCGGAACGTGCGCTCGATGAGCGTCTGGCCGAGAGCCTCCTGGTAGGGGTTGCTCACGCGTCCACCGTGTGGTCGCCCAGGTGCACGGTGGGACCGATGAGCGTCGCGCGGCGCGAGCCCGAGACTCGCACGCGCGCGGACCCGCCGTCCATGTGCACCGTCACCTCCAGCGCGGACCGCGGGACGAGGCCCCACGCATACGCGGCGTCAGCCGCGGCGCACGCCCCGGTGCCGCAGGCGAGCGTGATGCCGGCACCGCGCTCGTGAACGCGCATGGTGATGTCGTGCGGGCCGGGCCCCGGCTCGATGATCTCCAGGTTCAACTGCGGCACCTTCTGCCCGAGCGCGAGCAGGTCGACCACCTTCACGTCGTCGACCCCCACCACGCTGTGCGGGTTGCCGAGGGACACGTGGCGCACGG